>Ga0310786_10013570_pt1 | contig 10052 bp, 4 predicted proteins | sample AusTroGonzalo_MG_FD_203881 | JGI IMG/M metagenome (GOLD analysis project Ga0310786, IMG submission 203881) | Bovine rumen microbial communities from tropical cattle in Woodstock, Queensland, Australia - Gonzalo_03 (v2) (version 2) | ecosystem: Host-associated > Mammals > Digestive system >... | reverse complement strand
GTCGTCGGTAGAGAAGAACTGGATGTATTCGTGCGCGTCGAAGCGGTTGATGCCACGCTGGGTGGCTATCCAGATGTGCCCTTGCCGGTCTTCGGCAAAAGCGTTGACGCGCTGGTTGGAAAGGCGGCCGGAGATGACCACGCTCCCTTCCGGGGGGGTGGGGATTTCCAGTCCGTTATATTGGCAGGCAACAAGGGTTAGCAGACCCAGGCCGATGGTTATTGTTTTCAGGTTCATATTGCAAATATAAGCATTTTGAACACCTAAAAAAACATTTGAAAATGTGAAAAAACTTGTATGTATGAAAAAAACCATCTTTGCATCCGAAAACTGTTCATAAAGAATGACACTGAAACCCAACTTGGCTATTGTTTCGGCCTTTTTCCTTCTAGCCGCCTGCGGACAGCCCGTCCAGCGTGCCGGTAAGGAATGCGTCTCCGCCCTGGAGACAAGTGCCAAAGCTTCCACCGTCAATACCCACAGCGGCCCCGTCTGCGGCTATATCGATGACGGCGTCTATATCTACAAAGGTATTCCCTACGGAAAGGCCGAACGTTTCATGGCCCCCACCGATCCCGAACCCTGGAAAGAGGTAAGGGCCAGCCGTTCCTATGGTCCGGTGGCTCCCCACGGAGACCGTATGGGCTGGCAGGACGACAACCAGGCTTTCACCATGCACTGGGACGACGGTTATCCCGGCGAGGACTGCCTGCGCGTGAATGTCTGGACTTCCCGCATCAAGGCCGATGCCAAGATGCCCGTGATGGTTTGGCTGCACGGCGGTGGTTTCAGTGAAGGTTCTTCCCAGGAACAGGCCGGCTACGACGGTACCAACCTGGCCCGCAATCATGGTGTGGTGGTGGTTTCCCTGAACCATCGGCTCAACGCCCTGGGTTTCCTGGACCTGAGCGCCTATGGTGCCAAATACGCCCACAGCGGCAACGTGGGCATGATGGATATCGTGAAAGCCCTGGAATGGGTGAAACAGAATATCGCCGCTTTCGGCGGTGACCCCTCCAATGTGACCATCTTCGGCCAGAGCGGCGGCGGCGGTAAGGTGAGCACCCTGATGGCCATGCCCAGCGCCAAGGGCCTCTTCCACAAGGCTATCGTGGAGAGCGGCTCCATTACCAACCTGATGGATCCCAAGTATTCCCGCCGCATCGGCGCCGCCACCGTGGCCAAGCTGGGGCTCAAGCCTTCCCAGATTGACCAGATGGCCGATGTCCCTTATCCCCAGCTGCTGGCCGCCTACCGCGAGGCCGTGCAGCAGGTATCGGCCGAAGCCCGTCAGGACGGCGCCCTGCCCACCAACTTCCTGGATATGATCCTCTTCGGCCAGACACCCGTGGTGGACGGCGAGATCATTCCTTTCCAGCCCTCTACACCGGAGGCCCTGGCTATTTCCAAGGATGTCCCTACTATTATAGGTACGGTTTACCACGAATTTACCCGGGATCAGGAAGATCCCATCTTCAAGCCCCTGGCCCTGCAGCAGGCAGGAGACCGCACCGCCGCCGGCTGCGCTCCCGTGTACTTCTACCAGTTCACCTGGGAGAGCCCCGTGCTGGACGGCGCCCTGGGCAGCACCCACTGCATTGAAATCCCCTTTGTGTTTGACAATGTGCTCCGTCACCGCACCTTCACGGGCGGCGGCGCCGATGCCGTTGAACTGGGCCACCGCGTGAGTAAGCTCTGGACCAGTTTCGCCAAAACCGGAAAACCCCAGGCCGAGGGAATGCCCGTTTGGGAGCCCTGGCCCAACTATATGAAAATCAATATAGAATCAACTATTCAATTAATCCATTAACCAATTAAAACTGATCACATGAGAAAATCTCTGCTGATGAAGATGACAACCATCGCGTTGTCTCTCCTTGTGGGATGGTCCCTTGCTGCCCAGCAGCGCGTGACCATCTCCGGTGTGGTTACAGATGACCAGAACGAGCCGATGATCGCGGCTGGTGTTGTCCAGAAGGGCACCACCAACGGCACCATCACCGATCTGGATGGTAACTTCACCCTCACTGTTCCGGCCGGTTCGGTCATCGAGTTCTCCTCCGTGGGTTATGTCACTCAGGAGTATGTGGCCACCAAGACCGAAACCATCACCATCAAAATGCTCACCGACACCCAGATGATCGAAGAGACCGTCGTGGTGGGTTACGGTGTGCAGAAGAAATCCGATGTTACGGGCGCTATCTCCCAGGTTAAGTCTGAGGATATCCAGAACCGTACCATCACCAGCCCCGAACAGGCTCTGGGTGGTAAGACCGCCGGTGTTCAGGCTTTCGCCTCCTCCGCCGCCCCTGGTTCCACTCCCGCCATTCGTATCCGTGGTATTTCTTCTAACAATGACGCCAACCCGTTGTATGTTGTGGATGGCCGTATCGCTTCCTCCATCGCCGGTATCGACCCTAACGATATCGAATCCATGGAAGTTCTGAAGGACGGTGCCTCCGCTGCTATCTACGGTGCCCAGGCCGGTAACGGTGTGGTCCTCATCACCACCCGTCGCGGTAAGGGTGACGGCAAGATCAGCTACAGCTTCCAGCTGTCTTCCCAGAGACTGGGTATGACCCCTCAGGTGATGAACTCCGAAGAATTCCTCCAGTACTATCTCGAGAAGGGTTCCATCTCCATCAATGATGTCTATACCAAGTGGGATCAGAAGACCAATACCGACTGGCTGAAGGAATCCTATGAGAATTCCATCATGCATCACCACAACCTTACTTTCAGCGCCGGTAACGACCGCGGTAACCTCTACATCTCCGGTTCCTACCTGGACAACAACGGTATGTTTAAGGGTGACGCCGATGTATATCAGCGTATCACCGGTATGGTGAACGGCTCCTGGAAGTTCAAGAGCTGGCTGGAAGTTCAGACCAACAACCAGGTGGAGTACTACAAGTCCCGCAATGTCTCCGAGGGCTCCGACTACGGCTCTGCCGTGCTGGCTGCCCTGCAGCTGGATCCCATGACTCCCGTCTATTATACGGAAGAGAACCTGCCCGATTTCATGCGCCAGTATATCGCCGAAGGTAAGGTCCTGCTCGGTAACGAGAACGGTTACTACGGTATTTCCCAGTTCAACCTGTCCGAGAACGTACACCCCTTCGTACAGCGTGACCGCTCCTATTCCGTTTCCAAGGGCTTCAATATCAACGGTTCCACCGCCATCAACCTGAGGCCCATCCCCGAGCTCACCATCACTTCCCGCCTGGGATACCGTTTCAACTCGTACGACTCCTACGGTTACAACCACGATTATTACTATAACGAGGGTTATGCCAAGCAGTACTACATGTCCGTGAATGCCACTTCCGGAAACAATATCTATTATCAGTGGGAAAACTTCGTGAACTGGATGCACCAGTTTGGCAAGCATAACGTGAGCGCCATGGCCGGTGTCTCTTATTCCCAGAACCGCAGCTACAGCACCAGTGCCGGTATCAGCGGTTCCGATACGGGCGGTGTGATCGACTTCGGTATCAAGCGCGACGACCCTCTGTTCTACTACATCAGCCAGGCTACCCCTACCGCCACCAAGTCGGCAGGCGGCGGCCAGGAGAATTACTCCCGCAAGTACTCCTACTTCGGCCGTATCGGCTGGAGCTACCTGAACCGCTACAATGTTCAGGCTACCTTCCGTGCTGACGCCGCCGACCTCTCCGTCCTTCCCAAGCCCATGCGTTGGGGTTACTTCCCGTCCGTATCCGCCGGTTGGACCTTCTCCGAGGAAAACTTCTTCTCCGGTATCAAGAATGCCGTCAATTTCGCCAAGTTGCGCGTGAGCTGGGGTCAGAACGGTTCCATCGCCGGTCTGGGCAACTACTCCTATTCCAATGATATCGTCAGCCTGGGCCAGTATCCTACCGGTGTCCAGAACTCCGATGGCTCCTGGCAGTACATCATTGCTTACGGTCCCTCCGTTGCCGGTAACCAGGAACTGAAGTGGGAAACCTCCGAGCAGTTCAACGTAGGTGTGGATCTGCGCTTCCTGCGCGACCGTCTGTCCGTCACCTTCGACTGGTTCGACAAGATGACCAAGGACCTGATTGTGACCGGTGTTACCACCTCCACCATCGTGGGCGTAGGTGCTTCTCCTATGAATGCCGGTAACATTGACAACCAGGGTATTGAACTGGAAGTTCGCTGGAAAGACCAGGTGGGCGATTTCTTCTACAGCATCGCCGGTAACTTCTCCACGCTCCGCAACCGCGTAACCTATCTGCACCCCTCGCTGAAGGATGGTCTCCCTGGTACGGGTGTCCGTAACTATGGTACCATTACCCGTTTCGAGAAGGGTTATCCTGCATGGCATCTCTATGGTTATGAGTACGCAGGTGTAGAAACCACCACCGGTGAAGCCCTGTTCAACCATTACGAGCCCGTCACCGACGAAGCTGGCACCGTGACCGGTTACGAGCTGGCCGGTACCACCACCGACCCTGCCGATTCCGACAAGCGCCACCTGGGTTCCGGTATCCCTACCATGAACTACGGTCTCACCTTCAACGCCGGCTGGAAAGGTATTGACTTCCTGCTGTTTGTATCCGGTGCTTCCGGTCATCAGATCATGAACGCCCTCAATAACATCGACTATACCTCCAACCGTCTTACCGTTCTCACCAAGGATCGCTGGACTCCGGAGCATACCAATGCTACCGTTCCTGCTGCCGGTGCTGCCAACTTCGCCAAGTACCTTACCTCCAACGGTGTCGTATATGATGGCAGTTATATGAAAATCAAGCAGATCCAGCTGGGTTACAGCTTCCCGAAGAACCTGCTTCGCAAGATTCTCATCGACCAGCTGCGTCTCTACGTTTCCCTCGACGACTGGTTCACCTTCACCAAGTACCCTGGCTTCGACCCCGAGATTGTGGGTGTAGGCGCCAACATGGGTGTTGACAAGGGTAACTATCCTACTTCCCGTAAGATGGTCTTCGGTGTAAATATCACTTTCTAATGTGAATGCCCTATGAAAACTAAGTATATTCTTATTGCCTTTTTGACTGCCGTACTGGCATTCTCTTCCTGCAACAAGCTTCTGGACATTCCCAGAAAGGCTGTGATTGATAACAATACGTATTATAAGACCGACGAGGAGGTTGAATCTGCCGTTGTGGCCATGTACCTCGATGTCCGCGGCTGGTACTATAACGTGATGCTGGTAAAGCACTGCCTCACCGATGACTATTTCTCCGGTGGTGCTGCACACGGTGACAACGTGGATATGGATGCCCTGGGTGAATTCGCTTTCAACTCCGAGACCGGTCAGATCCAGAGCTCTTTCGAAGGTTACTACAAGCTTATTTACCACGCTAACGTAATCTTGGGCAATATCGACCCCGAACAGAGCAAGGCTGCTGCCCGTGCCGTTGCCGAAGCTCACCTGTTCCGTGGCTGGGCCTACTTCGAGCTCATCACGCTGTGGGGCAACCCGCCCATCGTGGATCATGAGCTGACTCCTTCCGAGTACCAGCAGCCTAACGGTTCCACCGAGGACCTGTGGAAACTGGTTGAGGACGATCTTACCTACGCCGTCAATTCCGGCGTGCTGGTGAGCAAGACTTCCCTGAACGACAACACCGTATGGCGTGTCACCAAGGAATATGGTCAGGCCCTTCTGGGTAAGGCCTATCTGTGGATGGCCTGGGAGCTCAAGGACAACTCCTACTATCAGAAGTCTGCCGACATGTTAAAGAACGTGATCAACAGCGAGCTCTACGACCTGTGGACCGCCGGTCCTTACGGAGATATGCGTCACATGGCTTATGCCCAGAACTGCGAAAGCCTGTTCGAGAGCATCCGTATCAACGACCTGGACAACCAGGGTGATAACTTCGACTTCTATTCCGCTATGGTTGGCTACCGCTCTTCCGGTAGTGAAATGACCATCCCCGAGACTGTTGCCGCCGGTGGTTGGGGTTTCAAGGTTCCTACCGAGGATCTCTTGAATGCCTTTGTCGCTTACGAAGGTGCCGACAGCTATCGTCGTAAGGAAACCATCAAGACTTACGATGAGTTGAAGGCTATGGGTGTTGTATGGAATACGCTTACCCTCTCTACCGGTATCTACACCTGGAAGGGTCGTTATATGCCCGACGAGGTAGGCTTCATGTCCATGCTCAACTGGAAGAACCCTCTGTGGATGCGTTTCGCCGAGGTGCTCCTGCTGGGTGCTGAGGCCAACTTACAGGCCGGTCATCCCGATATCGCTCTTCAGTATGTCAACCGTGTTCGCACCCGTGCACAGCTTCCCGCTCTCAATGGTGTTACCCTTGATATCATCAAGACCGAGAAACGTCTGGAACTGTGCGGTGAAGGTGTCCGTTATCAGGACCTGCTTCGTTGGGGCGATGCTGCTACACTCCTTAAGAACAAAGGTGATGTCTATCCTACGATGGAACCCAACGGTACCGTCAAGTATGTATCTACCGGTCGTTCCGTTTACGGTTTCAAGGTCGGTAAGCACGAACATCTTCCTTATCCTTTCACGGAAACCTCGCTGAATAAGGCTATCAAGCAGAATCCCGGTTATTGATTATTAAGGACAGAATAATATGAAAAAGACTTTATTATATGGTATGATGGCTGCGGCTTTGGCAATGGTCTCCTGCGTCAAAACCGAGATGAAGCCGCTGGATCCGCAGAATCCCATCTTCCCTGTGGCTAACGTGGTCGAAATGACCACCCTTACCTCTTCCGAGGCTACCAAGGATGAGGACGGCCGCCGGATTTTCACTCTGGACCTCACCGACGGCGCCACTCCTATGCACCTGACCCTCGTGGGCAGCAAGTACTATCTCACCGCCAACCAGTATACGGAAGCCCTCGAGGCCGTGGCCAAGAACGGTAACTTCGTGCTGGGTAAATCTTCCATCGCCGGTAAGAACATCAAGCAGGGTTACATCAATGTAGATGTCCTGGAAGAAGTCGAGACCGAGGAAGGTTGCGATAACGCTTACAAGATTTCCGCCGTGCTTTTCCTGGAGGACGGTACTCCCTACAAGGCCAACTGGACCGGCAGGATTTCCTTTGAGAAGGATCCTATCCTTGGTCCCCAGTTCCACTACACGGACACCGTGGCTCAGGACTGCACCGACGCTGGCGGTACCCTTTATACGGACGTTGAGTCCCATACCCTGGTGCTCAATGACCTGGAAGGCAACTTCGCCGCCCAGATCAAGCTCATCCGCTCTGTAGGGGCCAAGGATCTGTCCGGTGAGTACACCGTGGCCGAATATGCCCACGAGGACTTCACTGCCGGCAACGGCTTTGACATGACTCCTTACGGCTGGCCCGTTGTGATTGGCTCTTACTATCTGGATGCCGATGGCAACAACGTTATCATCGAACCCGGTGCCAAGATCACCGTGACCAAGGCCGGCGAAGGCGGTTTCTACTCCATCGACGGTGACGGCTTCAGCTTCCTCTGCGCCCCCGAAGGCTACATCCCCGGTATCCTTATCTACGATTCCGTGGACACCGTGGCTCAGGACTGCACCGACGCTGGCGGTACCCTCTATGAGGATGTGGAATCCCACACCATCGTTCTGACCGATGCCGCAGATGCTACTGTGGCTCAGATTAAGCTCATCCGCGCTGTGGGCACCACTGACCTCACCGGTGTCTACACCGTGGCCGAGTATGCTCACGAGGACTTCACTGCCGGTAACGGCTTTGACATGACTCCTTACGGCTGGCCCGTCGTGATTGGTACCTACTACTATGACGAAGAAGGCAACGTGGTCATCGTGGAACCTGGTGAGACCATCACCGTGACTTCCGCCGGCCAGGATACCTACAAGTTCGAAGGCTCCACCGGTTGGACCTTTGTTGCCATGGTCGAAGTTCCCACTCCCCAGCCCGGTCCTGGTGGCGATGATCCCGTTGAGGCTGCCCTCACCGACTTCCTGTCCCTGACCGACTATAGCGGCTGGGGTGTTAATCTCCTTGGCGTAGAGCTGGGTACTACCGGCTTCACCTATACTCCTGCTACCTGGACTACTCCTGCCGAGTATCCTGTGGATGGCGCTTATATCAAGTTAGAGGTTTATTCCGAGAATGGCACCGTCGCTGCCGGTACCTACACTCCCAGTGCCGATCCTAACGCATTGGTTGCCGGTGAGTTCAAGACCGGTTCCCAGAATGGCGGTACCACGCTCTTCGTAGTTAAGGATGGCTCTGCTACTCCTTACTATGTTGCCGACGGTACCGTGACTGTAGCCAAGGAAGGCGACGTCTACACCATCGCGGTAACTTCTACCACAGTGACTGCCACCTACGTGGGCAAGCTCTCCGCTGAAGCCGCCGCTGCCATCACCATCGACGGTGATCCTTCCGATTGGGTAGGTGTAGAGAATGTGGTTACCCTGGAACTCCCCGACGGTGCCGAACTCACCGCCCTGCAGTCTGCCAAGGTTCTCTACAGTGACAAGATTTACATTCTTGCCCAGCTCTCCGACGAAGCTCTTGCCGATGGTAAGATTCGTCTGCACGTCTACTTCGACACCGATGAAACCGGTAAGGCTCAGCAGAAATGGGTCGATGCCGACATCGACTACATGCTGGAAGGCAAGATGACCAATAGCGGTGCTTTCGTGCCCTACTCTTCATCCTTCTACAAGTGGAACGGCACCGAGCCCGGTGACTGGGCTTGGACCGATTCCGGCACCGAGCTCGGTCTGGAAGGCGCTGGCGCCGACCACTACTATGAGCTGGCCATCGACTACACCAACTATCCCGGCGGTCTTCCGGAGCAGTTCCCTATCGGCCTGGATGTGGTTTACACCGACTGGAACATTCACGGCTATCTCCCTCAGACCAACCACAAGCTGGTTATCAAGAAGGACGGTATCGCTCCTCAGCCCTCCGATGAGCCCGCTGGCATCACCATCGACGGCGACATGAGCGACTGGGCCGATATTCAGGGCGCTGTCAACGAAGAAGGTGCGGCTTATGCCGAGTTCAAGGTGACCAGCGATGCCAACAACATCTATTTCTACGCCCGCAGAACTTCCACAAAATTCGCCGATCTCTGGAACGGTGGTGGCTATCTGTATTTTGCCTTTGATACCGACAATGACGCAACAACCGGTACCGGTGAAATCTGGGGCAATGGTCCTTACGAGTGCATCTTCGTGATCTGGCCCTTCGCCGGTTCTTCCGCCGAACCTGCATTTGCTGCAAGCCCTCTGGGTGAAAGCCAGATGAAACCTTCCGGCAAACTTGACAATTATATCGCAGACGGTGTCTTCGATTCCGCTACGGGTGTTGAACTTGAGTTCTCCATTCCTCGCGCCGATATGCCTGCTCTCCCCGAAACGGAAATTTCCATTTTTTCCTGGGGTAACAAGAGCGGTGAGAGCATGAAGAACGTTCCTCTCAAGGTCACTCTGTAATGAAACGAATCCTTTATATTCTTGCGCTTGCACTGGGGGCCCTGGCCCTCAGTGCTTGCGGCAAGGATAACACCAACTCTGGTACTGACAAGCCGATAGACATTCTGGATATCCTTAATTCAGAGGACAAACTCTATCAGGACCTCACCATTACCAGCAAGAACATGGGCCAGAAGATGACTTATTCCGTCTGGCTGCCCAATGGTTATGACGAAACCAAGACTTATCCGTTCCTTTACCTGCTGCACGGCTATGAATCCGGTGACCAGGCCCATCTGGACCGCTACTGGGTTCAGAAAGGCAATGCCAATAAAATTGCCAGCGACTACGTGAAGAACGGCGGTGTTCCCATGATCATCGTAATGCCCAACGGCCTGTCTTCCTTCTATGTGGGCAACTATGAGACTTACTTCGAAGAAGAGCTCATTCCCCATGTGGAGAAGGCTTTCGGCAGCAATGGCAAGCGTGCCATCGCCGGCCTGTCGATGGGCGGTTTTGGTACCACCTATCACGGCTTGAAGTATCCTGCCAATTTCCTCTATGCCTATGCCATGAGCCCCGCTGTAATGGGAGACATGAAGAATATGGTGGATGCGCAGGCCGACAAGTCCGTTTTCCCCGGCTTCACCTTTGAGGTGGGCA
>Ga0310786_10013569_pt1 | contig 10052 bp, 9 predicted proteins | sample AusTroGonzalo_MG_FD_203881 | JGI IMG/M metagenome (GOLD analysis project Ga0310786, IMG submission 203881) | Bovine rumen microbial communities from tropical cattle in Woodstock, Queensland, Australia - Gonzalo_03 (v2) (version 2) | ecosystem: Host-associated > Mammals > Digestive system >... | reverse complement strand
GCTGGGGCGCTTTCGGCCAGCTATTCGAGGTGTATAAAAGCCCGCGCCGGATAGTGTGCAGGCGTAACAATACCACCAGCGGCCGCAGCGGCGTTTTCGAGTTCGCCAGCTTTGACGATCCCGAAACGGCAAAGGGTACGGCGTGCGACTGGGTTTTCATAAATGAGGCCAATAAGTTTACGCTACAACAATACCTCGACCTGGCCGCGAACGCGCGCAAAGGCGTAATTATCGACTACAACCCGAACCAGCACTTTTGGATAGACGACCAGCTGGAGCCGGAGGAGATCCTACTATGCAGCTGGCAGGATAACGCGAAACACTTAACGCCCGCCCAGCTGGAGTGGTTCCAAAAGCTTAAGGATAACGCGATGCGCGAGGGCGCGACGGCGGCGGACTGGTATTACTACCAGGTTTACTATTGTAACCAGTACTCCGACCTGGCGGGGGATATATTCACGCCCGCCGTAATACGCAAGTGCGCGCCGGAGGCGGTGCCCTGGGCTACTTTGACGAACCCGTGCGTATTTGGAGATCCCAGCGCCCTGGTGGGTGCAGACTGGTTCCCTTTGACGCTTTCTGCCGTAGCGCCGGACGGTACTATTTACGTAATAGACGCGGATAGTACAAACGAAGGTAGTAAGGCGGAGAGGTGCAGAGCCATTGAACGTATGCAAACCAGGCTGGACGGGGTACGCGTGTATATTGAGAGTAACGGGATAATAGGCCAAAACTTTATCGAGTACGCGCGTGGAGATAATCCCCAGGAAAAGCCGCCGCGCCAGCTCCAGGTAGAGGGCTGGTGCTCCAAGGGCGACAAATTCGAGCGGATCCTGGCGGCGTACGAAACGATCCGCGACCGTGTGGTATTTGTTGAGCAACCGCGCCTGGCGGAGTACCTAAAGCAGGTGTACGAATTTGCCCGCAAGTGCCCGCACGATGATAATATAGACAATATCGCAAGCGTTACGCGCCTGCACAAATTTATAGGATAGTACAAAAATTTTCGCGTATTTTTTGGAGGTATGCAAATTTTTTCGTACCTTTGCGCCAAATTTTGAAAAGTTATGCGTATAATCGACGAAATAAAAAAGCGGTGGTACCGTCGCGGCCAGGTTCTAATCGACGGCCGGACGGGTGCCAGCGTGCACGGCTGGGGCGTGTGTAACCACGACTTTGCCAGCCTTATTTGGTACAATATCTGCGACCTCCTTACCGATTTAGCGGAGGACGTCAAAATAGCAGACGCGAGCGGCGCCCGCCCCCTGGGGGACGAGGGCGCAAAGTTTGCAGCGTACCGCGCGTTTTTCTACGCCTGGGGTAAAACGATCCTGCAGCGCCTTTTTGACGAGGGTTACGTAGTAATCGGTTACGCCCCTAACGCGTATCGCTTTTGGCAAATGGATAGCAAAGAGTACCAAACCAAAACGGAGGGGGATATTACGGTAATAACGCCCCACGATCCGACCGTGGAGGTTTACGTAATGAAATCCAGCACGTACGTTTCGCGCAATAAATCGGATAAGGCTATTTGTAAGGGTTTCCTGGATTTCCTGGACGACGTACTGAACGGATCCGCGACCGTATCCAAGCGCCTGGGCGCGGTGGTAATCGCAAGCCCCAAGAACCTAACCTCCAGCCCTACGGCGGTGGTACTATCCGAGGAGCAAAAGCAAAAGCTGGAAAAGGAAATGCGCGAGGACTACGGCGCGCTATCCAAGCAGTCTAACCTTATGCTTTTGCCGCGCGAAATGAGCTGGCAAACTATAAACCTGGCAGGCCTGGATCTTAAGATGCAGGAAAAGGTAAAGACCGCCATTTTGGCTATCGTGGATAGGATAAAGATACCGGCAAACCAGGTGGCTATAATCGACGCGCAAAGCAGTAAGCAGCTGGCGAACGGTGGAGAGATCCGCGAGGGCGACAAATTGAAATATAAAACTTTCCGGCGTCTTTTCGAGCGTACCTGGGTGGATATGGCTACGTACTACGGGCTTAAGATTTCGTACGCTATCGACGGGGAACCGATCGGGGAAAGCGGAGAGGTAAACGCCGAGTAAGGTTATACGCTGGTAGTACGCGCGCCTTTTGAGGGTGGGGCGCGAGGGTGCCAACAATCGGCCGGACAAAGGCGCGGCGGGGTCTTTCAAACTTTCTACCCGCTAAACGCGCCGCCGTGTATGCTGATACGGCCGCCGGAGTTCGAGCCTCCGCCAGCGTGCAATATATGACAAACCACAAAACTACAAAATACGATGGACGAATTATTTAAGCAAGTAAACGAACGCCTCCCCCTGGTGGACGTCGTAAAGATCGGCAAATACGAGGAGGTGGAGGATTACGACCTGGTTACGATAACCAAAAGCGAGGAGGATAAAAACCAAAAGCTTAACGGCCTCCTTATTTACGGGTACGAGACCAAGTTTGCAGACGGTACGAACGAAAACGGGGAGCGTTTCAGTAAGGACGCCCTGGATAAGTTCCTGGAGAGCTACTACGTAAAGCGCAAGCTAAATATGCCGCTTACGTGTATGCACGGATATAAGCGCGAGGATCAAATAGGCCGCGTGCTGATCGTGGAGGTAAACTCGGTCGGTTTTTATTTCGTTTGCTATATCCCTAAAGGTATCGAGGGATACGACGATATAAAGCTAAAGATCCAGGAGGGTATCCTCCAGGGTTTAAGCAAAGAGGGCTGGAGTACCAAAGGCAAAATGTTCTACACAAAGGACGGTAGCTTTGACTACTACCTGGTGGAGGAAATGGAGATCCTGGCGGTATCCCTGGTTACTACCCCAGCGAACGGCAACCCGCTGGAAAAGGCTAAAGAAATTAAGAACGGCCTACAATTCATAAAACGCCAAGATAACGCGCCGGAGGTGGACGACGCTTTCGGAGCAATGTTTAATTAAAAACTAATTTTTTCGCTATGAAAAAGAAAATCGTACGGCTTAAAGACCTCACTAACCTGGGGGCTATTAAGCGCAAAGTAGCCGACGCTTTTAGCGAGCGCGGCAAAGAGGCTGCAGACGCTATCCGCGCGCTGATCGACGAACTGGAGCAGTCCGAGGTAGAGGTGGACGAGGAGGCGCTGGCCGAAAAGATCCAGGAGGTACTGGCTGCCTCCGAGCCTAACTCGAAAACCGAGGAGGCTATCGCTAACGCTATCGCAAAGCGTATGCAGGCTATTACCAACACGGTAAAAGGCAAAGATTTAACCCCCGCCGTAAAGAACCAAATTAGCGCCGCTATTTTGCGCGCTCACGGTAAGGAGGAGGTTAAGAACGCCGTAAAGGCTGTTCTGGTTAAGAACGACGTAACCGGCCTCACCTTTGAGGACGTAGTGGACTACGCTATCGTAGAAAGCTGGGGCGACCTTAACCCGATCTTTGCAAAGCTGCACAAGACGATGTTTACCAAGTTCTTCTACAACGCCCAGGAGCTGCGCACCGCCAAACTTTTGGCAAAGCAGTGGGATAAAACGGGAGAGAGCGAAAAGGTAATCCAGGAGCTTGCGGCTACTGGTAAAACTATCGCGACCCGCTATATCTACAAGCGCCAGCAACTCGCGCAGGAGGATTTGGACGAAATCGAAAAGGCGGGCGAGCTTTCCAACTTCTTGCGTTTCATAAACGAGGAGCTGGATCGTATGATCGTAAACACCATCGTTATGGCTATCCTTATCGGGGATACCGTAAACGACCTGGCCGATCGCGTTACCACCTTTGAAACGATCGGCTCCAAAACGGAGAGCGACGTATTTACGACCGTCAAAAATCCGGCGGGCGCGGCTATCGTGCTTAAGGACTTGCGCGGCCTTTGCGACGCGGTTAAGAACCCGAACGCGAAAGAAAAGGTGCTGGTAATTTCTACCTCCCTGCTTTCGCAAATTGCAGAGTTTAAGTACTCCGGCACTGGTTCTATTATGTACCGCTCCACGGAGGAGATCGCAAAGATGCTCGGTGTATCCGAGGTAATCGAGTGCGACCTTATGGACGCTGACGGTACGGAGGACGGCGTTTTCGCTATTTGTTTCTTGCCGGACGGCTACTGGTACAACGAGAAAAACGCGATCCAGGTAGCGTACCCCAAGTACGAGGAAAACGTTATGAACTACCAAAAAGAGCGCAATATCGGCGGAGCGATCCACGACTTGTACTCTTCGGCAGTACTGAAAGCCGCTGCGGCCGAGGAAAACCAGGGAGGCGGCGCGGAGTAATCCCTACCTGGGCGGGCGTTACGTTCCACGTGGAACGTACGCCGCGCCTGGGGCTTTACTAACTAACTAAACGATTTTGACAAATGACAAAGCAGTGGTACCAGGAGAACGGTTACGAAATTAGCAGCTACATAAACGACGCTACTATAACGCGCGCGGAGCGCGACGTAACGGACGCGTACGTTACCCCTATAGTAGGTAGCGCAACGGTACCCCAAAATATCCTGGAAAGGGTAGTGGGTAACCTGGCGTTCCTTTTGATCCTCCAGCGTTCTATCTTTGCAACGCGGGCGGGCGCTAAAGTGAAAACCGGCTACAATAGTATGGAGGCGGACGCCTGGGCAAAACTGCAACAAGAGGCCACCAGTTGTAACTTGCAGCTGGAGATCCTTAAAAAGCAGCCAGGAGTAAATCCCGACGCGCACGTTACGGATATTTGCAAAATCTATTTTTCTACTAACTTTTTATACACGTAAAAATTATGGCTACTTGTGTAAGTACTATCGCCGGAAATATCGGCTTGGACTGCGACAACCCTATAGAGGGCGGCTACACTGGGCGCGGCGTTCTTATCCCGCTGGAGAGTACCCCGACGCTTACCCGCGACGCGCAAAACCCCCGTATTATTACGGCCGTATCTTTGCCCAGCGGTTCCAAACTTTGCGTGGTTGATAACGCGGGTGCTGCACCGTTTGACGGTTCCAGTACCACGGGTAACAACGACGCCGGTTTCCCCAAATTCACTAAAGCTATGGCTTTGCGTATCCTTGCGCGCGGCGCGGCTGCAAGTAAGGACGTGATCGAGCCGCTGGTAAAGAGTGGCCGTGGCTTTATCGGTATCTTTGAAAAGATCGACCAGGTAGGGGACGGCTCCTTTGAGGTAATCGGTTCGCAAAGTGCGCTCAAGTGCGTGGATCCTGCTACGTTTACCCGTAGCGAAACCGCGAACGGCGGTGCGTGGAGTGGTACGCTCCAGTGCAGCGAGCACTGGGCAGAGTGCGTATTCTTTGATACGGACTACGCTACCACCCTGGCAGCGTTCGAGGCGCTTTTGCTTAAAGGGTTCTAACCAACCCTTAAAGCTATAGCAGACGGTGGCGCGCTCCGTGGTGCAATGCCACTGGGCGCGCTTACTTTTGATTTTACGGGCTTTTTCCGTTTGGGTGGTACAAGTTACCACGCGAACGATTTAAGGCGCTTAAATCGCAAATTTTACTAAAAATTTATTTTAACGATGAAAACTATTCAATTAAGCTACACACTAAACACGAACGGCAAAAAGCTGGCCGTATCGCTCCAGGCGCTTTTCCGCGCCGTAGGTTTGGACGGCGAGGTAAAGAGTGCAGAGATCCCAGGCGAGGTACTGGATACTTTGCGCGTCCGTTTGGTAAGCCCTGGAGTAACCGGCGCGCTGGAGCTTTCGCAAGATGCAAAGCAGCCGTGCTACTATACGCTGGACGGTAGTAACTTAACCGTATCGCTTTCGCGCCTGGTAGGTGGTATGCACCGCCTTACCTTACTGGTTAAGTACGGCACTAATACCCGCGCCCTTTTGGTAGTGGATCTTTCCGTGCCGGAAAATATCCAGTTCCTCCAGGCTGGCTCGGTAATTATGCCGCTAATCCGCGACGCTGAAAAGGACGCGGAGCTGGAGGGCGTGCAGTACTACGGTTATACGTACCCGTACGGCGAGCAGGTTTGCTGGCTGCAAACGGATAAGCCGCTGCACGTACGAGGTACCGTACCGGCGTACTATGCCGATAACCTGGAAACGGCGCTGGCTGACGCTACCGCCCTGGAGGGTGCGCGCGTCGTACTGAACGCTAACCAGGTAACTTTTGACGCGGCAAACGAGGAGCCTATAGCCCTGGGCGCCGTGGATACTTTCGGATCCGTAGGTGGAGGCGGAGGCGCTGACGCGGAGCAAGTACTGGTACACCTTTCCGCACCTGGAGTAGTGGACTGGGAAAGCCTATCCGTTACCGTAGTACTGGAGAGCGAAAGCAGCCAGGTACAAACGTACGCGCTTAACGCGCGCGGCGAGTGTACTTTCGAGGTACCACTGGGAGAGGTTTACACGATCATATACCCGATTATCCCCGATTGCGCCCAGCTGAACAATGACACGTTTACCGCGCTTTTGGTAGCGCGTAGCGTTTCGCGCGAGTATATCCCCGCCGGTACACGTTACGAAAAGGTGGAGATTTTCGGCCGCGTAATTAGCAACGAGCAGCAATACCAGGGGATCCTGCACGGCCAAACGATCACGATAACCACGGCGGACGAGCAAACTTATACGGGCACGTTTGACGACAATAACTACTGCGCGATCGACGTACCGTACGGAAAGGTTTACACCGTACACCTCCCCGAAATCCAGGGCTGGGAACACGAACACGGCCAAATAACCTACACCGCTGGTATCCCCAGCCGCGAACTTTTGGTACACTATAGCCAGGCCACGCTGGGCGTTTTCGCTATCGACGCGGACGGCCACACGTACACAAAGGCGGAGCTGCAAGAGCTTTCCGATTTTTCGGATATTGTAGCGATCGGAGTAAACACCAGCGCCCTGGCTATGGCTGACCGTGGAGACGGTACCTATGGCTGCGGCTTTGCGATCAAGTTACCCACGGAGCGCGCTAACAAGCAATGGGCTACGGATAACGTATCCTTTGATACGACGCGCTTACCGTATTACTCCACGATTGAAACGGCCAGCGGCGACTATACCGGCGCGCTTAACACTTTGTATATGCGTCAAATCGCGGAGGAGCTGGGTATATCCAGTCCGGCGGCCGACTGGTGCCACGAGAAAAAGCTAACGATCGCTGGAGTAGAGCGCGACGGTTTCCTGGGTTCTTTCGGCCAGTTGTACGTACTCGCGCAAAACTACGCGGCGGTGGCAGAGTTGTTTACGATTTGCGGCGCTACTATGCCGAATATCTTAAGCGGCTACTGGTTTAGTAGTTCCCAGTATAGTGCTACGTACGCTTGCATACTGTACAATGGTGGTTTCCTCAACGGCACCAAGAGCAACACTGACTACTCGGTTTTGCCGTTTTTCGACCTTTAAGTTTAATCCTTACGGCTTGCGCCCAGGCTTAACCTGGGCGCGGTACGTAGGGTAACGCTAAAAAAGTAAGAGATATGCCAAAAAACGCTTTTAATGAGCACAAGCTGGCGCGGGATTTACCTATAAGTAAAACCACCAGCGATTTACTGGTAGCGGTGGATAAGCAGCTAAAGCACCTACCTACGGACGTACGACACACGTACGGGCGGGAGTATATCCTGCTACTTTTAGAGATGCGCCGCCTGGTACGAAAGGCGAACGCCGCGCGCACGCTGGAGGAAAAGGCGGATCGGATCGCGGAATTTATCGACGCGTACGACGACCTGGCCGATTTGCTTAAATTAAAAGCGGACGCTGGGGATTTTCCCAGGCCAGCCTATTGCGATCTTATTAAACCGCTGGGGAGCCTATCCAAACAAGCGCACGGCTGGTATAATTCGGTACTGGAAAAAATAAAACTTTCCGACCTATAACGAGCGCGCGCACGGTTACGGCTTTGCGCGGAGGTTTCACAAGTAAAGGTGGTCGCCTCCTCACACCCGCCGTAGCGCGCGGAGAGGTAAGCAAGATAAGGCGACAATAAGTGCGGCAACTGGTTTAGTAGTTCCCAGTATAGTGCTACGAACGCTTGCAAACTGAACAATGGTGGTTTCAACAACAACAACAAGAACAACACTAACAACTCGGTTTTGCCGTTTTTCGAGCTTTACAAATGGACGAAAAGGTTACGATTACCGAATTATACGACGCCTACCTGGAGTGCCGTAAGAAAAAGCGCGGGACTATCCCGTGCGCGGAGTTTGAGCTAAACGAGGCCGCTAACTTGTACGACCTTTGGCTGGAACTAAATACGGGCACGTACGTAATAGGGCAAAGCGATGCGTTTTGCGTTACACGCCCAAAAGACCGCGAGATATTCGCAGCCGCTTTTAGGGATAGGATAGTGCACCACTTTTTGATAAGAAAAATAGGGGACTATTTCGAGGCGTTCTTTGACAATGAGAGCTATAGCTGCCGAAAAGGCTACGGAAACCTATACGGAGCGCGGAGGTTATGCGCGCAAATGCAAGAGCTACCAAACGGGTGGGGCGCGCGCCTGGATTTGCAGGGGTTCTTTATGAGCATACACAAACCGACCCTATGCAAGTTACTGGAGGATTTTATACGTCAAAACCACAAAGGGGAGGACGTGGATTTCCTGGTAACGCTGGCGCTGCAAATCGCAAACCACCGGCCGGAGCTTAACTGCTACAAGAAAGGTAGGACGGACGTTTGGAAACGCTTACCCGCTAATAAATCGCTTTTTACCAATGCCGATGACTGCGGGCTGGCGATCGGAAACCTAACGAGCCAAATTTTTGCAAATTTCTACCTTACGTACCTGGATAAATTCGTACGCGAAAAATACCCGAACCTAAAGTACGGGCGCTACGTGGACGATTTTTACCTACTGGCCGAAACGCCGGAGGAGATCCTGGGAGCTTTGCCGGAAATACGCGCGTACCTATACGATGCGCTACGCGTAACCCTGCACCCGCTTAAGGTTTACCTGCAGCCGATTTCGCACGGTATGGCTTTTATCGGGTTCTATATAAAGGACGGCCGGATATACACGGGAAACCGTACAATATCCCACCTCCGCGATTTAATCCGTATGCAAGCCAGCGAAAAGGATAAGGAGTTCCACGTGGAACAATTTACCCGCCGCTATAACTCCCAGGCTGGGTTCCTGGTGCACACGTATAGCTACAACATACGCTGCCGCGCCTGGTACCTGGTGGATACCGAAACAAAGGCGTACCTGGAGCAGCCGCCCTGGGACTTTACAAAGATCCAGCCGCTACACCAGTACACGCTAAAGTATAAAATTATTAAAAATTATTACGACAATGTACAAAGTAAATTTGCCTAAAAAAGACTGGGCGGAGCAGGCGACCGTCAATGGCTTAAACGTGGTACGCGTTAAGATTTCCGAAAGCACCGACGCCCAGGGTAATACCCTGGTGGTAGGAGTGGAAAAGGTGGTAGACCACAAACCCACAAAAAAGGACGTGGCCGAGCTGGCCGCTGAATACCTGGAGAGCGTTAAGGAGATCAAAAAGGCGGAGATCGCGGATTACGCCAAAAGCGACGCCGTTAAAGTTTTCGAGCTTAACGGAGTGCGCGGCTGGTTAAATAGCGAGGAGCGCGTATCTATCCGGCGCGCGGTAGCTGACAAAGCAGCCGTCGGACGTGATACCGTAAGCGTTTACGTATCCGACCAGGGTTTCAATATGACGCCCGCAAAGGCGGAGGAGATCCTGGCGGCCGTGGAGGTTTACGCCAGCGACTGCTACGACGTAACCGAAAACCACAAAGCCGCCGTGGACGCGCTTACAACGCCTGCGGAGGTGGAGGCTTACGACTATGCAGCAGGCTATCCCCAGCCGCTCCAGTTCGCGGTTTAATGGCTATACCAGCCCCACCCTACGTATATACGCGGAGGGTGGTACGCTGGTGGCCGAATTTACTAACAACTTAAACACGCGAAACAATGAAAGCAAAGGGGAACGATAAAAACGGCTGGCACTTGCACCCGCTTATGTGGGTAGTGGTAGGGCTGACCGTGGCAAGCGTGGCTATATTTGTAGTGGGGCTGCTACTGCCTCCGGCTGGAGAGGTGCACCCGTCCGTACTTAAAGGCCTGGCTATTTTGACGGCCGATATAGCGCTGGTGATCTTTGCCTACGCGGTCGTATCCGGCAAAACGGCTACGTT
>Ga0310786_10013568_pt1 | contig 10053 bp, 8 predicted proteins | sample AusTroGonzalo_MG_FD_203881 | JGI IMG/M metagenome (GOLD analysis project Ga0310786, IMG submission 203881) | Bovine rumen microbial communities from tropical cattle in Woodstock, Queensland, Australia - Gonzalo_03 (v2) (version 2) | ecosystem: Host-associated > Mammals > Digestive system >... | reverse complement strand
TTGGCTATGGTGGATTCTGTATCACTTAAATTATATATATATATTGTTTTATTCTTCATTCCAGGAAATTTATCAACAAAAACCTTACGTATATAATCTGCGACACAAACAATAGAATTATATGTATAATAATAATTTGTATACCTATTAACTTGACTTTCGTTTTTAATTACATAATTGATATTACAATGAACCCACGCAACCTTATTCCTACAAGGAATATGAGAAACAAATTGTGTAACAGGTCCTTCTGAAAAAGCAACAACCGTATCATACCCCTTATATCGGTTTGCAACTACAATCCATTCGATTTCAGGATTTATATATCTCAAAAATTTCTTTAACGCTTTAATAGCGATTATCTTCCATTTCTTTAAAAAAGGTTCTTTGTTTTGGTCGTTATATTCACAACTTGAGAGAAACATATTCTCTGGTAGAACATTATACCCTTTAAATAATTCTTCTTTAATCCCTTGATGTGTTAAAACAAGGACATCTATATCATACTTTAACTTGTCACAATTAGACAAAAAACTTAAAAGAGATGTACAAAATCCTCCCGTCTTAAACGATGGAATTACAAATAATACTTTCTTCATGCAATCTTGTTTTTTGATTTATATGCAAGCAAATATATATACATATAGAAAACATAGTATTGAAAATATCCTCCGGTAAACGGTTCAAGCGATACGCAACAGAGCATTAGATATACAATACACGATAATAGTAATGGTCTATCTCGATCTTTTCGATTAATCAAACGAAGAGGCTTACATATAATAACCAAAAAGAACAACAGTCCGACAAATCCATATTTCACCAAGCATGCAACATAGTCATTATGGAACATAAAAGAATCTCCTAATTCTAGTCTTCCCAACTCTTTCCCGTTTTTATAACCAATCCCAAATAATAATCCCAAGACATTACTTTCCCTAAAGAAAAGATTCAACTTAGTATACCAAATATCGGTTCTTCCCGAAGTTAATGTTTCATCGTTTGTGATTTTGTATAATAATAACTCAAAATAATTACCCACATAGAGATAATAAAGTATCGCCAATCCAAAAATGGAGCCAATTAATTTATACCTTAGTTTAACTTTAGAAAATAACATATATATAGAAAGCATACCCGTCATTGAAAGAATAGCTCCTCTAGACCCTGCAGTTCCAAGAACAAACAAGGAACAACAAATTGACACGACATACAATATTCTAATAAATAAATTTAAGGTTTGCCTACGAGATAGCTCAACTATTGCCGCAACCATCCCCATTCCTACAATCATTGCAAAATAGTTCGAGTCTGTCCATGCCATACCCTCCATACCAGATTCACTTCCACCCACACTTTCTGTATATAGTGTTCTTCCGAAATAGTAATAAACTGATAATATTATAGATGCTATAACAAACATTAAAGAAAAAGCTGTGGTAGGGTCACTGTCATCCCTATGTATTGTATAGAAACAAAGACACAAGACAACAAAACAAAGATATGTAAACGGATTCAAATAAGAATCAAACACAACATCTACCATCACCATATATATAGCAAACCACAAAAATAATTTTGAAGGGAATTTTATTCTGTTGTGTGTTGCCGGAAGTCTCTTCGGTTCCATTACAAATAAAATAATCAAAACTATGCCATAAACATATATATCACGTGGCATATATGTAGCGGCAAAACTATACGTAGCTATACTATGGAAAGCAAATAAAATTGGCACGAGCGAACGAGTAAAATGCCATGCTGGGAAAACGATGGCACCCAAAAACAACATACGTGCAAGAAATGGTGGAGAATTGACAGGGTTCACCCATGACACCATTATTGCGAGTAATAAAATATAATATATAGCTAGTAATTTACTCAAACGAGACTCTGCATGACTAATCATATGATATTGTTCTTTAAGAAATTAATGGCCTTTTCGCTTTCTTTCTCTAATACAGAATAAACACCATTATAATCTATTGGCTTCATAATTATCTCGTATCTGTCAATTAAATCCTCACAAGAAAACACAATTTGTTTTTCGAGGCCAAGCAAATTTAACAATGAACGTATTCGTTCAAATTTTTTTTCATCAGCACACAGAGCCACAAATTGTTTACGCAAAATAATACAACATGCCACACCATGAAATGAATCAGTTACAAAATAAGATGATTGAGCAATATATTGAAGCCATTTATCTGGAGAATTACGCCAATAATGCCCTGTCGCATATTTACTTCTTTTTCTTATTCCTGAGTGATTCACGTGACGTACCGAAAGTCTTTCCCTTTTTGCTATCTCCTCCGCGACTTTCAGACTATAGCCATTTGGCATGAAAGTAAAACAACCGACCTCATTCTTCTGCGAAAGCTTAGCTGGAAGTAAATTAGAAAAGTCATGTAGCGCAAGTGTTGGATCGATTACGCACGTGGCATCAATATTAAAAACATTTTTACAAATATCAACACCAGAATGCTCTCTGACAGATACTGCAACAAACTTTTGAAGCTCACATCTCACCTTGTCTGTATAATCTTTTTCCTCCATCCAGAAAGCTTTCCCAAAACTCGATGCGAAAGCAATTCTTTTAGAAGATTGAGGAACAAAATCAAGAAAATAAGACAATGCACGCTCTTTTGTAATGTCCTTATTCCAAACTTGATCACTTCCGACAATAGTATAATCGGAATCAGGTATATCCGTTGGGCATATTGTCGTCATCCGCTTGGTCCTATTTGGTAATAATTTATGCCTCAACCGATTCGTAAAAAAACGTCTTAGGCAGTAGAACCAATGGTCTTTGTTTTTGTAATTAAAAATAAAATGCGGTGCCCATAAATCAATTATTGTAACATCATGCCCTAACCTTTCCAACAGCTTTACTGTAGAATAAGTTTGAAGAATAGATCCGTTGTTATCACCGTAATGTATTGTTAATAGATTAATCTTTGACATAATTTCAATTTACCCAATGAACATATTCCATGAATGGCTTCCGATATGAAGCATTAACATAATAATTATCTTCACAGTTTCCAACACCAATGCAAATGATTGGAGCCTCATTTAGCGGGATATTAAATGATTCCGATAATTCTTTTCTTTTTGCTATTGCAAAAACACTTGCAGTCAGCGGGATTGTACCTAGACCTGTAGAATGAATCGCATTCAACAAACTCATAGCATACAAGCCTCCATCAACATAACATTGGTACGCTTCATCAGAAAAGTATGCCTTCATATCAACCGTAATGAGGATTGCCGTGTCTATTTCATCAACGAAGCTTCTTGAGGGACTTATATTTAACAATCTTTGTTTATCCTCACCTCTAAAGACATAAACTCTTTGTGCTTGTCTATTACAAGCAGTCGGCGTATGTTCTGCTATCCGAAAAGCCTTCTCCAGCAACAGCCTATTTACTGGAGTCCTAGAGAAAAATCTGCAAGAATGACGAGAAGAAACAAATTCCTCATAATTAATATCCAACAAGGTTTTCTCTATCTCAGATTTGTGAATATTGAGCGTTGCTCTTCTTGACTCCACATTAACGCCAATTTTATTAACCAATTTAACAAAAACCGCTCTAACATCCCTTGTCTTTTCATTGGTTTCAAATTGATCCAAGTAAAATTTCACAGTAGAAAGGCATTCCTCAACAAAATGTTTATCAGCCCCATCTAAATCAAAATAGATATTAAGCAACTGTAGCAGATTTGAGACTTTATCTACACCAAAAGCGGAACGAACTGATCTATGAGAAAAACCTTTTTCAATCCCATGTACACAGATTCTTATTCTGTTTTCTAGCTTAGATGTATCTCTTAATGTTTCTACAGCCCCATTAAAAGCAAACAAATATTGTCTTTCAATATTCAGGTTTTTATTTAAATAACGTTTTGTACAAAAAACAGAATACTTGTAGCGTAAGACTTGAATTATCTTTTTTATACTCATATCCATAACTTCTTTATATATTTGTTAACGAACTCTCTTTCACTGTTGTCAATCCCGATATAATATATGAAGCATAGTGAAGAGACTATTGAAGCTGCACATATTATCATTGTATTGCAGATACTTGGAGAAAGCCAAAAATGAAGACTTAAAGGTATAATAGATGAGAATAACGAAATGACCACGCATCTAAGAAAAACATCCAAGATATATTTCTTAACAGGAATACTTATCACACGGTTTACAAGAAAAAGCCTAGCAAACAAGCAGAAAACACTAGTTATCAATGATACGACGAAGACACTTGTAGGTTCACAGCCAATATACTTCACGAGTACATAAGAAACAGGAAGAATGAGTAGGGTTGCTGTTCCTATTACAATTTGATAGAGTCTAATTTTTCCTGTTGCATGCATTAATGTCATCAAAGGAGTCGCCATGGCATCTATAGCAGAAATCAGAATAATAAGTCGTGTAAAAGGAATGACATAATCAATTGTAGTACCAAGCCAAATATCGATTATTGCTGAGGTTTCAATTAATATTGGTAACGAAACAAAAAGAATAAGATAAAACGACATCTTTGCACTTCGAAAGATAAGCTTGAACATGTTATCATAATCCTTTTGAGAATAATATATTGTTACTTGCGGTTTTACTGCCGTATAGAAATTAGAAAAAAACTGATTAATTACAGCATTAACTTGATAAGCTACCCCTCGAGAAGCGTTAACCTCAGGTCCGAAGAGTGAATTGAGCATAACATTTAATCCCTGACCTTTTGCAACACCAGAAATTGACGCAAAAAGATTCCATCCAGAGTATGACAACAACTCTTTGAAGAAAGAACTATCAATATTACGGGAAAAGACACACTCTTTAAAGTATCTTCGACAATAACTTACATATAATACAAGTATAATCATCGAAACGACAAGTAGTAAAAAACCATACACAATAAGGCGATCATATAATGTTATAGTTATAGCATATGCGACAAGTAATTTCATCATGACCTCAGCAATGCTTAAGTAAGCATAATAGTCCATTTTTTCATGGGCAATTATCTCCGCATTAAATGGATTTATTAAAAGAGTGAAAATACAGCTTAATATTGAGAACTGATATATTATATTTGTTGCATATAATCTTTCTTCTGGGATGTTTAGTTTGTTATTTACCCACCATAGACCTATTGTTTCTGAAAACAACAACAAAACAACAGAAAGAGCTATGTATATAACTAAGGACGTACTGAACACTTTCTTCATGCCAAGCAAATCGTCCCTACCCAAGGCAAACGTGATATACCTCTGAGTAGATACAGACATTGAAGAATTAACAATAGCCATCATGGTAACGATACCACCGACAACATTGTATATGCCATAATCAATTACGCCTAAATTTTTGAGTATAATACGACTCGTAAATAGGGAAATGCCCATTACAAAAAACATTCTAAAGTACAAAAAAACCGTATTCTTTAGAATTCTTTTGTTGTTCGTACTAGCATCTGTCATTATTCTAACGTTATTCTATAATCAGTTATTGACTCTTATCTTCCATAATGTCCCACATCGTTTTCCTTTCATTCCATACGTCTTCTGTATGCCTCATCCTGCAAAGAGAATTAGCATATTCTAATATTTCAAAAACATTTGCTGTACTAAAACTTGTTTCATCGGGAACATCTGTATCAATAATGCTATGAATATGTGAAGCAAAAATAATCCAATCATTTGCGTCTATTGCCTCTTTAATTCGTTGCTTAAATTGTGTCTTAGTAAGAATACCCTTGCTTAGTGCTTGAAACGACAGCCTATTAATAAAATATCTGCCAGTCTCTGCCAAATGGTTTGTATTATTATATGTAGAAGTAATAGCACAATCATAATATCTCTTAGCCAACTCAAGATTGTCCTCAAAAATATAAGAATTCCCCGGCCATACAAGTATCTTTGGCGCATGAAGACCATAGCGTTCAAAGGACTCATAACAATCAATAATAGATGCTTCTACCTTAGTAATATCATGGGGATGTGTCGCATCATAATTATACCACCCTTGATTATGGAAGGGATGCATAAGAAAGCGGAAACCTTCATTTTGCCATTTTTGAGCAACGGATACTTTTCCCTTGGGAATCCACAAACTAGCAGAAACACTAGAAGGGATATATGCAAAGTCTAATGGTATTTCCTTCTCAAGACAAAAATCATGAACTTTCTGGTATGTATTTGTAACAACGCCATCATTTGAAACTCCCGTAAAGTCATCATCTATCCAAGATATCGCAGGTTTATTCACTTCGGAAATAATTATATCTTTAGATATATGATGGCGAATCGGGAAGATTTCAGAACGATGCAAATCAAGTTCCTTGTCATAAACCTTTACAATTGTATTATTCGAGATGTGGTATTTAACACTAATACCATTCGGATATAATGCGGGAGGCATCACAATATATAAAGAGACGCTTTTATCAATATCCAGATTTAAATCATTTTGTAATATCAATTTTATTGTATCCGTAGAATTATCTAAATATGAAATTACAGGGGCTTCTGAAGCTGAGCACGTCACTATCGCATTACCAGCAAGTTTTTCTTTATTATTGCCTGTAATCGATATTTCTCTTATTGTCACATCACCAGTTAGCGATAGTTTTACCAATCCCATCACATTCTTAAAGATAAGATTATTATCCTGTAAAGACTGTGAAACTGCTGCTATAGGAAGACAATTGTCACCAAACGAATTAATTTTTACTTGCTGTCGTTCTGGTATTATAACATTTAATAGGAATTTCCCATTTTCTTCTGTACACCCTAAAAACTTATCATAAGGATAATATGCAACATTTGATGATATTTTCCCAGACGAGCCATCTTCCTTGTAATAGAATTTTTCTATAGAAGAGGAATACTCGTCAATATTGGTTTCTACTATTTCCTTGTCAAAAGGAACTAAAATGGTTCTATTTTTACCTGCACAACCCTCTTTTACAACATATTTCGCGCACGATGAAGAGCCTAGGAAAATCGCCACAGTATCTGATCTATCCCAAATCACAGAACGTCCATCTATATCACTAATCGTCGTTCTTGTCATTTCATGACTAACATCTGTGGATGCATAGAATTGTTGTACACAAAGATTCGAGTTTTTGAATAATGTATCATAATATTCCGAATCAGATGAATAACAGCCGACAAATACTATAATCATCAGCAATAACATTTTCTTTTTCATGGTAGTTTGATTTAATTTAATAATAATTCAGAGTAATCTCGTGCTGTTTGCGATGTTCATAGACCAAAATCTCGACCAAAATATATAAACATATATTAGGGAGGACTTTTTCTCTTTCTGGGTATTGCTCCACCTACGAAGCCACATCCAATAATTCCAACGTTAATCATTGTGCTTTAGAATTTATCCAATTATATTTCTTAAATTTAATATTGTCGCTTTACGCAGAGACTGCCAAGGGTGTTTGGCACCTGCTATCATCAAGAGAAACAGGATGGGAGTAAAGGCTAAAAGCCGCTATAATCTTTATTATTTCTTACCATGACATTTATCCCAATTCAAGCCACTCCCACAGGGGCATTTTTTATTTCCATGCTTAAGCAGATTTTCATGGGCTTTTTTATAATTCTCTATTTCTTTGACAAAATCGTAGGAATGAGATGCAGGCGTTTGGAATGTTACGCAGGTGTTCCCGTTTTTGTTTGTCATACAAAAATCGCCCTGACTAATAATATCCATACCTATTAGCACATCAACCTTCATATTATTGCACGAAACCTCTACACAGCGAAATCCCACTCCATTGGGCAATATTATGTTCACGCCATACTTTTGCACTTTAGTTCTTCCAGAAGCAGTATCAGAGAATCCCCATCCGGTAGGAATAAGCCCTAATGCCTGAACAACTTTTTGTGAAATGGCAGAAGAAGATGCACCAGTATCCCAAATAGCTTTAAACTGAATAATTTGCGGATGTTGTAGCCCCTGTTTAATTTCAAAAATCGAAAAAGGGTTACTAACTCCACAATCAGTACTTATTACACGAAGCAATCCCTTAGATTGTAAAGTTAGAGCTTTAAATTGTGACATCTTCAAAAAAAACATTTGAATGGAAGGTACTTGTGTATGCAATTGTATTATTAAGACACTGCTGAATTAAAAAAGTACCCTGTGCCATATTTTTTTTACTCTCATATAATGCAACCTCATAAGAAGGATAAGCGGCTACAACAGCCTCTCCTACAATAACGATGTACTTACCACCATATTTAGATGATAAGTCTTTTTCATTGTTCAAAAAATAATCAAACTCTTTTTCAAGCATATCACGTACTGGTTATTCTATGATTTTCTTTCTGGTGACAGGGGACTGGTTTGTGTTACCTCGTTTGGTTCATGAGTCATGATTAAAGGGTTCATGATTATCCTTACCCTATCAAAGTTTGCTAGTTCCTTACTTTTCGACTTTCTTATCTCGTCTCAATTTTTTTCTTTAATTCGTCCATATCAACATCGTACTTATTCGCAGCAAGATAGGCAAGTACGTCCTGAAGTTTTGCTACTTCTGGGGACTGACACATCGTCTTGCATAACTTCAGTATTCTTGGGTCTTTCTGAGTTGATACACTATCTTTTGTTTGTTCTATCAGTTTGGCTAGGTCTGAGGGCAAATCAAAATCCTCCATCTTCATTCCTATAGCATCTACGTTTGCTTTGATGAAAGTCTCCATTGCCTTGTGCTCTTTTCCCACTTTTATAACATATTGATGTTTATCTCTATGCTTCAAAAATGTAAGGTTATCCGTTCTCCCAATCTCGTCAAAACTCTCAATATAAGATAACTTCCTTTTATCATTGTCTATAATACCAACAGCAAATGCATCCTTATATTTCCCTTTCTCCATCTCCCTTGCCACCTCATTGCAGCTATGTTTATGACTTACCTTTGCATCTAACAATGAAGAAACAAGCGTCGTGTCAATAAAACACTCTGGCATAATCTCATTATACTTCATCACCAAGCCTTTCTATATTGAAGAATGCGTCCACTCCACTTTCAAACATATCTTGAACATCAGCATCTGTTGCGGTTTTGACCACAGAGCCATTCTCTGTAGACTGGATATAGAACAATCCAAAATCATACGTTTCTCTTTCCAACAATATGTCCAGAATATAAGGACTATGGGTTGAGATAAATAGTGTATTACCTTTTTCTAAATTAACAAATTTCAGAAGCGACTTCATGAGAATTTGCTGCGTGGGAGGAAACAGATTCTCTTCCGGCTCTTCTAGAAATACTTCACAATGATGGATTCTTGATATATTAAAGAGTCTTCTCATTAACCATTTATCCATTTCTGGGTTGGGAATGTATTCCTGCCCCAGGCCGGTTTCTTGATTAATTGTCCTATACTTTGGATTTTTTATAAAAGCCTCACCTATGTTCTTACCATAAAAATCAAACAGTGAGTTTACCAACTTTTCTATTTCCGACTTGTGCTTCACCGAATTGCCTTCTCGTTCCCGATACTTTTTACTGGTAATATTAACTAAATGCACATATAGGGGTATCAATGATTGTAAACCACTTGAAACATTCGTAAATGGAAGAATATGCCCATCCTTCATCTTTACATAGTCCATATCACTACCCTCGTCATAATGGTATGCTACGTCAAGATTAAGAATCAACTCATCATCTCCAACAGATTTCCTGGCATCCGACCAATCTGCCATAAAGTCTTGAATATTCTCAGCAACCGACTTTACCTCAAACCAGTTAGGGATGACGGCTACCAAATTTCTTTCTGCTGGCACATAACTTACCTTAGGGCGCTTGTAATTCCATCTATTCTCTTTCCACTCATACGAAAAGCCGTTTTCGTTGTCGTAAGAGAATTTTATAAAGTCCGATTCATATCCAATATATGTATTATCATGTACATACCCATTTAAGCGATGGAAGTTCACCAATTCTTCTATAAACACACCCTTCTTCTCAAAGCGCTTTGCATTCTGTTCTATGGCTATGCGTTTCTCCACCCAAG
>Ga0310786_10013567_pt1 | contig 10053 bp, 1 predicted proteins | sample AusTroGonzalo_MG_FD_203881 | JGI IMG/M metagenome (GOLD analysis project Ga0310786, IMG submission 203881) | Bovine rumen microbial communities from tropical cattle in Woodstock, Queensland, Australia - Gonzalo_03 (v2) (version 2) | ecosystem: Host-associated > Mammals > Digestive system >... | reverse complement strand
ACAGATAATGTTTCATTTCCTGGAAGTTGGCCACATACTCGGCTGTTTCAGTCACTGAAACATTATCTGTGGACAGGTAGGAAACCACATTGCCGTTCTTTGTCCAGTTGTTGAACACATAACCTGGGTTGCATGTGGCACTGACGGGTATGTTCTGTCCGAAGAAGTAATAGCCTCCTCCCCCATTCACCGTGCCACCTTCTTGAGGATTGGCCGAGACAGTAGCGGTGCATCCATACGTTGGGAAGCCAAAGATAATCTGGTTTTTCTCAGACATGAGCGTTCCGTTATAGGAGTTTGGATTATAGGGGTTATAACTTGTATCATAACTATCAATTCTAATGGCTTGCGTGTTCTCCGTTTGGAATACCCGGAAGCTTGTACTATTAACCCAACCGTGTGTGTTTTCTACCACAATCAGAGCGATATTTGACGAGCCGTCGTAGGAGAATGGCGTGTTGAAATAAAGGGTTGACCACTCGGGGTACGACGAGGTGAAAGAGCCACTGAACACCATGTCGTTTTCCGTAACGGTAATCCAATCGGTGTTGCTCGTAAAGGATGTCTTGTCGGTGTTGACCATATATACGGAGAGTCTTTGAGCTGTTCCTGAGCTAATATTGAACAACGATATGCTGGAGATTTCACAAGGTCCAATATTCAGCTCATCGGCCGTATAGATTTGCTGCGTCAGGGAATGCGGATTATAGCTGTATGGGAGATAAGAACCGGTTGTAACAGCGCCACCAATGACTACACCATTGTTAACGGGTTCGAAGTGAGCCACATACTCAACGGGTTCCCTCACTGAGAAGTTGTAGGTGGCAAGGCCCGAAACCCAATTGCCGTTCTTGGTCCATTTTGTGAAGACATAGCCTGGATTGGGTGTGGCTGTGATGCTGCAACTGTGGTTGTAGCCATAGCTTCCGCCACCACTCAACGTGCCGCCTTCCGAAGGATTGGCCATAACGGTAACAACAATCGGCGCTCCGAAGTTGGCCACCACGGTCATGTTGCCCGTAACAGGGAAAGTATAGGTCTCGTCCATAGAAACCACGGAGCCGTTGATCGTCCAGTTGTAGAAGATATAACCCGTATTGGCCGTGGCTGTAACGGTGCAGAGTTGACCCAAGAAATAGCCTTCTCCACCTCCGCTCACCGTGCCGCCCTCTGCAGGATTGGCTGTGGCAGTCACGGTGTAGTTGTAGTTCGGGGCACCGAAGATAACTTGGTTCTTTTCCAAAGAGAGCGTACCATTATATGAGTTGGGACTGTATGGATTATAGCTCGTACTGGAATTGGTGGTATAAATGGCTTGACTTACCTCCGTATCGAATGTCCTGCAACTCAATCCGCTGTTCCAACTGCCAGTTTTATCGTTGATAATCAGGGCAATGTTTGACAAGCCATCATAATCGAACACTTCGTTGAAATTGACGGTGGTCCAACCACCAGCCGTCAGGGTCACATTGCCGTCAAGCACTTTGTCGTTTTCCGTAACCGTAATCCAGTCGGTAGCGTTTTCAAAAGCCGTCTTGTTCGTATGCACCATAAAAACTTCAAGCTTTCGGGTTTTGGAGGTTCCTGTATTGTAGAACGAAACGCTGGAAATTGGACAAGCCGTACCTCCCATTTCACTGACCGTGTAGATTTGCTGTGTCATGAAATTGTAGCTGGAACTACTGGTTGGCAAATAAGTTCTGGTGTAAACCGCGTCTCCGATGGCTATGCCGTCAACCTGTTGGAAATTTGCCACGTATTGGGCCGTTTCGGTCACAGAAAAACTGTATGTGGAAAGACCGGATACCATTACATTATTCTTTGTCCAATTGTCGAACACATAGCCCGGGTTGGTTGTGGCGGTGAGGGAGATAGGTCTTCCGTAATAATGCTGCCCCATGTCGCCACTCACATTGCCGCCTTCCGAAGGATTGGCCGTGGCTGTCACCGTGTAATCATAATGGGTATACCCGAAGATGATCTCGTTCTTCACCGACTGACGCGAGCCTGAGTAACTGCTTGGATTGTATGGGTCGTAATTAGTGGAATTGCTGCTTGAGCCACTAACGTACAGGACTTGGGTGCTTCCTGTATTGAATGTGCGGCATTTAAAGTTTTCAGAGCCCCAGCTGTGGTAATAAGTATTCGTGTTGTCGTCCACAATCAGAGCGACATTGGAAGAACCGTCATAATAGAAAGGCTTTACAAAGTAAATGGTCGTCCAACTCTTAGAGGGGAAATTGACGTTGCCGTTGAACAATACCGTGTCGTTCTCCGTCACAGGAATCCAGTCGGTGTTGCTTTCAAAAGCCGTCTTGTCGGTGTGGACCATATATACGGCAAGGTTACGGGTTCGGCCATCTCCTGCATTGAAGAATGATATGCTGGAGATCTCACATGGCCCAGCGTTCAGCTCGTTGGCAGTGTAGATTTGCTCCGTCAAGGCATAATAACTATAATAGTTTGTCGGAAGATACGAGGTGGCTTGGGAAGGTTCGCCCACGAGGATGCCGTCAACCTGCTTGAAATTGGCCACATATTCAGCCGTTTCGGTCACCGACAGCGTGAATTCGGGGAAGCACGAGACCACTTCATCGCCCTTAGTCCATGAAGTGAAAGCGTAGCCTGAATTGGTCGTTGCCGCCAGCGGTATGGGTTGGCCGTAATAGTACTGACCGCCGCCGCCAACGGCTGTACCACCAGCTGCGGGATTGGCCGATACCGTCACCGAGTAATCATAACTCGCAATGCCGAAAATAACTTGGTTCTTTTCCGTCAGGCGTTCACCAGTATAGCCTGATGGGCTGTATGGGTCAAAGCTATTGGTTTCCCTATAGGTGTAAATGGCTTGCGTGCTCTGGGTATCGAAAGTGCGGCAATACAACCCCGAATCCCCCATGCCCGTTTTGTCGTTGACGACCAAAGCCACATTGGAGGAGCCGTCGTAACTGAAGGGTGTGCTGAAGTAAATGGTTGCCCAACCATAGCCATCCAAGGTAATTGCGCCACTGAACACCAAGTCACCTTCCGTAACGGTAATCCAGTCGTTGGAACCCGTAAACGCGTTTTTGCTGGTGTTGACCATGTAGATGTCGAGGTTGCGGGGAGCTTCATAGTCAGCATTGAAGAATGAAATGCTTGAAATTTGGCATGGCTGTCCTTGTCTTCCCATTTCGGCAGCCGTATAGATTTGCTGCGACAGAGAATAGTAGTAGTAGTGGGTCGGAAGCAACTGACTGATTTTGGCGGCCTCTCCGATGATGATGCCATCCTTTTGGTCGAAATGCGCGACATACTGTGAGTTTTCTGTTATGAAAACATTGTCAGAGGAAAGGTAAGAGACCACATCTTCATACTCATAGTCTTCTTCTCCGTAATTATAATACTTCGCCCAATTGTTGAACACATAGCCTGGGTTGGGTGTGGCACTGACGGGAACACTCTGACCAAAATAATACTGGCCACCGCCACCACTCACCGTGCCGCCTTCCACGGGATCGGCCGTAACCGTCATCGTGTACTCGTAACTGGCGACACCGAACACGATTTGGTTCTTTTCTGAAACAAGTGTGCCCTCAGTATTGGTGGTATTAATAACATCATAGTCGTCAAATGCATAAATGGCCTGATTGCTTTGGGTGTCAAACGTGCGACATGACATTCCGCCTCCCCATTCGCCGGATTCGTTACAAACCACCAATGCCAGATTGGACGAACCGTCGTAACTGAACGGGGTGTTGAAATAGAAGGTTATCCATCCATTTTCCTCCAAATAATTCGATCCATTATACACAATATCCGCATCAGTAACCCCTATCCAGTCGGTGCTACTGTTAAATCCAGTCTTGGAGGTGCTGACCAAGTAAATAGTGAAAGCGAGGTCGTCATAATAGTATCCAGTGTTGAAAAACGATACACTGGTAATCTCGCAAGCTCCAGTATTCAATTCGTCAGCGGTATAGATTTGTTGAGACAGCGAATAGGGATACCCGTTGATGGGAAGATACTGATTGATATGTTCTGCCCCACCTATGACCAGGCCGTCCATTTGTTGGAAATGTGCCGTGTATTCGACATTGTCGGTGACAGGCAAATAGGTTGAAGGCAAGTATGAGACCGTGTTGTATCCATAATACAAACCAGGTTTACTCCAAAAGTTGAAGACATAGCCCTCATTGGCCGTCGCAGTGAAAGGTATGGGCTGACCATAATAGTACAAGCCGCCACCTCCCGACACCACACCGCCTTCATAAGGATCCGCTACGGCTGATGCTGTGTATTCATATACAGGAATGCCAAAGATAATCTGGTTTTTCACAGAAGCGAGCGTTCCAGTATAGGCAGTTGGATGATAGGGATCATAGTTCTCGTTATAACTACTAATCCTAATGGCTTGTGTGCTTTGGGTATTGAACACTCGGGAGTGCGTATAGTAATAATTGTCCTGAGTGCCTGTGTTGTCATCGACAATCAGGGCGATGTTTGACGTTCCGTCGTAATTGAAAGGTGTGTTGAAATAAACAGTTGACCAATCATAATACGACATGTCGAAAGTGCCGCTGAACACCATGTCTGCACTATTGACGGTGATCCAGTCGGTGTTGCTTCCGAAGGAATTCTTGGTGGTGTTGACCATGTAGATGGTAAGCTCGCGATGTCTACTTTGCCCGGAGTTGAAGAACGACATGCTAGAGATTTGGCAAGCCCCTGTATTCAACTCGTCGGCAGTAAAGATTTGTTGTGTCAAGGAATAAGGACTAGTGCCAGTCGGGAAAGAAGCATCGGAAGCCGATGTTGGTTCACCTATGACAATGTCGCTTTCCTTTAATTGCTTGAAATAGGCCGTGTATTGGGCTGCGGCATTAACCGTGAAAGTATAGGTGGGAAGACATGAGACTTCGCTTCCAACCCTTTTCCATTTCGAAAACACATAGCCATCGTTGGCCGTTGCAGTGATGGTGCAACTTTGTCCTTGCGCATAGTTGCCTCCTCCGCTCAAGGTTCCAGCCCCTTCCGGATTGGACACAAGGGAGATGGCAAAGTTTTGGGCATATCCGCAAATGCAGAATAATGCCAATAGAACAAAAATGATAGACTTTTTCATAGTATGGAGTTTTTGAAGATTAATAATTCTTATGTTTTATGATGGCAAAAGAACGAAATAAAAATGAAAAAAGCAACAAAAATCGTTTTTCTGCAAAAAAAGAACGTCCTTAATGCATTGGACGAAACTAGGTTCCCTGCGGGAAATCGAAGATTAGCTACGCTGAAATCGCAGATTCGGCAGAGCCAATGCAGAGCATTTCGACGAAGTCAATGGCATATATCGTTTATGTAACCAGCGGCGGCAAGTAACGCTTACAAACCGTAAGCGCCACAAGCCGCCGCTTGTTAACAGGATGGATTAACTCCATTCCCTTGGGAATCTGTTGAAGCTTTATTTTGAGGTTCCCTTCGGGAATGGCATATATATCGTTATGTAACCAGCGGCGGCCAGCAACACCTACGAACCGTAAACGTTACAAGCCGCCGCTTGTTAACAGAATGGACTAACTCCATTCCCCGTCAGGGGAATCTCCTCACGTTATTTAGCCCCAGTTGGGAACGTGAAAGTCCTGTCCTCCGCATTTGCGGGCGAGACATAAAGGTACCCCTTTCCAGGCTCGAGGGTCGAGAAATTCCCATTCCAATTGCCTCTGGTATAGGTGGCATTGCCGTTTGAGGACTTGACCTTGTCGCCGTTGAGGACGATTTGAGCGAAGGCCTCAGCAAGGGTCATGCTCTCAGCGAACGGGAATCCGATCCAAGTAGTAGAGCCATGGCCGAGGATGGTGATGGGATGCTCAGCGGGGTTGATGGGCATGCCTTCCAGCGTGATTTCGCAGTCGGCAGCCATAACGATGTCGTACTTCATGGCCACATCCCATACAAATGAGGCAGGAGTGTTCCAAGAGTGCGTTCTCTTAGTATAGACGGAGTTCCCACTTGATGACTTGATCGTGATGGCATCGTTGGGCGTGGCTGCCGCCAAGGCGGTCTGGAGGTCTTCCAAGGTGATGTCGAGATAGGTCGAGAACCAGTTGGTGCCTTGGGACAGTTCTATGGTTTGGGATTGCGTACAGATGTCCTGAATGTTGGTGAACTCATTCCAACCTGCCGCAGATAGGAAAGCCTCTGCACTTCCACAGGGCACATACACTGGGGTGGATTTAGGACAATCATAAAAAGCATAATCACCTAAAACAGGAGGATTGTCCGCTAAAACTGTCATTGAGGTCAGATGTCTACAAGATCTAAACGCAGAGCTACCAATAATAGTCACGGAATTGCCAATGGTTAGGTTCCCAGTAAAGCCGTTGCAACCATAGAAAACATAATCGCCAATCGTGGTCACGGAATTGCCAATGGTTAGGTTCCCAGTAAAGCCGTTGCAACCAGAGAAAGCATAATCGCCAATCGAGGTCACAGAATTGCCTATAATCAGACTGCCAGTGAATCCACTACAACCTCTGAAAGCTTCACTGTATATTGAGGTCACAGAATTGGGAATGGTCAGATTGCCAGTGAAGCCGCTGCAATTTTTGAAAGCTTTACTATATATTGTAATCACAGAATTGCCGAAAATCAGGCTGCCTGTAAAACCTGTACAATTAGAGAAAGCAGAATTGCCTATCGTGGTTACGGAATTGCCTATGGTCAGGTTGCCAGTAAAACCGGTACAATCTCCAAAAGCTTCAGTGCCAATATAAGTCACGGAATTAGGGATGGTCAAATTGCCAGTGAATGCTGCATTTTTAAACATGTAATTAGGTATTCTTTCCACATTGTCCCCGATGATAAGTGAACCGCCAACACCTGTAAATGGCCTTACCGATGCATCTACATCCGCACAATTGGTTGCATTGAAATGCACTTCTGTGAAGCCACTACAATCACGGAAGGCATCCCTGCCTATCGAGGTCACAGCATTAGGAATGATTAAGTTGCCCATAAAACCACTGCAACCATAAAAAGTATCATAGTTTATGGTTGTCACGGAATTACTGATGGTCAGGTTTCCAGTGAAACCACTGCAATCATAAAAAGCGTTAGAACCTATCGTAGTCACAGAATTGGGGATATTCAAATCTCCAGTTAAACCGTTACAACCATAGAAAGCCAATTCACCTATCGTGGTCACAGAATTGCCAATGATCAGACTGCCATTGAAGCCACTGCAATCACGAAAAGCCTCTCTTCCAATCGAGGTTACAGAATTGGGAATGATCAGACTACCCGAAAAGGCACCACCTCGAAACAAATGCACTGGTATGGTTTCTATATTGTTGCCAATAATGAGTGAACCGCCACATCCCTGAAACGGTGGGACATAAACCACGCTATTATTGATATAATCTATGTATGACAAAGCGCTACAACCAAAAGCATTGTAATGCACTTCCGAAAAACCACTACAGTTAAAGAAGGCATTCCTGCCAATTGAGGTCACAGAATCAGGGATGGTCAAGATTCCCGTGAAACCGCTGCAACCACTGAAAGCATTTCTCCCAATTGAGGTCACGGAACTTGGGATAGTCAGGCTGCCCGTCAGTCCGCTACATCCTTGGAAGGCACCATACCAATTATTATATACATAATATCCACTTATTTCCGTCACTGTATAAGTTCGGGTGACATAAACATATTCATCACCTATGTATTCTAGGGTTGTATAAGTCACTGTGGAAGGAATCGTTAGGTTTCCTATGGCATCCGTACCATCCTTATGACTAGTTATTGTTGCTGTCAAAGTACCGTTGTCTAGGTCATAATTCAAGTCGCCTATCGTGACAGCATATCCTTTCAACATCCCCGCCACATTCAGCATTAGGATGAACAAAACGGTACGCAACGCCTTTTTCAGTTGTAATTCTTTTGTTTGCATATTCTTTTGTTTTGTGTGTATTCAACTTTTATTCTCTTCCCGAGCGGGCAATAAAATACGTTAAACATCGCCGTTTTTCGTTGTTGCGCTCAACGCGCTGTATTCATTTCAATTCTATTGGGTTAGACTTTGGGTGGTTTTGTTGGGGGCAAAGATAATGAAAAATGTAAACACCTGCCTCCCTTTGAAAATCAGCACTTCGACCGCCTGCGGGTTGATTTGAAAGTAAGACTTGACCGAAAGGTCAAGTTGGCGGGGATTGTTTTATAATAACCAGCGGCGGCAAGTGAAGCTTACGAACCGTAGACGTTACAAGCCGCCGCTTGTTAAATGGGGGAATTAACTCCGTTCCCTTGGGAATCTGTTGAAGCTGTATTTTGAGGTTCCCTACGGGAATGGCATATATCGTTTGTGTTACCAGCGGCGGCAAGTAACGCCTACGCACCGTAAGCGCCACAAGCCGCCGCTTGTTAACAGGATGGATTAACTCCATTCCCCGTCAGGGGAATCTCCTCACGTTATTTAGCCCCAGTTGGGAACGTGAAAGTCCTGTCCTCCGCAGATGCGGGCGAGACATAGAGGTAGCCCGTCCCGGTCTCGAGCGTCGAGAAATTCCCATTCCAATTGCCTCTGGTATACGTGGCATTGCCGTTTGAGGACTTGACCTTGTCGCCGTTGAGGACGATTGAGGCAAAAGCCTCGGTGAGGGTCATGTTCTCAGCGAACGGGAACCCGATCCAAGTAGTAGAGCCATGGCCGAGGATGGTGATAGGATGCTCAGCGGGATTGATGGGCGTGCCTTCCAGCGTGATCTCGCAATCGGCAGCCATAACGATGTCGTACTTCATGGCCACATCCCATACAAATGAGGCAGGAGTGTTCCAAGAGTGCGTTCTCTTAGTATAGACAGAGTTTCCACTCGATGACTTGATCGTGATGGCATCGTTGGGCGTGGCTGCCGCCAAGGCGGTCTGGAGGTCTTCCAAGGTGATGTCGAGATAGGTCGAGAACCAGTTGGTGCCAGCTGTCAGTGATATGGTCTGCTGCATCTGCTCGGGCTGCGTCACCTCGCCGCTCAGGCTCACGTTGCTCGTGACATCGCCTGTTGACACGCTAAGGGTTTCGTTGGCGTAAGTGCCTGCGTCCAAGCCTCCCTTCAGGCGGACATAGACATTGGCAGTGAGCAGGTCGACGGTGGGCTCAGGAGGAGTCACCGGATCATCGCCTTCAACAATAGTAACATCGTCAACGAACAACAAATGCTGGTCATAGCAGTCGTAGTGGCGGATGGCCACATAGCCCATACCGCTGTATGCGCTCAGGTCGACGGTGTATAGATTCCAGTTATAAGTACTAGAACTCAGCGTCACCGTTAGCAGTGTTTGCGTGAAGTCACTGGCATTGGTGTTGCCCGACTCCGATACCAACACGGAGAATTTCTCAGCTGGATAGCCGCTTCTCGACGCGGCATAGAAGGTGATGCTGCCGCCTAACTGTATCTGAGGAGAAACGAGGTAGTTATCGGGATAGACAGCACCGTATGCGGAACCTCCTGAATAGGTAGCGGAGATGTAGGATTCGGAAAGCATGAATCCCGCAGAGGAATTGTTGCCTGCTGTGGATAGATTGATTTGACCTTGGCTGGTATAACCACTATACTCTGTATTGTGCATCCAGTTGTGTGGCGAATTGCCCGTGGTACCTTGAATGGCGGTCCAGCCTTGCCAGCCGTTTTCGAAGTCGTAGGTCTGTGCGTCGCGGCTGCCCTTGCTCTCGGCCGTGAGGGTCAAGGTGCTGCCGTAGGTGCCGTTCTCCTCGTCGCTGATCTCAAAATGCTCGGGAGCGGTGACGGTGACGTCTTCGGCAGAACATGCAACCACAGTGACGGTCTTGGCCGTCGACGGGCCTTCGCCTTCGACGTATGTGAAATCACTCAAAGCATTAGGAGAGACCGACAACGATTCGGTGGCTCCACTAGTGGTCTTGGTGAATTTGATCTGGCTATTATTTGTGCTCGTGGTGGCCGAGTAATAGTTGCCTGATTGGGGACTCATCGGGGTCACGTTGTAGCTGTCGCTCTGGTTGTAGATGGCCCTCGTGGATCCCGTGGCATAGACATAGAAGGCTCT
>Ga0310786_10013564_pt1 | contig 10054 bp, 13 predicted proteins | sample AusTroGonzalo_MG_FD_203881 | JGI IMG/M metagenome (GOLD analysis project Ga0310786, IMG submission 203881) | Bovine rumen microbial communities from tropical cattle in Woodstock, Queensland, Australia - Gonzalo_03 (v2) (version 2) | ecosystem: Host-associated > Mammals > Digestive system >... | reverse complement strand
TCGTTTAACAGAATACAGTCCTGCGCCTTTTAGGGCAGAAGAACCGAACGGGGTTGAAGCGGCATAGACCGCTTTGACTCCGTTTTTTGCATTAAGGAAGTGATTTCATGCAGGAATATCGAAGCGTAGACGGGGAATTGAAAGTCCTTCAGTCGGATAACGAGTTTATTTTCCCCGTAGAACTTTGGCTTTTGAACGACCAGTTGACGCGGAACAACTGGCGGTTTGAAAACCTTGAAGAACACCGCGAAATGTGGGCGGGCGTTCCGCTGCTTGTCGCTTATGTGGACGGCGGCAACACCACGGGAGACGGTCACAATCAGCGCACAAAGCGCGATAAAGACGGGAAAGAATACCAGTCTTTCACAGACGCGACCGCAGAGCGCATCTGCGGTGCGCTGAACGACGACTCAAACGATATTCGCATCGAGGAACGCGACGGCGCGAAATGGGTCGTCGGGAAAGGCTTCCTGTGGGCGTGGTACGCGCATGAATTAGTTGAGCAGATCGTGAATGACTTTCGACAGGGGAAAGTTATGAGCGTGAGTATTGAAGCACTTGTAACGGATGGCTATGTGGACGACAACGGCGTCGAAGTGGAAACAAAATATACCCCGCTTGGTGTCTGCCTTTTAGGGCATGGGGTTGCCCCCGCAGTTCCCGATGCTCACATTGTCATGCTGTCCGAGATGGAAAGCGAGTTTAAAAATTTGAAATTGCGAGCCGCTTCCTATATCGAACAAGCAAGTGCGCCCAAGCCGAACGAAACTGACAAAGGAGTGAAAAAAGCCATGCGCTTGAACAAGAAGCAGATCAAGAGTCTGCAAGCCAAGTTTGACGGCTACACCGTGCTTGCGGCAGAGCAGAGCGAGAACGGCGTCTTCGTCGGTCTTATGAGCGCGGACGGCAAGACGGCAACCTACAAGATGGGTTCGCTCGATGAAGTCATTGTGCCGGAGCGTATTGAGATCGTGAACGCGCAAGTGCATTTCTGCGCCGAGGAAGGTGCTGAAGTTTGCGCCGATGCGTGTGACATGGTTGAGGCGGCTACCGAGGCGTCGAAGTGCGCGGAAGACCGCGCCGAGTGCGCCGAGAAAGCCCTTGCCGAAGCGAACGAGAAGATCGCGCAGATGGAAGCCGCCGAGAGTGCGCGTCGCCTGTCTGCCGCGAAGAAGACCGCGACCGATACGCTTGCCGCTTTCAACGCGAACCGCGAGGACAAGGTTGACGAGAAGGTGCTTTCCGCGCTGACCGCCGACATTGAGGCGGGCAAGTTCACCGCTTGCGAGGACGAGAACCACGCTTGGACGGGCGACAAGTCCGTTGAGGAAAAGGTTCTGTCCCTGTGCGCGACCGCCGTCATGGAGATGGACAAGGCGAACGCTGCGAAAGCCGCGAAGCCGATGACTTGGGGCGGCGTGAAGCAAGCCTCCGCGCAACCCGGCACGATTGGCGAACTGTTCGCCGCTAAAAACTAACAAGAAGGAGTGACTGACCTATGGCTATTTCTACCTATGCGTTCCAGCCCCGTCGTTGGAACAACAGATTTGACGACCTTCAGACCGTCACGGGTCTGTTCGGGTCGTGGAGTGGCAGTACCTTTGTCGAGGCTTCCTGCGAAGCGGGCTTCCTCTGCAACAAGGGCGACGGCATTCCTGCGGGCGGCGCTTACATGGTGACTGCCTCTGACGGCAGCGCGAAACTGTACGCTTGCAATCCGACCGACGTTGAGCGTCTCTCCGACGCGACGAACACTTGGGCGGTCGGCGCAGAGACGCTCGGTCTTGGTCTGCCGAGCGGAAAGAAAGGCCCGTTCACCGAGATCAAGGTGGGCGAGACTTACGCATTTGCGCCGTCGAACTTTGCAACGCTCGTCACTGCGTCCGACAAGTACGCGACCGTTTCCGATGGTCTGCTTGTCGGCACTAGCGACGCTCCATCTGCGGGCGACGGTTGGTACTTTGAGCTTGACACCGAGCTTGGTATCGACGCTTTCGTTGAGGGCAACTACAACGCATTCTCTCGCTACAACATGGTAGCGAAGTACATCTAATGAAGGGAGGACGTCACAATGGAAAAGATTTCTCTTAACTCCGCTCTGGCGCGTTTCAACGGCGCGGGCGTGACTGGCGACCAACGCAGCGACCTCATTTCCCGTGGTAAAGTCCTCGTTCTTGAGGCGGCGGGACGCGCTCATAACGACGCTCTGCAAAAGGCGGGGCGGCAGACCGTGGAACTCGGCTCGGCTATCGGCAATGCGACCGCTTTTGCGTCCGCAAAGTCCGAGTGGGCTGACGATGTTCTGTATTTCTGCGCTGACCGCGCTCTGTCCGTACAGGGCAGAGAGGCGAACCGCTCCGACCGCCGCACCTTTACGGCTTCGGAGTTCGCTTCCGACCCCATCTTCCTGCGTACCCTCGCGGGCATCGTCAGCGAGATTCAGTATGCCGTTACCCCGCCCATCGTCAACGAACTCGTCGGCGAGATGGCGTCCGTTATGAGCATTCCGAAGGGCAAGACGGGGCAGATCGAGATCACCTCCAACGCCGTCTTCCAGTGGTACGACAGCACTTGGACGTCGCTCCGTTCCGTTCCGCAGGATCAGCTCTACAACGCCTGTGTGACGGTCAACCCGACGCCGAAGGCGACCCGCTTCCACATTAATTACTATCAGATGGTCGGCAATTCCGGCTCTCTCGTCGATACGCTCGCCGCTGTTGCGGGAGGCTACGGCGCGAAGCTGATGGAGTCCTTCTCCACGGCGTTCCTCGCCGCCGCTGCGCAGAGCAAGTACGTCCCCAATGCGCGTAAAGCGACAGGCTACACCGACAACAACTGGGCGACGGTCGTTCGGAATGTTGCCGCCGCGAACCGTGTGCGCCGCGATCAGCTTATCGCTTACGGCGATTACCTCGCTCTGCGCAAGGTTCTGCCCGACAACGCGACGCTGGCTCCCGCCATCATGACTCTGCTCGGAGACGAGTACTTTAAAAATGGCTACCTGATGAGTCACGACGGCGTGATGCTTTATGAGCTGACTCCCGTCAGCACTCCCGCGACGATCAACACGACCATGACATCTCCGTTCCCGACCGACACCATCGTTATCGCAGCCCGCGCCAATATGCGCTATGCTCCGATGGTCATCGGTTTCGAGGAAGGCGGCGAGGGTCGCATCGACCTCACGCCGGGCGACAACGTGATCGCGGACGGATATATCGAGGGACTTTCGTTTGCTTCGTATTCGATTGTCCCGTGCTTTACGTCGGCAGTGGGATTGCTGGAAAGCGTCTGATTCTTGGCAAAACAGGGGCGGTTCGCCGCCCCTACATCCCGTCTTGGCAGTCCATTCAAGCGGGGGCAGCACCCGCTGACGGGCATATATAACAAAGCCATGTAAACCGAAAGGAGAGAAAAAACATGACTGAACCGAAGAAGAAACGCGCATACACCAAAAGAGCGGACAAGGCGGCAAAACCCGCCGCGACTCCCGCAGTTGAGAAAAAACCCGAAGTAATCGAGGCTGTTCCGACTCCCGCGCCCGAACCCGAACCGACACCCGCGCCCGTTGCGCCGCAGCAGCCGATCAATATGATCGTGGAGCAGAAAGCGCCGCCCGTCAAAATCCTGTATATCGACTCCTGCATTCCGAACAACCAAATCCCCATCGGAAGCGGACGGTATATCACGGGCAGCGGACGCATTTTCTCCGTGCCGATGGAGCAGTTTGAGGGCGAGTTTATGACACCGCTTGTGATGAAGCTGATCGACAACCGCAAATTCGTAGTTCTGTCGGGGCTTTCGGACGAGCAGCGGCATCAATACAATTGCTACTACGACGAGGGCGAAGTCCTCAAGGACGAGGGCGTTTTCGATATGCTTTTCGATATGCCCACGGAACAGGCAGTCGATATTTTCTCCCGCCTGTGCGCGGAGCATCAGCAGCTCGTCTCCACGCGGTTTATGACGGCTTATTTTGAGAAGCACGATAATCGCGTCACCCGTTCCAAAGTAGAGGCGCTGAACGCCGCAAGCAAGGCGACAGACGCAGACGGACTCTTTACTCCCATCGTCAAAGACATTAACGAGAAAGTCTAACGGGGGAGCGGTGCAAAATGGGGAAGAAACTTGAATTTCTCGTTCCGCAGTACAACGAGACGGACGAGGTTATCAAACCGCTCTTAGACAGCATCGCCATTCAGCAGAACGTGGATTTTGACGATATAGGCGTCATTATCTGCAACGACGGCTCCGATACGCTCCTGTCAGCTAAACTGCTTGGGAGTTACCCATACGATATTGCGTATCATAGAGAGCCGCACAGGGGCGTATCGGGTACGCGAAATGCTTGCCTTGACTATTCCACGGCAGAATACGTCATTTTCGCAGATTGTGACGATATGATGTTCAACGCTTGCGGCTTGTGGGTCGTGTTCCGCGATCTTGCGGCGAACGACGTAGACACTTATGTATCTACTTTTCTTGAGGAAACGCGGGCGGCAGACACGGGCAATCCCGTCTACTTGGTACATACCGAGGATTGCACCTTCGTTCACGGCAAAGTCCACCGCCGCAAGTACCTTATCGACGAGAATATCCGATGGGACGAACGGCTTACGGTGCATGAGGACAGTTATTTCAATATTCTCTGCCAGTCCTTGACGGAGAAGAAATTCGATTGCCCGACAGCGTGGTATCTGTGGAAGTGGCGCAAGGACAGCGTTTGCCGACACGATCCGAAGTATATGCTGAAAACCTACCACCACATGATCCGAAGCAACGACGCGCTGATCGAGGAATTCAAGCGGCGCGGCAGAGCGGACAGAGAGAAGTTTTATGTTGTGGCGGCTGTGTTCGACGCTTACTACACGATGAACAAACCCGCATGGGTGAATCAAGAAAACAAAGAGTACCGGGACGCGACCGAGCGCGAATTTGCAGAGTATTTCCGCAAGTACAAGAGCGTTTGGGAAAGCGTCGGGGACAAAGACAAAATGAAAGTCAGCAATCATATCCGTGCGCGGAGCGTACATGAGGGCATGGGTATGGAGCAAGTGACGATTTCCGACTGGCTTCGGCATATAGAAGCTATGTAACAGATAACGCGGGAGGTACACGCTATGACAACTTGGGCAGACATTGTAGCGTCGGCGATGATTCAGATTGACGACGTGCGGCTTCAAGAGCAGATGGCGGTATCTCCCGCGCAATTCTATCGGCGCATGAGCGGAATTCTTCTGCAAGCCATGCCGCTTCTTTCGCGGCCGCCCGAACTGCTTGCATATCTCAAGAGCGGCGAGATTGACGCCACCTACAACGATTATGAGTGGGCAAGCACCGAGGCAAGCACGACCGCAGAGACGGTCGTCAACACGGGCATGATCGGTTACGAACTCTGCTCCGTGACGCAGAGAGTGCAAGCGGCGAACGGCACGATCTCGCTCACGCCGTATTCGGGCGCGGTTTACGACGCGGAGACGGGTACAGTCACGATGCCCGTGCAGGAAGCGGTCGGCGTTTGGTACGACTTTGATTTCTACACGGACGGTTCGTTTAACGATTTGACGGTCACGCAGCTCCGCCTTTTCGCCCTTGCGATTGCCGTTGTATGGGACGAGCGGTTTTCGCGTTCGTGGATTACACTAACCCCCAAAATTCACGATGATAGCTTCTCAACTGTGAACGAAGCCAATTACGCCGAGAAGATCACGAAGCGAAAGGACGAGAATCGTATCGCGTTTGACAACGAACTGCGATGGTACGAACAACAGTGCGCCTACGCCCACGCATTTAACGGCGGTCAACCGAACGTCACGCTCATTTAACGATGCGGCGTTGCCAAGCGGTAAAGGCACTAGACTTTGACTCTAGTATGCGTTGGTTCAAATCCAACCGCCGCAGCCACATAACTTGAAAGGAGACGAGATCGAATGGCTATTGAACAATCGCTCAAGAACGCGATGCTGACGGCAAACGGTCTTGTCTCTTGGTCTAACAATGAGCCGACGCAGTACGCGGGGAAACAGCACCAGTATTTCTCGCCCGAATCGCGGACGTTCACGCAAATGTTTGCGAAGTATTCCTCGGATTTCGTCGAGGCGCAGATGCAAGGGCTTGACCCGTCCGACCCTTATGCGTATCAGACACGCATGATTCGGTTCGCGGATATTGTCAAGCCGACCGCCGCGATTCAGCGGAACTTTGACGACTACAAGATGATCCTTGTCGCCGACCGCGACATTGAGTACATCATGCCGGGGAGCAAGATACAGGCGCTTGGCTGCACATGGCTTGTATTCAACCCGCTGAATGGAAGCGGGAGCGACGGGTGTGCGGTCATTCGTCGGTGCAACGCGGTCTGGAATTTTCTTGACTACTACGGGAACGTGATTTCCGAGCCGATTATCGCAGAGAACAGTCGAGCCAACGCGAACGACAGCGATGCGCAGCAATCGCTTCTTATCAGCAAGGGATATTTCAATATCTACTGCCAGTATAACGACTATACGCGGCAGATCGACACGAACACCCGCATGATTCTCGGCACAGCGGCTTATCGCGTGACGGGCTTCTCCGACTTTGAGATGGAGTACACAGGCGATTATTCGTCCGTCCGAACCCTGTATTTCTCTGTGCGCGTCGAGGACAAGAACGACGCCACGGACGACATGGAGCGGCACGTTGCGAACGGAAAGGCGTTCTCTTGGAGCGTGAGCATCGGCGCACAGAACAACATGAGCGTCGGACAGACGGCACAGTTTGAAGCCTACTCTATTCGGAACGGCGCGGCGGTATCATCTACGCCGCAAAATCCGATTTCCTACATTTGGTCGTCCTCCGACGAGTCTGTGGCTACCGTGGACGAGAACGGACTTGTCACGGCGATATCGGATGGGAGCGCGGAGATCACGGCGTACTTGGCGCAGAATCCGATGTATAGCGCGACAGCCGCGCTTACTGTCATTCCCGCTGAAAGTCACAGTGGAGTTGACTTTGTTTCTCCCGTCCCGCAATCTTTGAGCGCGTTCCAAACGGTGACGCTTGAGGCGCGGCATTTTGCAGACGGAGACGAAACAGACGACCCGCTTGTATGGTCTTTTACGGGAGCAGATGCAACCGCATACTCTGCGACAGTTGCGAATGACGGTCTTTCCGCTACGATCCAGTGCTTCGGGTATTCCGAAACGCCGCTTGTAATTACCGCGACATTCGAAGACCCGGAGCAATTCGCTACGGCACAAATCCGCTTGGAGGGCATCTAAATGACAGCACCGACTTGCCCTTATTCAATAGATAATCGCGGGACGCTACACTGCACCAAACTCCGCGAACAGGAAGCCAAATGGGACTTTTGCATACATCAACATTTTTGCCAAAAGACTGGCAAAGGAACGTTGAACGCCGATGCCAGTCTTTGCAAATTGAGAAATAACGCGCCGAAAGTAGACGATTGATATGATTACCATTGACTATGAGTCGCTGCCGCCTGTTTACTATGGGTTGTCTACGGATACGAAACCTACGGAAGATGTTGAGAATGCAACATGGTTCGTAGAGATAGACACGTCCAAGATTTATTCCTTTGACGCCGAGTCTCTGACTTGGAACGAGTGGGGTGCGTAATATGTTTGATATTCTTTCGTATCTCATCGGCTTAAAAAACGGCGGTGGAGGCGGCGAAATCATGGTAGTTGCATACACGGCAACCGCAAACGGAGACTACACAGCGCCCGAAGGGAAAGCATATTCTCCAGTCCATGTCAAAATTCCCGTCTATGACGGCTCCGTGGAAAGCGCATAAGGAGGACGCGATATGAGCGACGTAACGATCAGCTACAACGGCAGCAGCATCGCAACGCTGGATTCGGCGGGGTCGAAGACGCTTAAAACGAGTGGCAAGGTGTGCCTGTCGGACATTGATGTGACATACGCCCCGAATATTCCAGCCAAAGGCTTCGTGCCTACCACGTGGGATTCAAACGGTTACATCACGGCGGGAATATGGCACGGAACAGAAATAACGCAGTACGCTTTTCGCAACGCAAACGATACCGATCCCGGACCGTACACCAAATTGGTAAGCATTTCATTCGCGGATTCTATTTCATCTGTTGGCGGTTATGCGTTCTCGAGATGCATCGCATTGGCATTAACAGCACTCCCAAACACCATTACATATATCGGGGCTGTCGGCTTTTATCATTGTGTGAATTTGGCATTAACCGCGTTGCCGAGCAGCCTTAAACAGATCAGGGACTACGCATTTGAGGGTTGCACCAGTCTCGCAATAACAGACATTCCTGCGTCAGTCACAACTATCTTAGATCGAGCGTTCTATGGGTGTACAGGTGTAGCAAGCATTCGATTCCACGGAACTCCTACAAGCATCGGAGCAACTGCGTTTACAAACTGCACCAACCTCACAAACATTTATGTGCCGTGGGCATCCACGGACGCGATCAACGCAAACGCGCCGTGGGGCGCGACAAATGCGACGATCCATTACAATTCAACGGTTTGAGGAGGTGCGCGTAAATGACGTGGCAAAACGCAATTATAACAGCGGGTGGTTTGGCCGCCGCGATTCTGTCAATTAAAGCACTGATTTCTCCCCTTATCAAGAAAGTTGACAGCGTTCTCGCTGAAATTGCCGAAGCACGGAAAGAAAACAAAGAGAACGCCGAAAAGATTGACAAACTGAAAGAGTATAGCGATGAGCATTATCTGGAATTGCTGAAGCACACGATTATGAACCCAGAAATCCCGACAAAGGAGCGCATCATCGCGGGCGAAAAGTACCTTGAGCGCGGCGGGAACGGGGAAGTCAAGGCATATTTTGAAAAGTTCCTAGCGGAACATACGGTATAGAAGGAGTGATTATGATGAGCAATAAGGCTTACGATGTTTTGAAATTCGTGGCGCAAATCGCGCTTCCCGCGCTTGGAACGCTTTACTTTGCATTGAGTTCCATTTGGGGACTGCCTTACGGGGAGCAGATCGTCGGTACGATTACGGCGGTTGACGCATTCCTCGGCGCGATTTTGGGCATCTCCACGGCTCAGTACAACAAGAAAGAGAGTGACGGAGAATGAGAATCCTTCTTATTGCGGGGCATGGCGCGGGAGATCCCGGTGCTACCGCTCAAATCGGCGAGAATTATCTCCGCGAAGCTGACGAAACCCGCATCCTCGTGCAGAATCTTTTTGCAGAGTTGTCAAGCAAGTACCTTGTGGATGTCGGTATTTTCTCGCCCGACAGAAATGCCAACGCAGACCTAAAATGCGGGAAACTGCCGAAGGAAGTCTTTGAGGATTATGATTATGTGCTTGAAATCCATTTCAACGCCTATAAATCCTCAAAGGCAGACGGACATACAAAGGGCGTTGAGTGCTACGTTACGACAAGCGAGAAAAGCGTCGGCGTGGAAACGCTTATTTGCCAAAAGGTCGCGGCTTTGGGGCTTACGAATCGCGGTGTGAAGCGGAAGAACTATGACGTTATTTCTGCCGCAAAGCGGAACGGCGTTTCCTCCGCGCTTTTAGAGTGCTGCTTCATCGACGACCCCGACGATGTCGCCGTTTACTCGCGCAACAAAAAGGCTATGGCGACTGCGATTGCCGAGGGCATTGCGCTCGGATTTGGGCTTGCGAAGAAGCCGCGTTCTAACCGCGAAATCCTGCAATACACTTGCGGGCTTGCGGATTCTACGATGGAATACCTTGACCGCTACCGTTGGAGCGAAGACCTTTATCGAAAGATTGTTGAAAAACTTGCGAAATAGCAAGACAACATAAGAAATCATGCGAAACCGAAAGGAGTTACAAGCATGGAAAGAATCGAGATCACGCGGGAGATGCTTCTCGCGGCGAACGACTATGTACCGAACGCGGAAAAGATCGAGTGGGTCAACACCGTCGCGGACAGATGCTTCGACCGTCTTGCTATCAAGGTGGACGAGGAAAATATGCCGCCGATGTACATGGTGAACTACGCGCTGAAAAGCCGCTACCTTATGGCGGCACTCGTCTCGCTCTATCTCCACGGCGAATTCGCA
>Ga0310786_10013563_pt1 | contig 10054 bp, 25 predicted proteins | sample AusTroGonzalo_MG_FD_203881 | JGI IMG/M metagenome (GOLD analysis project Ga0310786, IMG submission 203881) | Bovine rumen microbial communities from tropical cattle in Woodstock, Queensland, Australia - Gonzalo_03 (v2) (version 2) | ecosystem: Host-associated > Mammals > Digestive system >... | reverse complement strand
CTGCGGAGTATGTTGTAATTCACTATACCCCCATTAGTGTTACTTAAGTGTTACTTAAGTGATACTTTTGGGGATTATTTTTTTTAAATAATACTTATCAAATGCTCTCTAAAACTTTTTATAGGTTGAAAAATAACTATATTAGTGTAACACTGAAAAGTGTTACAGTTTACTATTTGGGTTTAATTTTGCATTTTGCGACTAAACCGTTGAAGGTTTAGATGTAAGATTAAATCATCTTCTCAGGTTAGGGGGAGAGTAAACCTACTATTAAGTAGAAACTTCCTGAGAATCCTTTTTATAAAGGATTTCTCAAAACAAACTGATGATTCTTATTTTGTGTTAGATCATCTTGAAAAATTTAGTTCGTTTCATAATTATAGAACATTCTTTTTTAGGAAATTTTTATAAAAAAAGAAAAATATACTTTTATCCTGGTAAAGGATTATAAAGTATATGGTTATTTAAGTATAACACTTTCGGTGGTATATGAATAACCACATATTTTTCTAATAATACTTATCAAATGCTCTCTCACTGAGAGCATAAAAACTAGGAAAGTGAATAATTATGATTATGAAAGAGCCAGTATTTAACGATTTTGTTAGAGAACGTAATCTATCACCAGGAAGCATCAACGTATATAAAAACGCACTAGAACACTACAGCAACTTCAACGGCATGACACTAAAACAACTACTCCAGGAAGCCGAAAAAGAAGAGGACCAAAAAATACCATGGCGAAAAAGAACACTACTAAACCGATTAATAGACTTCAGAAACTACATCATAGACCAAGGATATTCATCAACAAAAATGTTAGATAGGGTAACCACATTCTACAAACATTTCTACATTGAAATACACACACTACCAAAGACAAATTTCAAAAACATAAGTGAAATACGAATACCTACCAAAGAAGATCTTCAAAAAGCACTTGAAATGAGTGACACATTTCTTGCTGCATTCATACCATTCATGGTTTCAACAGGTTTGTCAAAAATCGATGCTTTGAATCTCACTGTCAATGATTTCATAAAAGCCACATCAGATTATCATCATGGAGGGGATATTGTTGAAGTCCTGGAAGAGTTGGCATCTCAGGAAGATGTGATTCCAACATTTGCTTTAACCAGGCAAAAAACAAAAAAATTCCATTACACATTTTGCAGTCCAGAAGCTACAACAGCTATTGTATATTATCTGAAATCACGTAAAGACAAATTACGCTCAGATTCCAAACTCTTTAAAATGAGTTATCACTGGTTAACAACAAAATTTGAAGAGCTGAATGCTAAATTAAACCTCGGTGTTACTGATGGAAATAATTACAGTGTTTTCAGATGTCATACCCTACGGAAATATCATGCAACAACATTACGTGATGATGGCCTGAGCATTGATATTGTAAATAGTTTCCAGGGCAAGGCCAAAAATAAAATTGATGCTGCTTATTTCATTGATACCCCAGAGCAGTTGAAAAAAAGGTATGTGGAGCATGTTAATAGTTTGCTGATTAATAGTGAGGCTAAAATTGTTGATGTGAAAACTGAAGAGTATATTGAGTTAGAGAAAGAAAATAAGGAGTTGAAGGAGCAAAATAAGAGGATTGATAAGTTGGAGCAATTGGTCCTGGGCAGCATTAGTGATGACAAATTGGCCCAGTTAAACAAATTGTTATAGTTTCATTGTTTTTGTTAAACAGCAAAAAATGAATCACAATGGGTTCATTTTTGGACTATGAACAATTAACTAAATTTATATGTTAAAGGGTGAACAATCACTCTTTAAACACAAAATATCTTGAATAGAAACATTTATTAATAAATTTGAAGATAATATAAAATTAACCATTACATGAGGAAACAATGGTGAAAATCATGAAGACAAAAATAATAATATTCTTTACAATTGCCCTCATGATCATGAGCGCAATGTCAGCGGTATCTGCTGCTGATGAAAAAATTCATGTCACAACCAATGACAAGTTCACACATTACCCACATGACAGCGTACAATATCCAGCAGGATATAGCTTCGACATCGAACTTGAAAATGGTTCTGTATACTACATCAAATATGACAATGAAGATCCTATTGCAAAACTCAATCCAACATTTGAACTAGCCGTACAATACGAAGTTGAAAAATACTTAGGCGGTGACAATGATGTTGATATTAAAAATATCTTCGGTGGAAAAGTAGGTTCACTATCAGTTAAAGATGATGGAGAGTTATTTACTTTTCCTGTAGATAATGAGTTTTATATCACTTATACAAACGGCCATAAAGTCGGTTTGGATGATAATGCAAATGAGGTCGATAAAGTATTTGATAAGGATGGAAAGCAGTTGAATTAAAAATTTTGTAAAAAGAAGGATTGGGGTCATAGATGCTGCAACATCTCGGCCCAACCTGGTTACAAAAAATAAGTCCCAGGAACGTGAGAATATTATCGTAACCATATATGAGTTATATTCGCAAAACTATTTAAAAGTTTCTTACAGCCAGTTAAATAGTCTTACAAAGAGTAAGAAGTTCTTTAATGTGTTAGCGATAGCTATCTTTAATTTTATTACTAATACTTTGAAAAAAATAGAAAATAATAATTTTTATTGTTTTTTTGATACACTTACAATGCCTGTTTCTGTGTCAATTTCCCATTCTAACTTTTCACCTTTGGATAATGCTAGGAAATCTCTTGCAAATGCAGGAATGGTAGTGGTCAAAGAACCTGCTACAGATTGTATTTTTGTTTCATATTTCATTTTCATACCTCATATTTATTTAATTCATTATATTAATACATATATTTATCTATTTACTAATATATATAATTATCTTTATTATTTACTATATAGAAATCTTTATATATTAATAAAATCATAATAATAATCATAAAATTATAACTCAAGAGCTGCAACTCTTGAAAATAATTTTAGGAACGTGAGAATATGCAAAAATTCAATGAAGAGATAAAAGAACAATTAGAATCTCAAGGACTAATCGATACAGTCCTGGAAATCGGTTGGATTTATCTTCAAGCCCAAAAAGAAGGTGATTCCAAATGAGTATCTATAGCGAAACAATGAGCAACACTCCAGAAATAGTAGATCTACAATGTGGAGGATGTGACTTTGAATGCGGAACTGTTGGTTTCTGCCTCAAAGAATGTGGTGAAAACTACATAATCCTACGCCTATTAATAGATAAAGGATACATCCACGCAAACTTAGACTACTGCAGACTAAACGATGAAAAAGTCACTGGAATTGAACTCTACAAAAGACAAAGCAAAAGATTCATAGAAAATATGAACCGCTTAGGCTACACATGCAGCATTGTTCCTCATGAATACCAAAAGAAACACTTATGTACTGTGGTAATTGATGGGGAAAATCCAATAGACATAGCTTATGACTTCCTAAAGTTGGATGTGATAAAATGAATACTCCAGCAAGACTAGGAAAACAGGATGTTGAAAAAGGCTTCGAAGCCAGGTTAAACTCCTATGCACACATCATCGTACCAATACTTTTAATCATATTAATGATTTTAATCAGTATGCTGTTTGTCGCAGTGTTAGGTCACGTGAGTGCTACCGAAAGCGGAGTTGTCTATAACCATCTCAAGGATGTGATTTAAGATGACCCTTAAATTCAAGCAAAGAGGCCATGACCTCAAAAAAGTATTAATCTATGGTGAAGATAAAAGCGGTAAATCAACCTTTGCAGAAACTTACTGCAAAGAAAATGACCTAAAAGCTGTAGTGATTGATATTGATGATACCAATTACACATCATTACCTATCCTGGAATTGAATCTTAAAAATGATATTGCTGGTTACAACAACATCAAAAAAGCCATTGCAGAAATCGTAGCCGATGGAAGCTTTGACACCATAATCATTGATGGTGTAAGCAGCATGATAGAACTTTTCGTGTCCAAAGCCAAGGGTATCAAAAAATATGGTGACAGGGCCGAAAGATTCAGTGACATTTTAAGAGATTTGCTAAATTCAGGTATGAATCTTATTTTCATAGGTCAGATTGACATGAAAGTGATTCATACTGAAGATTTCCAATCACCGAAACCGATTGTGAAAATCAACAGTATTGTTAATGAGAAATATAAGACTTACCACACTAAAAAAGGGTATAGTCATAAGGTGATTGCTTGCCGTACATGGGATGGGCCTGCACCTATAGTTAAACCTGAAGAGGAAGTTGTTCCTACACCACAGGAGCCAACAGAAATTCAGGAAGATTTTGTTAGTGCTGGTGAAGTTGGTGACCCTGACCCTGATGATCTTCTTAGAAGTCAGGCTATGAGTATCAAGGATATGTTGGAACAAGAGGGTACCGCTGTGACCAAACATTCCATGAAACTTAAAGTTGTTAAACTTGTTAAGAGTGGTGATTTCCCTGCAGATAGCAAACATGCTTTATTGCAGTACATCACTAAACATTGCCCTGAGGAGTTGGAAGAATGAACTCCTCTATTCTTATTTTACATGCGGATGATGAAAAAATCATCTTTAGCGTTCCATCTGACAGTAGCCCTGACCCTTATGTTGTCACTTATGATTTTGACAATGGTTGGCTTTGCACCTGTGATGGTTGTTTGAAAGGTGGGCATTTTTGTAAACATATGTATCAAGCTAAAAAATTTATGGAATATCTCCAGGTCAATTTGTTAGCTGATGACCATGAGGTATTTACAGGAGTTGAAGTATGAATCAGATTAATGAATTTCCGATGGAGTGTAAAGTTTCCACTAGGGTAAGTTGTAAGACTAAACGTTTGATTAAGACTCTTAAGCAGAAAGGCCATAATGAACGTGATATTATTGAGTATGGTGCTGTTAAATTAGCTAATGAGCCTACTCTTTTGGAATGGGAAATTGGAGAGTTGGATGTTAAGATTAATCGGTTGGAAGCTGAGATTTATGCTTTGAAGTCTAAAAAACAAGCCAAGATTAATCGTATGAAGATTGTTGCTCCTAATCTTTTGGATGAAGATGTTTTGAATAATTTGTTGATTGAGTCTGCTAGAGAATATGCTGTGAGTATTGTTGATGATGATTTTGATATGGGGCGGTTGGATTCTAAGTTGGCTAAGTCAAGTATTATGTCACAGGGTAAGGAGTGGGGTTATGATCCACTTGAGTTTTTGGAAGAGGTGAGAAATCAGGTCAATATTTTGTGTCAGACAGAGAGGTCAGACATTTGAGTTTGTATATCTTATTTGAATTGTCTGACTGTCTTGTATGACTGTCCGACATTTGGAGATATATTATAATTTCATGTGTATGACATTAGTGTCAGACATTATTATTATTATTATTATTATTATTATTATTATTATTATTTTAATAATCTAATTTTAATAAAGGACCTCATATAACAATGTGATATTATGGGATTAAAAGCAATGGGACACCAAATGCACAAATACCTCAAAAAATCTTCAGACCTAATAAAAGAATCCAACAAATATGATTCACTAGCAGAAGAACTTTTTGAGGACATAGTAAAACAATTATGCGAACAATACAACTTAAAAGTCGATGATGATGAATACTTCAATCAAGACTGCGATGGTTCTTTCATGGTTGTAGTATATGGGAATCTCACAGCAGGACAAATAGCTGAAATCAAAAAGATAACCAGAGCGCAAAAAATATCTGCAATCGAAGAAAAAAGAGGTTGCTACTATCAATACGTTTTTAAGTTCAATTTTAAAGAATACTGGAACGAAGAGTACCAATAAAGAGGTGGAAAAAAATGAAAAACGAAACAATTGGATTGCTCTATATGGAAAAAGCAATCCAAGAAGGCGAAGCCATAAGCAAAGACCTACAACTCAAACTAATAAAAAACGAACTACAATGGGAAGATGACAAAGTACAATTTTTCATCCCAGTAATACTATCAAGGACAGACTTCGACTGGCTAAAACTAATAGCAGAGCATCACTGCATAGAAGAGGATGAAAAAATCATAAAAAACTTCCTGGACATGTGCGAATCATTAAGAGATGTCAACAGCAACGCACTTAAAGATTCAGTAATCCATAAAATGAAAAAGAGGTTCAAATGATACTAATAGATATTGTATTCTTACTAGGATTAACCACAGGCATATTAACTGCGGTAATCCTATTCTATATCTTTTACTATGAAGACATAAAAGCTGTCAAAGAATTCAACGAAAGACAGGAACATTACAGAAAGATGATATGAATGATACCAAAAGCAATAACAATAGACTTACAAAAGGGAATGGGCCTGGAGGAAACATTACTCAAACATCATACTAATCTTCAGGAACTATTCCAATCCAATTCCAATAAAAGCAATTCCAGATATAGGGTGTTTGATGAATGGAGTCAAATCCAACCTACCAAATGGAATTCTTTTAGAGTGTACAAATACATCTACGGTCACAGGATAGAGTTTGGAACTTACAGTACTCATGAAGATGCAGTACGTGTACGTGATGAACTGATAAAATGTGACTGGGATAAATCACAGTTACCAGGTATCCTGGAAAGGATAGGGGTTAAGAAAAATCCTCATGGAGGTTTTCGAAGATGACCTTACACTTATTGATTCCATTTAAGAATCCTATCCCAGTTAAAGATTTTGCAAATTTGGAAAGAGATCTTCAGAAAGTATGTGACAAATACGGCATGGGGAAAATCTATGTGTACCTGGGAAATGAGGTGTTTGATGATGATTGATTTATCTTATTACATCAATGTCTATGACCTTATGATGATAGATCTACCTAGACCTAGGCCAAAACGTAAGGTCACAGTCATAGCAGATGAGGATGAATGGCTGCCAATCATAGATGGTAGTACTGGAGTGTGTTTCAAATGATGGAACCTATAGATTTGGTTGATAAGATTATTCCGATTATAATAATCGAAGTTTTCATTGCAGTGCAGATTGTTTTTATATGTTTATTGGAATTTTTGGGGGTAATATGATGACAGTTCCATTTGATGAACCTTTCATCATCCCAGGTAAAAGTCCAAAGTTCAATAATGATTTGGAGAGGGATTTGCATAATTTGGAAATTAGGTTGAAGATGCAGCAGGAATGGGTTGCTAAAACTGAAAAGCAAATAGCTGAAGTTAAGGAGAGATTGAAAAATGACTGAAAAACGATTATGTACTAATTGTAAACATTCAAGAGGACTTGGATATGATTTTTGGTGTGGTGAAGGACATATCAAATATGAAAAATATTTTGCCGAAACAGATTGTCCTTATTTTGAAGTGATGGATTTGCAGGATAACGATTTCAATAATACTGAAAACGATTCTACTAATAGTAGAAACGAAAAACGATTTACATATGATTTTGTTTCTGTTGATTGCCCAATGTTTTATGACAATAAAGAAGTTATTGATTATGATGATGTTGTAGATTGTTTGAATGAGCAACACGAAACAATCCAAGAAAAACAACACACAATAAATGAAATGGCAAAAACAATCCGAATATATGATGGCGGATACATTGGTTTAAACAAAAGACATTCTGAATACAAACAGAAAGTTGAAGATACACTAAAAACTTTTTATGACACTACAAAACAATTAAAAGGAAATAAATTAATAATTGCAGGTTATTTAGATTTGATAAATCATATTGCAGATGAATTAGGAGTTGAACTAAAATGACTGAAAAACCATTGGGTTTGAAACCATTGGATTATCATGCAGATATTATGAATATGGTTGAACCAATTATCAATCTTGATATTCCTACCCAACAAGAAGAATACATTAAAAAAAAGATAATTGAAGCATTAGAAGATTTACCGAAACCAAAGAAAACTGGATATTTGATGATGACCCCAAATGAAGACAAGATTGAAAAAATTAAATCTTTTGAGAATGAGGAAATATCTTTTAAAAGAGATTTAACACATGAATTCGGATTCAAGAGGAGGAATATGGAATGACTTGCAATGTCTGTGAAGAGATAGCAAAGGAACATAAGAAGATTATTGTTAATATGATTAATTCACAAGATTGGGTTGTTGAAAGTGTTGAATGTGATAATGAAGTGGATAGTTTAAGTCATGATATAGTTAGGAGATATTTGACTATTCGTTTAAAAAGTAGGTGATGTGGAATGACTTTATCAAGAAAAGAAAAAGCATTGGTTATTCTTAAAGAGAGTAAAAATGCTTTCGATGAATGCAGTAAGCAATTAAAGGAAACAGAAAAAGCATTCAGAGAATGCGAACAAGCATTAAAATCTGCCAATACATATTTAAAAAAAGTATTAAATGAAGAAGAGAATGGTGGAAATATCCATAAAGACTGTAAGTATTATAATTCTGAAAAAGATTATTGTAGTAATTATATGATGGGTTGTTATACTGGTTTGGCTTTTGAAGTGAGTCGGCATAAGAAGTGTATTGATGATATGAGAAAAGATGGTGATGTGGAATGACTGAAAAACGATTTGAATTGGCTTATGAAACGAATGACCAACAAGTTATCTGGTGGGCAGTAAGAGATGGAGATATTACTTTATGGAAAGAAGAAGTTGTAGATACATTAAATACTTTGTCTGATGAGAATGAGCAGTTAAAACAATTTATACAATCATTAGCAGAACAATCTGTGAATGGTAAAGTGATGTTAAGAGATGGCAAAGTCTATGATTTGAATAAAATACTGAAAAAAGGTGATGTGGAATGATTGAATGGGTGTATTTTATTGGTGGGATATTGTTTGCAACATTAATTGAGTATGTGTATCATTTAGGATATAAAAAAGGAAGGGGGGATGTGGAATGACTCACGAAATCTTCAAGAAAGAATATTTTGACCCATACAATTTTTATGTAGAGTCAGAAGAACAATTTAGAAAATATCCTTCCATTAATCAGATTACAACTGGGTTCTGTTATAAAGGAGGAAGAAAACCAGTATGGGTTGTGATTTCTGCATTTCAATCAGAAGAGGAAGCATTATCAGTAATTGATGAAAAACCAGTAATTGATTTATTGGAAGATTTAAAACAAGAGGTGTGCGATGCTCATTTTATGGAAGCAGATTATTTTGTTCATATGATTAACTGTAAAATAAGGGAAATTAAAAGGAGAAATGAAAGGTGATGAGGGGAATGACTCACAGATTAAAAAGATGCGCTAACTGCAATAACTGGAATCTAATAACTGGAAACTGCATAGTACTACACAAAAAAATGAGAGCCTATGAACGCTGCATCAGCAGATGGACACCAATCCCTAGGGAGCATCTATGACAGAAAGATTTTTACTAACAGACTATGATGAACTATACTACATCACTGACTCATACACCCTACACGGTGACACTATGGACATGAGCCAGGAAGACCTGGAAGAGTACCTGGTGGAAAACAGCATGACAGGAGATGAAGTATGCAACAAGTTAAATGAATTGCATAAGGAAGGGGTATTGTTGGCAGCGGTTGTGGAAAAGCAAAGCAGATTCATCAAAGACATTTCCCAATTATGCCAAAAATACAACATTCCCCTTGATGATCTTCCTGGAGTAATGGAAGAGTACATCACAAATGATAATATTGGATGGAGTGATTAACATTAGAGTTTTTCGTAGATATACTGTGGAAGAGGTGAAATTTCACCACGTGGAAATCCAAGACCATATCAAAAACAAAAGATACGGTCGATTTGACCGTTTTGAAAGAAGTCAATTAGAATACTTATGTGACCATTTGAACATTGAAAATCAAGCAAGTCAAGACTATGAAGATTTTGTACGTAATGTTGTAACATCTGCTATTACAAGTGAACGTACACATCTTGGCCGTAATGTATTAATCCAACTGGCCGATGAATTAGGGGTGGAATATGAAGACTTATGAGGAACATTGGCTTGACAAATTTCAAGTTGAACATATAAAGTTAAAGCAGCGTAAAAACAAGGAACGCATAATATTGAGAACACCATCCATTGATTATTGCTTTAGCATGGAAGGGTGGGAAAAATTCAAAGAAAAAATCAACAAGGTGTAGA
>Ga0310786_10013561_pt1 | contig 10055 bp, 7 predicted proteins | sample AusTroGonzalo_MG_FD_203881 | JGI IMG/M metagenome (GOLD analysis project Ga0310786, IMG submission 203881) | Bovine rumen microbial communities from tropical cattle in Woodstock, Queensland, Australia - Gonzalo_03 (v2) (version 2) | ecosystem: Host-associated > Mammals > Digestive system >... | reverse complement strand
TCCCTTGTCGGCACTACTTACGCTCTGGGCGTAGGCTCTCAAGGCCTTGCTGACAATGCGGTTACGCTTCAGCGGCTGCTGCGGACGGGCGGTCAGTTCCTCATCGGAAAGTTTCACACTGATACTACGGCTCGGGATGTCGATGACGATGATGTCACCATCCTTGATCTTGCCGATATTACCGCCGTTGGCAGCCTCTGGCGAGATATGTCCGATGCTCAAGCCCGATGTACCACCTGAGAAGCGCCCATCAGTGATTAGCGCACACTCTTTGCCAAGGTGCATCGACTTGATATAGCTTGTGGGATAGAGCATCTCCTGCATACCAGGACCACCCTTCGGTCCCTCGTGGGTGATCACCACGCAGTCGCCACTCTTTACCTTGCCACCGAGAATGCCCTCACAGGCTTCTTCCTGAGAGTCGAATACCACGGCAGGGCCTTCGAAGTGCCACAGGCTCTCATCGACACCTGCGGTCTTGACTACACAGCCGTCCTGGGCGATGTTGCCGAAGAGCACAGCCAGTCCGCCATCCTTGGTATAGGCATGTTCGAGGTCGCGGATACAGCCGTTGGCACGGTCGGTATCGAGAGAGGGATATTGCTCGCTCTGTGAGCCCATCTTCGTGGAGAAACGGTTGCCCGGAGCCGAGAAATATATTCTAGTTAGACTAGTCGGACTAGTCAGACTAGTCGAACTAGTAGGACTAGTTATATCATATTCCTTCATCGCCTCGGCCAGCGTCATGCCATCCACACGGATGGCAGAGCCGTCGATGAGACCACCCTTGTTAAGCTCATTGAGGATGCCGAGGATACCACCGGCACGATTACACTCCTGAACAGAATATTTCTGCGTGTTCGGGGCCAGTTTACAGAGACAGGGCACACGGCGTGAAAGTTCATCAATGTCCTTCATCGTGAAGTCGGTGCCAGCCTCCTGGGCCACAGCCAACAGATGGAGTACGGTATTCGTGGAACCGCCCATGGCAATATCAAGGGCCATCGCATTCATAAAGGCCTTGCGGGTGGCAATGCTGCGCGGCAGGACCGACTCGTCGCCATCCTGATAGTAGGCAAAGGCATTTTTCACGACCTGACGGGCAGCGGCCTTGAAGAGTTCGATACGGTTGGTATGGGTAGCGAGAATCGTACCATTACCCGGCAGACTCAAGCCGATGGCCTCTGTGAGCGAGTTCATCGAATTGGCTGTGAACATTCCTGAGCATGAGCCGCAACCCGGGCAGGCACAGCCCTCGAGTTCCTTGATCTCTTCATCAGTGACAGAAGGGTCAGCACCTTTTACCATCGCCGTAATCAGGTCGGCATTCTCACCACGCCAACGGCCAGCCTCCATCGGACCTCCTGAACAAAAAACCGTCGGGATATTCAGGCGCATCGAGGCCATCAGCATACCCGGCGTCACCTTGTCGCAGTTGGAGATGCAGATCATGGCATCGGCCTTGTGGGCATTCACCATATACTCCACTGAGTCGGCGATGATATCACGCGAAGGCAGGGAATAGAGCATACCGTCATGACCCATGGCGATGCCATCGTCGATGGCGATGGTATTGAACTCTGCCGCATAGCAGCCCATTTTCTCAATCTCCTCACGTACAATCTGACCTATCTCATGCAGATGGGTATGACCAGGTACAAACTGGGTGAACGAATTGACGATGGCAATAATCGGCTTGCCAAACTGCTCATGCTTCATACCTGTAGCTACCCATAAGGCACGGGCACCGGCCATGCGTCTGCCCTCGGTGCAGACCGCACTTCTCAACTGATGTTTATAATCCATAAAGTATCTATTTTCGAAAATATAGGCGCAAAATTACACTAAATCTACCAAATAGCCAACTATTTCGGATTTTTTTAGTATATTTGCAGCAAAATATTGATAACTAACGACAAATGAGAATGAAAACAGGACTACTAATGATGCTCTTGGCAGTGGCATCAATCGCGAATGCACAGCGTCAGGAGATCTCCATCAGCGATGGCTGGCGCTTTTCACACGACCAACAGACATGGGAACAGGTGAGCGTGCCCCACGACTGGGCTATCGCAGGCCCCTTCGACAAGAAATGGGATCTGCAAGTGGTGGCCATCGAACAGAACGGCGAGAAGGAAGCCACCGAGAAGAGCGGCCGCTCAGGGGCCCTGCCTTGGATCGGCGACGGCTATTACAAACGCACGTTCACGATTCCCTCCGACTTCGCAGGCCACGCCGAACTGGTGTTCGATGGTGCGATGGCACAGCCAGTGGTCACGGTGAACGGCCAATGGGCAGGCTGCTGGGCTTACGGCTACAATGCCTTCCGCATCGACGTTACTAAGCTTGTCAAGCCTGGCGACAACCTGTTGGAGGTGAGCCTGAAGAACTTAGAGGAGAGTTCGCGCTGGTATCCTGGAGCTGGCATCTACCGTCCTGTGACACTGGTGCTCACCGACAAACAGTACATCGACGACTGGAGCCTCTTCGTACGCACCATCACCATTGGCAAGGGCAAGGCAGAACTGGAGGTGGATATGCAAGTGGTGGATAGCGAAGAAAACAGCTATTCCTTCTCATTGCGTGATGCCAAAGGCGTAGATGTGGCTTCAACAAAACCAGCGAGTCCCAATTCCGATGGTAGCATTCATGCCAGACTCACGGTGAACAATCCTAAGCTATGGTCGCCAGAGACACCTTATTTATATAAGTTAGTGGCGAAGCTCACCAAGGAGCAACGCATCATCGACGAAAAGACCGTCAATGTGGGCATCCGCACCATTCGTGTCAGTCGTGAACACGGCTTCCAACTGAACGGCCAGACACGCAAACTGAAGGGTGTCTGTCTGCACCACGACCTCGGCCCTCTGGGTGCTGCCGTCAACAAAGCCGCCCTCATCCGTCAGATCAAGATCCTGAAGGAGATGGGCTGCGACGCCATCCGCACGTCGCATAACATGCCGAGTCAGATGCAGATGGACGTCTGCGACTCCTTAGGTATGATGGTCATGGCAGAGAGTTTCGACATGTGGGTCTATCCCAAGTGCAAGAACGGCTATGCCCGTTTCTTCCATCAGTGGGCTGAGAAGGACATCACCAATCTGGTAAAGGCCAACCGCAACCACCCCAGCATCGTGATGTGGAGCATCGGCAACGAGATCCCTGAACAGAACAGCGAGGACGGTCGCCTGATCAGCATCCGTCTGCAAGGGCTCTGTCACAGCCTCGACCCCACCCGACCAGTCACGCAGGGTATGGATCGTGCCGAACAGGCGTTGAAGAACGGTATGGCACAGGTCATGGACGTGCCGGGCTTCAACTACCGCGTCCACAAATACCAACAGAACATCGAACAGCTGCCACAAGGATTCCTTTTAGGCTCTGAGACGGCCTCGACGGTGAGCAGCCGCGGTATCTATAAGTTCCCCGTGGAGCCTACCGACAATTCGCAGTATGCCTCATGGGCTCCTGGATACGACCCCACGGCCATTAAGAAGGCTGACGGTCAGTGCTCGAGTTATGATGTGGAGTACTGTTCATGGAGTAATCTGCCCGACGACGACTGGGTATGGCAGGATGACAAGGACTGGGTGATCGGTGAGTTCGTGTGGACAGGCTTTGACTACCTCGGTGAGCCAACGCCCTACGATGAATACTGGCCTTCACGCAGCAGTTATTTCGGTATCTGCGACCTCGCCGGACTACCCAAGGACCGCTACTGGCTCTACCGTTCGAAGTGGCAGAAGGATAACCACACCATCCACCTCCTACCCCACTGGACATGGGGTAAGGAGCGTCGTGGAAAGGTGACGCCCGTCTATTGCTATACCGATTATCCCACCGCCGAACTCTTTGTCAACGGCAAGAGTCAGGGAAAGATTACGAAAAATCCTACTGAGCGGCTTGACCGTTACCGCTTACGCTGGAACGAGGTCAAGTACGAACCAGGAGAAATCAAGGTAGTAGTCTATGATGCTGAGGGTAAAGCTTCTGGCGAGAATACCATCAGGACAGCCGGGAAGCCCACCCAACTCCACCTCGATGTCTGGACGCAGGCCGGCGGACAATTGAAGGCCGACGGCGAAGACCTTGCCTTCGTCACCGTCTCACTGACCGATGCCAAGGGTACGCTTATCCCTGATGCCGACGACCAGTTGACCTTCGAGGTCACGGGTGCCGGCACCTTCGAAGCAGTCTGCAATGGTGATGCCACCAGTCTGGAATCCTTCAAGCGACCTACGATGAAGCTCTTCAACGGACAGCTCGTGGTCATCGTCCGCAGCAAAAAAACACCTGGCACCATCACCCTCAAGGTCAATGATGCCAGGCGTAAGCTATCGAAAAGCGTGACTATTTCGTCGTATCGGTAAAGGTGGCCACGCGGTTGAAGTCCACCTCATCGAAGAGTTCATCCGTGGCACCCATGCCCTGAGTGGTCAGACGGCTCTCAGCAATGCCATAACGGCTGACCAGCGCATTCTTCACAGAATTGGCACGGGCCTCTGAAAGTTTCTGGTTCAACTCCGGATTACCCTCTGGCGAAGCATAGCCCTTGATGAGGATCTTCGACTCAGGGTGATTCTTCATATACTTGGCAATCATGGCGACACTGGCCATCTGGGCCGCATCGACGGTGCTCTTACCCTGTCCGAAGATGACCGTCGGCTGGAGCACGTTGTTGTTGACCACCTTGGTCACCACGTTCTTCACAACCGTCGGCTTCACGTTCCTGGCAGCCTCTAACGAGTCCTCCAGTTCAGCAATACGGCGGATATTACGGGCAATACGCGTGTCCTTCTTGTCGTTCTCATTACGAAGCTCGTTAATCAGCGCATTCAAGTCGTCGATCTCACCCTGGTCACGCAACTGCGCATACTTGAAGTTATGTGTACCGTTGCTCGTGCCGAACTTGTAGTTCAGACCGAGGTTGACCTGGAAGAGTCCACAACGCGAGTCGTACTTGAATTGGCTATGGGAATTGCCCAGGGCATTGGCGATACGTCCATTGTCCCACAGACCGAAAACGACGGCAGGCTCAAGATAGAGCTGAACGGCACGATTAGAGCCGAGGTTGATGGCCAGATCGAGGGCAGCCTTCGAATTGATACCGTTTGCACGGGACAGGGCCCCAAACTGATGAGTCCAGCCAAAACCGCCAAGGGCAATGAGTTCCACGCGACGAGGCTTACCTAAGTAGCCGCCGAAGAAGTTGAACACATTGAAAGTTCCCAAAGCATCGACCGTGATGGCATCGACAAAGGTATGCGTCTTCATGAGCGACTTTTCATCGGACTCAAGATAAGCATTGGCGTCGAAAGCCACACCGAACGAGGTGGTGAAGTTCTTGCCAAGACGCAGACCGGCACTCGGTGCTACGCCCTTCATAAAGCCGGCATTACCCCACTTCTGCATGGGTGTAGCGGCACCGCCATTGATGCCTATATACCAGTTATCGAAGGTCTTGTGAGCCTCCACCACTTCTTTCTTCTGTGCACTGATCGAAGCGGAGAGCGCGGCTGCGACAAGAACCAAAAACAGCTTTTTCATGTCGTCATACTTTATTTCACCTCTTCAATAATCTTCGCACCTTCTGTCAGAGCTTCCATATTCAGAGGGATGAGGTCGTGATGACGCTCAGGAAGTGTCTTCTTCAGGGCCTTCTCAACGCCCTTGTCGCTGACCACGGGAGCCACCTTCAGCAGACCACCGAGGACAATCATGTTAAACACCTTGCCGTTCTTCATCTCGGCAGCCTTGTCCATGGCGTTGATCTCGTAGATGGTGATGTCCTTACGCGTCGGCTTGTTGATGATGCCGAAGCCGTCGTAGATCAGGATGCCGCCGGGCTTGATCTTCGGCTCGAACTTCTCGAGCGAAGGCTGGTTCAGCACCACGGCAATGTCGTACTTGCTGAGGATGGGCGAAGAGATGCGCTCGTCGCTGACGATGACTGTCACGTTGGCCGTACCGCCACGCTGCTCAGGACCGTATGCCGGCATCCAAGTCACCTCCTTGTCCTCCATCAGTCCACTATAGGCCAGGATCTTACCCATCGAGAGCACGCCCTGACCTCCGAAACCACTGATAATTATTTCTTTTTTCATAACTATTCACTTTTCACTATTCACTTTTCACTTCAAAGACTCGTAGTGTCTTTCAGGTCTCCTTTCGGATAGAAGGGGAACATATTCTCCTTCATCCATTCGTTAGCCTTAGCAGGAGTGAGCTTCCAACCGCTGTTACAGGTAGAGACAAACTCCACGAGCGAGGAACCCTTGCCAGCCATCGAAGCCTCGAAAGCCTTGCGCAACGCCTTCTTGGCCTTCAGGATAGCGGCCACATTCTCCACACTCTGACGAGTGACATAGCAGGTACCCTCCAACTGAGCGGCGATATCCGCCATCTTCAGGGGATAGCCGTGCAACTGAGGATCACGACCGTAAGGACAGGTCGAGGTCTTCTGACCAATCAGCGTGGTAGGCGCCATCTGACCACCCGTCATACCATAGATGGCATTGTTGACGAAGATGATCACGATGTTCTCACCACGGTTCAGGGCGTGGATGGTCTCACAGGTACCGATACATGCCAGGTCACCATCACCCTGATAGGTGAACACCAGACGGTCAGGCCAGCAGCGCTTGATACCCGTGGCCAGTGCGGGCGCACGACCGTGGGCAGCCTCCTGCCAGTCTATATCTATATAATTGTACGCGAAGACGGCACAGCCCACAGGGCTCACACCCACGGCCTTGTCTTCCATACCCATCTCCTCGATGACTTCGGCAATAAGCTTATGCACCACACCATGGCTACAGCCCGGGCAGTAGTGCATGTTATTGTCGTTCATCAGCGTCGGCTTCTTGCAGACGATATTTTCGGGTTGAACTATCTGATTTCTATCCATATCTTTTTTGGTTTAGTGTTTATAGTTTATAGTTTATAGCTGATTACCCTGCAAGCCCTTCTGCCTATAGAACATATCATCTATAAACTGTAAACTCTAAACTATAAACTATTCATTATCTTCTCTTTCAAAGCATTCACGATTTCTTCGGGATCGGGAACGATACCGCCGAGACGGCCGAACTGCTCCACGGGAACAGCACCATTCACGGCCAGTCTCACATCCTGTACCATCTGTCCGGCATTGATCTCAGCCACGAGGATACCCTTCACCTTCTTCGACAACTCTGTAATCTCCTTGATAGGGAACGGGAACAGGGTAATCGGACGGAACAGTCCGACCTTGATGCCCTGCTCGCGGGCAATCTCTACACTCTTCTCAGCAATACGGGCAGCAGAGCCGAAAGCAACGATAGCATATTCTGCATCATCCATCAGCTGCTCCTCATAGCGAACCTCGTTCTCCTGAATCTTAGCATATTTCTCCTGGAGGGCGATGTTACGCTGCTCCATGATCTCAGGCTTCAACTCCAACGACGTGATGACCACACGCTCACGGCCACCCTTCGGCTTACCCGTAGAGGCCCAAGGGCACTGCTTGATCACCTCCTCGTCCGTACGACAGGGCTTATAAGGCGGCAGCACCACCTTCTCCATCATCTGACCGATGACACCATCGCTCAGAATCATGGCAGGGTTACGATACTTGAAGGCCAACTCAAAGGCGAGATCCACGAAATCAGCCATCTCCTGTACAGACGACGGAGCCAGCACAATCACCTTGTAGTCGCCATTACCACCACCACGAGTAGCCTGGAAATAGTCACCCTGTGAAGGCTGAATAGTACCCAGACCAGGACCGCCACGCTGCACATTCACAAACACGCCCGGCACCTCGGCGCCAGCCATATAGGTGATACCCTCCTGCATCAGCGCGATACCAGGAGAACTCGACGAGGTCATCGCACGTTTACCAGCACCTGCAGCGCCATAGACCATGTAAATCGAAGCCAGCTCACTCTCAGCCTGAACCACCTGCATACCGGTAGTCTCCCAAGGCCTCAGCTCAGCCAGCGTCTCAATCACTTCACTCTGCGGAGTAATCGGATAGCCGAAATAGCCGTCGCATCCGCAACGAATAGCAGCGTGGGCAATCGCCTCGTTGCCTTTCATCAATACAACTTCTTTCTCTTGCATTTGATAATGTTTAGTGTTTAGAGTTTAGTGTTTAGTGAAGAGGCCGCGAAGACACTCAACACTCAACACTCATCACTCAACAATTTTTTTACGATACACGGTAATACAGCCGTCAGGGCAGACGATGCCACACGATGCACAACCCACACAGGCCTCCTCGTTGACAGCTTCCACGTAGGGGTAACCGTGCAGATTTACTTTGTTGGCCAATGCGATGACTTTCTGAGGACAGGCAATGATGCATAATTGGCATCCCTTACACCGCTCAGTATCCACCACAATGGCGCCTTTCATTTTTGCCATAATTTATTCTTTTAATGCATTAAATCCTGAATTCGGGGTGCAAAGGTACAAAAAAAAAGTAAATGGCAAAAAGAATAGCGAAAAAAAATCATCTTTTCCTCAACAATTCCACGATTCGCACCATCTGATTCGGAATACGAATCTGCTGAGGACACTTCGGCAGGCATTCCTCACAGTCGGCACAACTCCTGGCCCACGACTCCACGTTGGACAGTGCCTTGCGCAAACCGTCGGCAAACTGCTGTTTCTTGTCGGCATAGTCAGGAGCGCCCTTGTCAGGCAGAGGCAACAGATGACTATTGACAGCCTCGTTGTAGTAGGCAAAGTTGCCAGGAATATTCACGCCGTAAGGACAGGGCATACAATAGCTACAGGTCGTACAAGGGATGGTCGGGAAACCAGACATCTGGTCGGCAATCTCAGCCAGCAGCGTATTCTCAGCCTCCGTACATATCTCCAAGGGCGAAAAGGTCTCCACATTCTCCTTCAGATGCTCCATTTTGTTCATGCCACTCAGCGTAGTCAGGATATTGGGATGCGACCCTACCCAACGGAAAGCCCAACGAGCCGTACTGTCATTAGGACGCACGGCCTTCAGCTGATCAGTCAGTTCACTAGCCATCTTTCCGAAGGCACCACCACGCAGCGGTTCCATCACAACACACTGCAAGCCTGTCTTCTCACATTTACTATATAGGTATTCGGCATCGGCATCCGTCCTGCGACCACCACGCATCGAGGCATGGCGCCAATCGAGGAAGTTCATCTGGATCTGCACAAAGTCCCAGTGATAATCCTCCTGATGGTCGAGCAGCCAGTCGAAAGGCCGCACGTCACCATGATACGAGAATCCCAGGTGTTTGATACGCCCTGCCTCACGCTGCTTCAGAAGGAATTCGAGCAGGTGGTTGTCGAAGAACCGGCCATTCAACGCATCCATGCCTCCACCGCCGATGCTGTGAAGCAGATAGTAGTCGATATAGTCCACCTTCAGACGCTCGAACGACTGCTCGTACATCCGTTTCGACTCGTCAAAGTCCCATAAACGCTGGTTCTGGTTCGACATCTTCGTGGCCACATAATATTTCTCACGCGGATGACGGCTCAGGGCATTACCCATCAGAACCTCCGACCTGCCTCCCATATACATCGGCGCCGTATCGAAATAGTTCACGCCATGCTCGATGGCATAGTCCACCAGTTCGTTCACCTCGTCCTGATAGTTAGGCAGACGCATCATGCCAAAGCCCAGCAGCGAGATCTGCTCACCCGAGCCATGCTGCACCCGACAGGTCATGCGGTTCTCCCCCGTCTCCTTCTTCTCATCCTGAGCCAGCACACGCAGCGGCCCCATCGCCGACAAGGCCAACGCTGCACCAGTGCCCATTCCCACACGTCGCAGAAAATCCCTACGACTCATATTCTTCTGATTGTTTTTCTTTTCCATCATTGTCTTATTTCGTTTTTGGTTATATAATAAGGCACAAATTTACAATAAAAACTTCAAAACGCCAAAGTTTTCGGTTCATCTCAGAACTCTGTTGATTTCCTATTCCCAACAATCGATTTTGTACATTTTATTTCCAGTAACTTGAATGATGCCCTTCCGTACATGACTCTTTTGATGGCCTTGATTTTACAGACAGTTC
>Ga0310786_10013560_pt1 | contig 10056 bp, 10 predicted proteins | sample AusTroGonzalo_MG_FD_203881 | JGI IMG/M metagenome (GOLD analysis project Ga0310786, IMG submission 203881) | Bovine rumen microbial communities from tropical cattle in Woodstock, Queensland, Australia - Gonzalo_03 (v2) (version 2) | ecosystem: Host-associated > Mammals > Digestive system >... | reverse complement strand
GGAAGCATCCGAATACGACCTTTACGGCTGCATCAAATAAAAGCATTATGACAAAAGGTAGAGAAAACAAACCGCATATCGGTATCTTCGGGCGGCGCAACAACGGCAAGAGTTCGCTCATCAACGCAATCACCGGCCAAGACATCGCCATCGTGGACGCACACGCCGGCACCACCACCGACCCAGTGCGAAAGTCCATCGAAATCTTCGGCATCGGACCCGTCATCCTCATCGACACCGCCGGCATCGACGACGAAGGCACCATCGGGCAGAAACGCATCCGGAAGACCTTGGAGGTGCTGCCCACCATCGACTTCGCCATCCTCGTCACCACCAACCACCAATACGGGCAACCCGAACGGATGCTGACCGACCATTTCCACGAATTTGAGATTCCCTTCATCATCGTCAACAACAAATCCGACCTGGAGGAGCCGCAGCGCGTGACCGATGGCGTCATCGCGGACAACATGTATGAGGTGAGCGCGAAAACCGGCGACGGCATCGCCGCCATGCTGGAAGCCGTAGTGAACAAGATGCCCCCGTCAGCCTACATCTCGCACTCCCTGTTAGGCGACATCATCCGAGAGGGCGACACCGTGGTGCTGGTCACCCCCATCGACTCGGAAGCCCCCGAAGGCCGGCTCATCCTGCCGCAGGTGCAGCTCATCCGCGACATCCTTGACAACGACGCCATCGCCGTAGTGCTGAAAGAGGACAAGGTAGCTGGATGGTTGGCAAGCCACGAAGCCCCCGCGATAGTGGTCACCGACAGCCAGATGTTTGCCCGCGTGGCACGGGAAGTCCCGGAGAATGTCCCGCTCACGGGCTTCAGCATCGTGCTGGCCCACCACAAGGGCGACTTCGAGCACTATCTACAAGGCACGCCCAAAATAGACCAGCTCCACGATGGCGACCGCATCCTCATGTTAGAGTCCTGCACGCACCGTACCTCCTGCGAGGACATCGGACGCGGCAAACTGCCCCGCTGGATCCAGCAGCACACGGGCAAAACGCTGCATTTCGACTTCGTGGCCGGCCTCAACCAGATTCCCGATATCCGTCCATACGCTATGGTCATCCAGTGCGGCGGCTGCATGATCACCCGCCGACAAGTCCTCAACCGCCTACGGCCCGCCATCGAACACGGCATCCCCGTGTCCAACTACGGCATGATGATCGCTTACCTCAACGGCATCTTCGACCGTGCGGTACGACCATTTCTCAACGAGAATCTTTAGGAATCTTTAGAAATCCGTTCCGAGGGAGAACATGAACATGCCCTTCTTGTTGGCAATCTTGAAATCCTCCACACCCCACGCATAATCCAAACGAAGAAAATAGCCCAGCAGCGAGCAGCGGAAGCCCACGCCGAACCCGCCCACAAACGGATCCACCTGCCGTTTCACCATTACCGTAATCGGACCGGAATAGATGTAACGGGTATAAAGGCAGTTATCCTCGGAATAGGGAGTCCAGCCTGTCCAAGCCGTACCCATATCTCCAAAAAGATTCAACTGCATGGAATTCAAGAAATTAAATGAGAGTTTCCGACCAGCAATCAGCTGCACGAAGGGGATGCGCAACTCGCCGCTGAGCAGCACAAAAGAGGTGCCGTTGCGGATATTCTGTGCGAAACCGCGCATGTTGGTGGCCAGTGTCTGATAGGCATAATTTTTACTCTGATCCACCCAAATATCGCTGTTGAACTTGGCTCTTACCCAGTTGTCCACGCCGCCCATGTAATAGACCAGACGCGCCGAGCCCACGTTGGTGGAGGCGGCGGCACGCAAGGCCAGCGTCATGTTACGGTAGAGTTTGAACGACCGTCGCGCATCCAAACCGACCACAAAAAGATTCATCGTCTCACGTTCCGCCCGCTGCTCGTATTCGGCAAACAGCTTCAGCTTGGTACCGCGCCACAAGTTGGTGTAAAGCTCTTTGGACGAGTCGAAAATGTACTCCAACCGGGCACCCGCCCACACATGGCGGTCATCCGGTTTTTGCAACGACACATCGCCCAACGAGGCATACACGCAGGTCTCGTACCGTCCCTTCAACGTCAGCCGCAGGCTATGATGCTTGTTGAACGGGTATTTCAGAACATAAAACAACGTGTTATTGCCCTGCTTGATGTAATAATCGCCCGCCTCGCTTGAGATTGTCTGCCGGTACAGGATAATCTGCCGGTCAAGGCGACGCGCCAGATTCTCATAGCTCAACATAAACTCATAGTTGTGCAGATTCAAGCCTATGCGGAAACCGCCTGTTATCCGATAATCTTCAAACAAATCATTGATACCCAACATAAACAAGGCATTGAGACCGGAATTGAGATAGATGGGCGAAGTGCCACCGGTGAACTGCTGATAGGTATTGTTGAGAAAACTGAAGTCGGCCTGTGTGATGACCTTGTTGATGGAATACTGCACCCGATAACCCGTACCCACAGGGATGTAGAACTCCGGATCTTCCCGATCCGACATGTCCGAGTTCCCGACACCCGTCCCCGCATCGTCCGAATAGACCTGCACAAAACCATGCGTTTTGGAATCTGTTGCCTTCACACTGTCGCTTTTAACGGCAGCACCGCCTACCATCTCCTGCCGTATTTTGTTATGGAACACCGACGGCGACACATCCGGCGTGAACAGCGGATTCAGAATCGAAAGGTATATGCGTTTCACCTTGTCCACCAACGAAATGTCGGCAACCTTGCCCGTGGCAGGATTATACGCCTGTTCCACAATACTGTAGGCCCGATCGGTGAGGGCCGTACTGTTGGCATAATAGGCATAATGCACAGCGGTGTCCACCCTGCTGATGGTGCTGTCGAACGTGGCCATATAGCGGTTGACCAAACCATCTTTGTCGCTCAAAAAGAGAATCTGCTGCGGCCCGACGGTCTGCACATTGTACTCTTCGGCATACGGCGTGTGCGTCACGCGAAGCAGCTCGGGATTCTTCTTCGAATAATCGTACATATACAAATCCGGATAACGGTTCGGAGTGGCTTCCATGAAATCATCCTTCAAGCCAATCGTGTCCCTGTTCCGGTTGGAGGCGAAGACAATTTGCTGCTGACCGTTCATGAACACCGGGCCATAGTCATCGTAGAAGTCGTTGGTCAGATTCTGGAACGAGCGCGACAGAAAACTATATAAATATATGTCGGACTGTCCGTTTTTAAAACCAGAAAACAGCATCATCTTGCCACCGGGGGCATAGCACCACGAAGTGATCTTCTCTACATCCACCAGAAAACGTTTTTCCCACTTCCGTTTTTCCAGATTATAGGGGTAATAATAGCAGTGTCCCTTGTCCTCAAAAGTCATACCCAGCACATCCCCTTGCGGATGCCACGAAAGCAGCGGGTAGGAGTAGTCAGGGTTGTCCTCGGTTTTCTGGAAACGTTTCAGTATGCAGCGGGGCCTGTTCCACTCCGGCATTTTCAACCACACGCGGATCTGTCCCGCCTCGTTGGTCACGTAGGCGTGGGATTCGCCATCGGGCGAGAAGCAGAACTGTCCGTAATGGCGGGCGGGGCGCGGGCGCTTGAGCAGACCGTCGCCCACGGGCATGGTGCGACTTTGATCCGGATGATACATCACATAATAGTACTTGTACCAATTGAGTAGCAACACGCGATACGGCGTCTTGGTGGCATACAGGAATCCACGCTCCATATTCTTGGAAGAACGGGTGTTATACAGAATCTTCGGAATCACCTGTTTTCCATAAAGGTCCACCACATATTTCCAGAACGAATGGCCTGCGTAGGTGGCGTCCACCGGCGACAGCTCGTCGAAGTCGGCGTAACGCTGGGTAAGGATCCCATCCTTGACATGATAGTCGATGTCGTTGTTCCACGCCTCCCCGAAATAAGAGGCCAGTCCGCTGAAATACCAATTCGGAACATCCATCAGATAACCGTAGGTCATGTTGGAACCCACACTGGCACCTTGCACAAGCCAATGCGCATACACGTTCATGATGCCGCTGCGGATCATGCGCTCCAGATGGGCGTGGTTGCCGTCAAAGTAAAGGTATATCTTGGTGCCATACACGTTGGTGACGCCGCCCTGGTTGTAGAAATCATCGTCGTCGTAGGCGAAATTGGACTCGCGGAAATCCTCCTGCGTATTATAGACGATGAGCTGTATCTTCTTCTGGGATGTGTAGTTGAGCAGGCGTTCTATCTCACGGATATAGTCGGGCACCTTATAGAAGACGTACTGCGCCAGCGCCCGGCCGGTGGGATAGTAATACACATCGTATTGCTCGGCACGCATGTACTGCCAATTGAAGTTCTGGTGCTGCACCCTGTTCTTTCCGAAGGTGAGCTGCGAGCCGTTATAGAATTGTGCTTGTGAAACTTGCGGGATTCCTGAACACAAAAGCAAAACCAGCACAAGAAGTGCCAGTTTGGATTTTACATGATTCGTGTGTCTTGTGTCCATAACTCTCCCGAATAGCGCGTATGCGTTGGGGGAAGGTTAGTTCAGGTTGCAATCCTTCACCCACTTTTCAATAAGCTGTTTCTGTCTGGCCTCGTCCTTCAGTTCCTCGCCGATCACCTTCTCCGCAATCTCGATGGAGAGGTTGGCGATCTCGTTCTTCACATCCGTGATGGCCTTGAGTTTCTCGTAATTGATGGCCTTCTTGGCATCTTCGATGATGGCCTGCGACTGCTGTTCCGCCTTGAGGAGAGCATCTTCCTTCATCTTTTCCGTGACAACACGGGCTTCGTTGAGGATGGCGTCGCGCTCCGACTTGGCCGCAGCCAGCATGATCTCATACTTTTGATTGATACTCTTCAGCTCGGCATGAACGCGCTCGGCCTCGTCCAACTGGTCCTGGATCTTCTTGTTGCGGCTGGCAATGCCACCCGTGATGACGGGCCATACGAACTTGGCCAAAATGAAAAACAGGATGCCGAAGCCGATAAGCATCCAGAAAATGAGTCCGAATGAGGGTTTTATGAGTTCCATATATGATTAAACGGTGTTTTTTAATTCAATTTTTAAAACAACGTATCCCCGCCAATCGCGGGGACACGTTGAAATGCTTACGCAATTGCGATGAGCAGACAGACCACAATGGCGAACAGGGCGACACCCTCGATAAGAGCGGCGGCCAAGATCATGTTGGTACGGATGTCACCGGACACTTCCGGCTGGCGGGCAATGGCAGACATGGCATCACGGCCAATGTTACCAATACCGAGACCGGCACCGATGGCGGCGAGACCGGCACCGATTCCGGCGCCCATCTGACCGATACCTAAATTTGTGGCTGCTTGCAGTAATGTTGTGAATACAGACATAATTGGTATAATTTAAAATTGGTTAAAAAAGTTTATTTCACTAATTCCGTTGATTCCTCATGGCCGCAGGCCATACCGATGTAGATGGCGCTAAGCAGGGTGAAGACAAACGCCTGGATGAAGGCCACCAGCAGCTCCAGACAGCCCATGAAGATGTAGAAGAAGATGGAATATCAGCGAGATGAAGCCCAGCACGATGATGTGGCCGGCTGTGATGTTGGCGAAAAGACGGACCATCAGCACGAACGGCTTCGTGAAGATGCCGATCAACTCCACAAACGGCATGATCGGGGCGGGCAGCTTGAGCCACCAAGGCACGCCCGGCGTGTTGAAAATGTCCACCCAGTACTCCTTGCCGGCAGAAAACGTCGTGATGAAGAAGGTGATCAGCGCCAAGATGCCGGTGACGGCGATATTGCCCGTCAGGTTGGCACCACCGGGAAATATCGGGATAAGCCCCATCAAGTTATTCAACAAGATGAAGAAGAAAAGCGTAAGGAGATACGGGGCATATTTGTCTGCATTTTTTCCCAAAGATGGATTGATGACTTCATCCTGCAGGAACACAATCACGGGTTCCACCAACGCCTGCATCCCCCGCGGGGCCTGGTTGGGCCGCTGCTTGTACTGCTTGGCCACCGAAAGGAAAATCCAGGCAATGAGAATCAACGAGATGAAAAGGGCGCACACATTCTTGGTGATAGAGATATTCCACTTGCACACATGATCCACCGCATAGCAGCCGCCCTCCTCCAAATGGCCAGTATAGTCATCCGCCAGCTTCACGATGGAGCCTTTTTGGTCGCCCCAGCCCAGCGCGTAGCCCTTGTAGGCCGCATGGCCGTGGTGAAGCTTGCCCGACATGAAGACTACCGGACAACCGCCGTCAATCAGAATGATGGGCAACGGGATGGTAACGCTCTTGTCGCCATCGCCACAGATGTGCCAGCCATAGCTGTCCGTCACATGGTCGATAATAAACGGTCCCGCCTGGAAACCGTCGCCGGAATCGCCGGCAGCATTTCCTGAAATGGGAAAAAAGGAGCATAAAACCGCCATAACGGCGATGGGCAATATTCGGAATAATTTCTTACAAGCCATAGTATATCAGTCAATTATAGCCTTTGATAGAAAGACCTCCTTGTCATTTGAAAAAAGCGGCGCAATATACAAAAAAAAGTTCAGCATATAGCATTTCCATCAGGTGTCCCACCACCCCATTAAATTTGTATTTTTGCGGCCGTTAAAAATTATGGTCCGACTGCATCAACTTTTCTGGTCTTTTTTCAAAATCGGAACCTTCACCATCGGAGGCGGCTACGCCATGATTCCGCTGATGGAGAAGGAGTTGGTTGACAATCGCCACTGGTTGGAGCGGGAGGAGTTTCTGGACCTCATGGCCGTATCGCAGGCGTTGCCCGGCATCTTCGCCGTTCACATGGCCACGAGTATCGGCTACCGGTTGCGGGGCATTCCCGGCACGTTGACCGCCATCGCCGGCAACATCCTGATGCCCATCGCCATCATCCTGTGTCTGGCCATAGGCTTCCGGCAGCTCCGCGACAATGTCCTGTTCGAGGCTGTGTTCAAGGGCATACGTCCCGCCGTGGTGGCGCTGATTGCCGCCCCGGTGTTCAACCTTGCACGCACGGCCCGCATCAACCTGCGCAACGTATGGATTCCCATTGTGGCATGCCTGCTCATCTATCTGCTCGGCGTGTCGCCCGTATGGATTGTGTTGGCCGCCATCCTCGGCGGAAGCCTCTACGGCTATCTGACAAACAGAAAGGAGGTTGCCTCATGATTTTCCTGCGACTGTTTTTTACATTCCTGAAAATCGGCATCTTCAGCTTCGGCGGAGGACTGGCCACCATTGCCCTCATCCAGCACGACGTGGTGGAGGAGAAGGGCTGGCTGAGCACGCAGGAGTTCACCGACATTGTGGCCACCTCGCAGATCACACCCGGTCCCGTGGGCATCAACACCGCCACCTACACGGGCTACACCGCCGTGGTCAACGCGGGCTACCCGGAATGGGCGGGCATCCTCGGCGCACTGACGGCCTCCCTCGCCACCATCCTGCTGCCGGTCATCATGATGCTCGTCGTATGCAAGCTGCTGATGAAACATAAGGACAACCCGATTGTAGCCACCACCTTATCCCTGCTGCGGATAGCCATTGTGGGCCTGATTGCCGCCGCCGCCCTGCTGATGGTCTCAACCGAGACATTCGGGTCGTACCACACCGCGCCATTCCAGTTCTTCGTCAGCATCGGCATCTTCGTCGCAGTGTTCATAGCTTCCTTGAAATTCAAGGCCAGCCCCATCCTGCTCATCCTCCTCAGCGGCTTGGCGGGATTTCTTGCCTACGGAGTCCTGTGAAAACTCCCGCAGAATGTTCTATTCGTGGGATATGGAAGAATCGCCACTTTGAGCCACCGTTCCTGTGTCGATTTTCAGCACGGGGAAGGTATTTTCATCCACCCATTCGTCGTGCATCGGGGTTTCGGACTGTTTCAACTCCCACAAAAAACGACCCACGTCCAGATTATGGCGGTTGTTGTACGTGCGCACGCCCGTAACGGCCATGCCCGCTATGCTGATCAGCCATAAGAGCACCAACGTCCAGATCACCCATTTGTGACGCGGTTTCTGATTGTTGACCAGATACACACAGAACATTACGATGGATATGGCGGGACAAAGCAGGAACAACGCCACGCTTAATAACAGCAGGATCTCATTCACCCCAGCGGTAAACCAAGGTACCAGATGGAAGCCTGCCAGCACCGCAGCCATAAAGATACCGAAGATGGTCGCAAAGAGACTCAATCCTATCAAGCTCAACAACACAATAACCAGCACTTTAAGCACCCGGCCCATCGTGCCCGAATCTTTTGGCTGCGACACATCCGTTCTGGATGAAAAATTCCGGATGTTGTCCACATTGGGTTCCACCCCGCGCATCTCCAACTGTTGGGCCACCGAGTTGGCCTCCGGCATGCAAATCCACAACAAAATGTAGATGAAGAGCGGGCTTCCGATACCCAACAAAAAGACGGCCAAAAAGATGATTCGCAAGATGGTGGGATCCCAATCCATATAGGCCGCCAATCCGCTGCACACGCCCCCAATCCACTTGTTATCGGTGTCGCGATAGAGCTTGCGGGGACGTTTTCTCGCCTCCCCCGTATCAGACGGTTGTGACGATTGCGACGATTGCGAGGGTTCCGACGGTGCCGCCTCTTCCTCATCGCCAAACTGACTGGGCTGGCCCAGCGTATCCATCACCGCCAGCACATCCGGCATTTCCACCACGTTGCGGTTTGCCAGCCGCTCCGTAAAAAGTTCCGCAATCTGAGCTTCGATGTCTTTGAGAATCTCATCGCGCTCCTCGGGGGCAAAATGCCGGCCCAAATCCTCCAGATACTGCCGGAGAGTCTGGTATGCGTCCTCGTCAATGTTGAAGACCTGTCCGTTTAAATTGATTGTCAGCGTTTTTTTCATATTATTTACCTTTAAAAATTATCGGATTTGATTATAGCCACAGCCGATTGGAGTTCATCCCACGACTCTTCCAATTCATTCAGGAAGCGATGCCCCTCGTCCGTAAGTTCGTAATACTTCCGGGGCGGTCCCTGCACAGACTCCTGCCATTGGTATGCGAGATATCCGCCGTTCTTCAGGCGGGAGAGCAATGGATACAGCGTGCCCTCCACCACTATCAGCTGGGCTTTCTTCAACTCGTTCAGGATGTCGGACACATACGCCGGCCTCTTGGAAATGATTTGCAGAATGCAGAACTCCAGGAAACCTTTGCGCATTTGGGCTTTGATGTTGTCGGGATTGATCGGCATGATGTCAGTATTTTTTCGGCTGCAAATATACACTTTTTATAATACCATGCAATACATAGTACTATTTTTTTTAATAAAATAATTTGCATTGGGAAGCATTACAATAATATATGCCCGTTGAATTGACCAAAAATTACACCACGGTATCTGCAAAAATGATATCAATATTCTAAAACGGGAATAGAAAGTGGCAAATATTTTAAGTACAAAAAATACTTAAATAAAACATACGTCGTAATTAAATAATATGTATCTTTGCAGCCAGAAATGACATCAAGTAATTTTTATACTATAATGATTCAACTAAAAGATATAGCAGAAATACGTTCGGGAATCTATCTCAACGGCCCACCGGGAGATGAGGTCGCCTATATGCAAATGAAGGATCTGCTGATGGATTCCCCGGAGAAGATTGCTTCTTTTGTGGAATATAACCCGAAAATGGAGAAAAATCTGCTGCAAAAAGGGGATTTGCTGTTTGCGGGAAAGGGCACCACCTACCTTTGCACGCTCTTCAACCTTGACATCAAAGCGGTTGCCTCCACTACATTATATATTATACGGGTACATGACGACAAAGTATTACCTGAATACGTCTGTTGGTATCTGAACCATCCCAATATGGTGAGCAAAATCAAAGCCTCGCAGATCGGAAGCTCCACCCCACTTATCCTCAAATCCACCTTGGAGAAACTTGAAATCCCCGTTCCGGATATAGCCACCCAACGGAAAGTGATGGAGATATCCAAACTTCAGGAACGGGAAACCTATTTAATAAATACCCTTGCGGAGAAACGCGCAAGCATCGTCAATCAGTTATTAATCAATGAAATAAATAAGTAATATGGAAAATAAGAAAATTACCCAAGAAGA
>Ga0310786_10013557_pt1 | contig 10058 bp, 6 predicted proteins | sample AusTroGonzalo_MG_FD_203881 | JGI IMG/M metagenome (GOLD analysis project Ga0310786, IMG submission 203881) | Bovine rumen microbial communities from tropical cattle in Woodstock, Queensland, Australia - Gonzalo_03 (v2) (version 2) | ecosystem: Host-associated > Mammals > Digestive system >... | reverse complement strand
TTTTTCCGGGAGATGTTCCACGTGAAACATGTCCGAGTATTTTTGAATTTGTTCCACGTGAAACATCATGATTTTTACTGATGCTTTTTAATCCACTCAGTTAAGCGAGCTTTGGAAGCCGCTCCGACATTCTGCGCAATCGCTTCCCCTTTTTTAAATATCATGACAGTCGGAATACTCATCACCTCATATTTCGCTGCAATATTTGGAGATTCATCGATATTTACCTTCACAATACTGACTCCCGTTTCCGCTTCTATCGTCTCTAAAAAAGGACCAATCATTCTACATGGACCACACCACTCAGCGAAAAAATCGACAACGACAAAGTCCTTATCTAAAACATCTGTTTGAAAATTTTCTTCATTAGTATGCAACATTCTATTCTCCTTTTACCCTTTCAACCTTTACACCACAATCTGCTAATTTTTGTTCAGCACGGCAGTAGCCTCGATCTAAATGATAAACACGATCAACTATCGTATCCCCTTGAGCAGCAAGTCCCGCCAAAACCAAGCTGAACGACGCACGCAAATCCGTAGCCATCACCGGAGCACCGATCAAATGATCAACACCCTCCACTATTGCTCTCGATCCTGAAATCGAAATATGCGCTCCCATTCGAGTTAATTCCGCGACGTGCATAAATCGATTTTCCCAAATTTTTTCATCAATCGTTGATTTTCCATCGGCCAAACACAGCAGGGCCATGGTTTGAGCTTGAAGATCTGTCGGATAATCCGGAAACGGCGCTGTTTCAAAATCAATCGGTCTTATTTCTCCAGCATATTTTGCCCTCAAACCATTTGGAATATCTTCAAAAATCAGTGCACATTGCTCCATTTTGTCGATAAATGTCGGAAGTAATTCTCGAAAATCTCCGCCGATCAAATCCACCTGCCCTTTGGTAATTGCCGCAGCAATCGCATAAGTCCCGGCTTCAATGCGATCAACTAACACAGAATATGTCGCATGACGTAAATGAGAAACTCCACGGACTCGAATTTCCGTTGTTCCCTGCCCCTCAATCTTTGCTCCCATTACGTTCAGACAATTCGCAAGATCTACAACTTCAGGCTCTCGCGCTGCATTTTTGAGAACTGTGTAACCATCAGCAAGAACCGCCGCCATCATCAAATTTTCGGTACCCGTCACTGTTGAAATCGGGAACTCAAACTCCGCACCTTTCAATCCGCGCCTAGCTTTTGCATGAACATATCCGTCCCTTAACTCGATCTTTGCCCCTAACGCTTCCAGCCCTTTCAGGTGCAAATCAATCGGACGCACTCCAATCGCGCATCCGCCCGGTAATGAAACCCGACAATATCCGTATCTCGACAACAAAGGTCCAAGGACCAATATCGACGCGCGCATTTTCTTTACTATGTCGTAAGGAGCCGTGAAATTATGGATACAATCAGTCTTGCAATCCACATTCATAGAATAATTATCCACTGTGCTTTTGGAGCATTCAACGCCAAGGGTTTCTAACAACGAAAACATCGTAGATATATCAGAAAGAGGTGGAACATTTTTTAAAGTTAATCCATTTTCAGATAAAATTGCGGAAGCCAAAAGAGGTAAAGCGGCATTCTTAGCTCCTGAAATCTGAACTTTCCCGCTAACGCGTTGTCCTCCATAAACATGAATTTTTTCCAATGGTGCGCTCCAACAGTGTGGAATAGATTACCACATAAAACCTTATTCTTTCAATGAATCAAATAAAGATTATGCATTATAAAAAGCAAATATTTTGGATAAAATCCTACCTCCACGGACCATCAAAGAATCACGAATCTGCTCTTTTCAAAGGCGAGTCTGTTCCTCCAAACGATCCATTTGCGGGCATACCGAAAAGCTGTGGATTTTCCAAAGGCTTACTATAATAATCATCGACCTTTGTTTCAGTGACGTCTATCATGTCTTTTTCATACAAACTCTGGTCTTCATATTCTATTTTGAAGCTATTACGACCAAAATTAACTTTAATCTTTTCGTAATCAGGTATTCTCGCACGATGAACTGCGGTACTGTTATCGTAATCCGCAAATATAAATCCTCCCAAAGGAGTCATCGATTCTTTCATAGTTTCAATAGGCTGCCAACCTCGAATTCTATTTTCTGCGACCAATGTCCACGAATATATTTTCATTGTATCCGGGTGATCTTTTATAAGTTGATCGATCATGCTGAAATATTGATGGGCTGATACCGTTCCCAATATTTGCAGGATGTCTTTCGAATACACTATGACCAAATGAACTTTCATAGCACCACCATTATTCATGCCTGCTTCTGTAACAATCATAATGTTTTCCAAAGAAAAATCATTATCAGAAAAAATAGACCAGAACCAACCTTTTTCCTTTTTACCGATCTGGCGTTCAGCAAAATCCATCACGGAAGTACCCATAAAAGCACCTGTTAAAGCGTTAGTGGCAGCGAAAATCTCGAAACAACTAAAAAATAAAAACAAAACAACAAAAAACTTCATGGCATTACTCCCATTGTCTTAATTCTTCACAAAATGTATTAATTAAAAGTAAAGTAATCGCAAAAAACTTGATTTTTCTTTAGAAACAGATAGAATTCGCTTGTACTAGAGAAGGATAACTCATATGAATGAGGCTACTAAAAAGAGCAATTGGTTTGCGTTTGTAATATGGCTGACTCTTGCGTCATTTTATTTCTATCAGTTCATTGCGCGTTCTTCATTTATCACGGTTCTGACAAATGAGTTCATGCAATACTTTAACATAGACGCAGCAGGCATTGGATTTTTAGGTAGTTGTTATTATTGGATTTACACATTAATGCAGATACCTGCGGGAATTATTGTCGACAAATACAGCACGAAATTAGTGGCGATGCTTGCGACTTTGGCTTGTTCCTTGGGATTATTTGCTTTGGTTTGCACATCTGATATTCACGTGGCAGCATTGGGAGAAATGCTGATGGGATTCGGATCGGCTTTCGCTTTCGTATTGGTCGTAAAAGCTATCGTTACCTGGTTCCCTGCGGATAAAGTTGCAATTATGACTTCTCTTTCGATGTCTGTCGGAACTTTAGGACCAGTTCTTGGAGGTCCTGGAGTTGCCAGCATTGTAGAATCGTACAACTGGATCGATGTTATAAGAGTGTACTGCCTCGTCGGAGTTACTTTGGTCACTTTGATGTGGTTTATCATAAAAGATAAAGAAGGTAACGAGGATCACTCTGAAACTCACGTGTTTGAAGCTTTGAAACTTATCTTATCTTCAAATCAAGCATGGGTTTTGGGGTTGATAACCATGGCGATTTATGCTCCGTTAAGCGCATTAGGCGATCTTTGGGGAAACACATTTATTAAAGTTGCTTACGGATTAGATTCAAAACCGGCAGCATTAGCAAATAACATGCTTTATTTGGGAGTTGTGATCGGATCACCTCTGTTTGCTTACAGTGCTACTGTACTTAAAAGCTTTAAAAATCCGATGATGATCGGAGCGATAGGAGCTTTCGCGTCTCTATTCGTAATTGTATATCTGAGCAACTACGTTAACACCTACGGATTATTCGTTTTGTTCTTTTTAACAGGATTTTCTTGCGGATCGATGCTTGCCTATCCGTTGGCTCTCGCGATATTCCCGAAAGCCATTGGCGCGACTGTAACGGGATTCGTGAACATGATGAGCATGGTCAGCGGAATTATATTGATGCCAACCGTTGGGTTCATTGTTGAGCATTTCTGGGATGGAACTTTAGAGAATGGAGTTCAGATCTACAAGCTCAGCGATTTTAGATGGGGACTGTCTCCGGTGTTGGCTTTCTTAGGGTTTGGAATTATTTTGTCATTCTTCATTAAAGATCGTTCTCCAACTGAGAACTAATATCACTGCTCCGGATTTTGCTGATTCGGAGCAATTCCTTTACAAAAATTGAGGAAACTTCTTGATATTGAACAATCGATCTAGTAATATGCCCTCTGTTAGCGTCCCTAGCTCAGCTGGATAGAGCGTCGGCCTTCTAAGCCGCAGGTCGTAGGTTCGAATCCTACGGGGCGCACCATCTGAAGTTTCAATGTTTTTAAGCATCAGAAGAATAGAAGAAATTTTGAAGATTTTTGGTTTTCCCCCGCTACTCCCCCGCGATTTTGAATCATGTCGAGTGTTTTTTAGTACTGCATTTTTACTGAGACACATGAAACCATGTCTACATCTGTTCACTAGCTAAGAAAAGAAAAAGCAGGTTTTTGAATATACGCGCCGTTTGAAATTTAATATTGCAGAGCTTTGAAATGAGTAAAGTAAAGTTAATAAAAAAATTTCTGACGCTAGCGAAATGCCGGGGGTTTGGCACCCGCAGTATGTAATGGTCAAGAAGTACCTTTTTAATATCAAAAACGCGACACCTCTATTTATAATTTTGCGAGGTTTATATTTGCAATTTCGCGGATGTATCATATGCAACAAAAGTTGATTTTATTGTTGAATTTGAAAATAAGAAAATTGTGGCTTTGTGGGAGGAATAAATTTAAAAATCAGTAATATGTAAGCCAGCACAGGCGTTTCTATGCCAGTGCCGATTTAGTTTGTGCATCCTCTTACGTTATCTCGGAGGTATGCTGCCAGTTACGCTTTGCACCTTACTCTGCAAATTTTGCGGGAGGTGTTTCTTACCTCTTTCGTCTATAGTTATTCGATATAACCTTGTCAGATTTCCTATCGTACTTGGAACACTCGACAATCGGTTGTCATACATATACAAGGCCTGCAAATTCGTTAGATTTCCAATCTCATTCGGAAGACTCGTCAACTGATTGCCCGTCACGTTCAGATAATTCAATTTCTTCAGATTTCCGATTGTATTTGGAATACTGCTTATCTGGTTATGATCAACATATAGCGAAGTTAAGTTCGTCAGATTCCCGATTGTACTCGGTAAACTTGTTAATTTGTTATAACCAACATCCAACGTCGTTATATTTGTTAACCTTCCTATTCCTTCGGGCAGTTCCGCTATTTGGTTATGGCTGACATTTAACGAAGGTAATTTGGTTAAATTTTCTATTCCCACAGGAAGGCTGGTTAATTGGTTATTACTTACATTTAACGAAGTCAGATTTACTAAATTCCTTATTTCTTGTGGAAGGACAGTTATTTTGTTGTTGTTCAAATTCAGCGAAGTTAAGTTCGTCAGGTTCCCTATTGTGTTTGGAATGCTTGTTAATTTATTACTATTTAAGTTCAAAGAGGTTAAATTTTTTAGATTCCCTATTGCGTTTGGAAGATTTGTCAGCTGATTTTCGACGTTACTGTTGCCTCTTTCTCAGATTCCCTATTGTATTTGGAAGGGTTGTTAAGTTGAAATTAAGGGTCAAATTCAAAGAAGTTAGGTTTGTCAGACCGCCTATTCCTTCTGGAAGGCTTGTTAATCTACAACTCGAAACATCCAATGAAGTTAAATTTTTTAAATTCCCTATTGTGTTTGGAAGAGCTGTTAGGCCACCATTTTCTTTTAAATTTAGTGTTGTTAAGTTCACCAGATTCCCTATTTCATTAGGCAGGCTTTTTAACGTGTAACTAATTGATGTATATCCGTTACCCCGTCGCTCATGCCTATTAGCACTCAAATCCAGCGAAGTTAAATTTGTTAAACCTCCTATTCCTGCAGGAAGAGTTGTTAATTGATTTTTACAAAGGTCTAATGAAATTAAACTCTTTAAACCTCCAATTTCATTTGGCAGATCTGTTATCGGGTTATTTCTCAAAACCAAGGTTTTTAGATTCGTCAGTTGTCCGATTTCGCTAGGAAGACCTGTTAAGCTGTTGTCCTGAAGATTCAGGGAAGTTAATTTTTTCAGCTTGCATATTTCTGAAGTTAGAACTCCTGATAATCCGTAGTTAATGGTTAAATCTTCCAGATTTGGCGCGTTAGCACACAAAACGGCTAACCCTTTTATTAAATCGTCAGATGTATTGATATACAGTCCGTCGTTTCTATATTCTCCTTTGATTTGCAATTTCTTTAATTTCGGGAAGCTGACATTTTTTCCGATCAAATACTTTAATTCTTCGGCATAGATCAGCTCTTCTTCGTCATCGAAAATTACTGCTCCTGCAACCGGCTTTTCTACGTATTCATCCCAGAGCATGTGCCCTTTTTCACGCTGAACGATTGGAGTTTGCTCTGCACCAGCCGAAGTCGATGCTGTATTAGAAGATGTTGTCGCAGCTGTGCTTGCAGATGTCCCGGTTGAAGTTGTTGAAGACGTACTCGATCCGAACGAGAAACTTGTGGATGTCGCGGTCGAAGTTGATGCCACATTGGAAGTCGTTGTTGAAGTTTGAGTTACACCCGACGAAGTTGATGTAGCACCAGCATTATCCCAAGGACGCAACGCTATTTCCTTTCGTTTTTTTATTGCTTCCGATGATGTATTGAAGATGTATCCCGTTAATACTTGCGTCGATTGAGAGCGCAAGACATCAAAAGCCTCTTTACTTGGTGTTCCATAATGAATCGTATATACACCTACTTTTGCTAGTTCTCTTGAATAATTATTATACAAAGTAGATATCCTTGTATCAGAAGAAGTTGCTTGATTCACCATGATTTGTTCTTCCAGATTTCTGAAACATATTCCTGATGAATAATAATCTGTGTTACAAATTAACAAATTAACATTGATTCCCAATATATCAGCAAAACGTTTCAACAAAGATTGGTCGCTTGGCGGAGGTGTTGACGGTTTTGCTCCGGCTATCGCTTCAAGTAACCCCAACGCCTTTGCATATTTTATATATTTAGGATCAGGTGATTTTAATTGATTATTTGCTTTATTGATTGTTTCAGTAATAGATTCTTCTGTTATTTCACTATTGTCATCCCAAGGTCGTGCAGCAATCAGTTTTCTTTTTGCAAGTGCTTTTTGAGACGTATCAAATTTATATTCCCTTATTCCTTTGTTAACTTGTGAACGTATCCAGTTAAAAGCCTTAGCACTTTGGTCGTTACTAGGTTTTGACAACCAATGTGGGTCTATACCGATATTTACCAACTTCTTGGAACAACTATCCATAAAAGTCTGGATTAACTGACCATTAAGATCAGAATTAAGCAAACTTGCTCTTATTAAGTATGATATATCTATTAAATGTACTTGTCCTAGCCTATCTTCATAACGGAGCATACTTTCATCAACTTCTAATACTTCCGCAAAACGTTTTAATAAAGCTTTACTATTTTGTGGTGGAGTAGAAGGTTTTGCTCCAGCTATCGCTTCAAGTTGTCCCATTGCTGGAGCGTATTTTATAAGCAATGGATTTATTGTCGAAGATATAACTGTCCCAGATACTACCGTAGATGTACTCGACGATGTTGTTGAAGATGTACCAATTGATGTCGAAGAAGTACTTGATACAAGCGCAGATCCCATGGATGTTATAGTTGGCGATGTTGAAGTTCTTCTTCTGCGGGTTGAAGCTCGGGCTGTATTAGTCGATGTCGTCGCAGTTTGCGTTGAACTGCTTGCAGTTTGAGTGACAGCAGTGACAGATGGCGCTGACGGTTTAACTGAAATCACTGCCTGCGACGTCGAAGCAGTATCTGTTTTATAGGTAGTTGAAGAATTTTTGTCCTTATATTTATCATCAATATATACCGTTGGTTCTGGCGTTCCCGGATATAATGCCAGCCACGTAGAATTCTTCATTTTCGAAATTGCTTCATTGCATATTTGCAACAATTCATGATCCGAGTATATACCTTTTCGAGCTAAATTAACTACGGTCGTCCATAAATCGGCTATGGCGTAGTAAAAATCTTCACTTAGTCTTGAAACTCCATCCTTTTTCGACCAAAATTCCATCAAGCTTATTATTTCCTTGGTAATTTGATCAATGGATTGTTGAGATGCTCGAGAAATTACGGACATCCTAGTTGCTAATCTCACAAAATTTACCAAAGTTTTCATATTACTCTTTAAGTTATCTAAATCTTTGCTGTAGGCCTTTTTCTGATCTTTCGATAGAGATTCTCCTTTACAAAGGTATTTTATCTTTTTTGAAAAAACCTTAGTTGCAAAGTTTATTTCTTTTTTATGAACTTTATTTATTTTTGTTGATTCAGTCTGAACTATTGTTTGTGAAGCAATAGGAGTAATTGAACTAACTTGAGTCTTATATTTTTTATCTATGTATTCTTCTGGTTCTAACATTCCTGGATGCAGTGCTTGCCAGATGGCTCCTTTTATTTTCGAGATCGCTTCATCAGATCTTTGCAATACTTCGTTACCTGCGTATGTACCATTTCGAGCCAAATCAGCTACAATCAACCACAAATCAGCTATAGCGTAGTAAAAATCTTTGCTCAACTTTGATACTCCAGGTTTTTGTGCCCAAAATATCATTACTTCATTTATTTCATTCGTAATCTGAATAATAGATTGCTCTGATGATAGAGAAACTAAGGCTATTTGCGTAGCTGTCTTTACGAAATTCACCAGGATTCTTATCTCACTTTTTAAACTATTCAAATCTTCTTTATAAGCCTCTTTCTGCTCTTTTAATAGATAATCTCCCTTACAAAGGATCTCTACCCTTTTCGAGAAAACTTTGATAGCTTCGTTTAACTTCTTTTTTTGTTCTTTGTCCGTTATGGGTTGTGCTAGACCTTGATCCGCTGTTTGTTGTGCTACATAGATATTTGAAGCGACTTGGCTCTTATATTTTTTATCAATATATGCTATTGCCTCTGTCGTTCCTGGATATAATGCTAGCCATGTAGAATTCTTCATTTTCGAGATTGCTTCGTCACATATTTGCAACAATTCGTGATCCGAGTATATACCTTTTCGAGCCAACTTAGATACGGTCGTCCATAAATCAGCTACGGCGTAATAAAAATCTTCACTTAATTTTGAAACTCCTGACTTTTTCGACCAAAACTCTATCAGGCTTGTCACTTCGCTGGTAATTTGATCAATAGATTGCTGGGATGCTTGGGAAATTACGGACATTCCAGTTGCTAATTTCACAAAATTTACCAAAGTTTCCATATTACTCTTTAAATTATCTAAATCTTTGCTATAAGTTCTTTTCTGATCTTTCAATAGAGATTCACCATTACAAATGGCTTTTATCTTTTTCAAAAAAACTTTGGCTGCGTCATTCAATTCCTTACTATGTTCCCCACCCATTAGAGCTGATTCTTGCGTAGAAATCCCAACTTTATTTACAATTTTATTTTTTAATTTTCCGAACAGCCCTGCATGTGCATCCGCTACAAATAACGCTACAATCATAGAACCTATCAATAATTTTTTCATTTTTCTCTTCCTTTTTTATATCCGTAACATCTTAAGAATAAACAAAACTGCTTACTCAGTTTTAATTTTATCCGAAATTAGTTAATTTATTGTTAATTTTTGGTTTTTATCCAATATTTTGCTATTCAAAAAACAAAAAATATCCAAAAACTACCCGGACAAACCGGACAGAGCGGACACCTTCTGTGTATCAAGGGTTTGCGAGGGTTTAGTAAGCGGACAGCAAGCACAGAGCTTGTGTGGGCAGCCAGGGACTCCTTATATCCTAAAAACCTCGAAAATTTTGGGTTTTTTGGAGTTTTGGGTACAACCTCCCTAATTATCCTCAAATTTTAGTGTTTTTGTTGAAGTTAAGCAGTATTGTTTTTGGGGACTGTACCCAAAATTTTAAGTACGAAATCCCTGTTTAAAACTTGTTTTGGGTACAGAATAAATTCTGAAAATTCAACATGTTAAAGTTATTTTTTGTAATCTGTACCCAAATTCCCAAAATTTTTGGTACCTACTAATCATTCAAAAATGCTTTTATACATCTTACTCTTGACCCGTTGATCCATATTGGCGCATCTATTCTTTTTCTTGCGTTTTTCCCTTCCATTTCAATATGCTCTTCAAAAACTCCAGAATTAATTAAAATTTGCCTTGCTTCCCTCCTTCTTACTCCTATTTCTTTACAGAAATCCTTAAAGTTTTTAGGCAGCAAATAATACAGATTCTCATTTTCGATCTTATATCCGAAAACTTGCGTTTT
>Ga0310786_10013556_pt1 | contig 10059 bp, 5 predicted proteins | sample AusTroGonzalo_MG_FD_203881 | JGI IMG/M metagenome (GOLD analysis project Ga0310786, IMG submission 203881) | Bovine rumen microbial communities from tropical cattle in Woodstock, Queensland, Australia - Gonzalo_03 (v2) (version 2) | ecosystem: Host-associated > Mammals > Digestive system >... | reverse complement strand
CGTTACCGTGAACACCTACTACCGATGCCATGTTGATGATAGAACCGCCACGCTGACGCATCATCACGGGCACACAGGCGTGAATGAAGTTGAATGCCGACTTCAGGTTAACGGCAATCACAGCATCCCACTGCTGCTCGGTCATGCGCAGCATCAGACCATCCTTGGTGATACCGGCGTTATTCACCAGAATATCTATTGAACCAAACTCTTCCTTCACAGCCTTAACCACTTCCTCAGTCTGAGCGAAATCGGCAGCGTTCGATGCATAGCTCTTAGCCTTGACGCCCAGAGCGGCAATCTCTTTCTCAGTCTCCTCGTTCACTTCGAGGTCGGTGAATGCAATGTTACAGCCCTCTGAGGCATACTTCAGTGCGATAGCTTTTCCGATACCGCGTGCAGCACCCGTAATCAGCGCTGTCTTACCTTCTAATAATCCCATAATTCTTTTCAATTATTAATAATAATGATTTAATGCTTACTTCGTGAATTTTCCCAACGCGCCATATACCACCTTGGCCACCTGCGGCTTGGTGTCTTCCTCGCGCATACCGTGCGCGATACGTCCGTATATATAAGGAACTTCAAGACCCTTGATACAATAGTGCGTGATGTCGGCCACCAGGTCCACGTTGTCAATATCGAACTCGCCGTCTTCCTTGCCTTCGGTATATACCTTGCGGAACAGTTCTATCTCGGCATCGTCGAAATGTTTCCTGACCTTCTCCACCATCCAGATGTTACGGAAGAATTCGGCACGCAGGTTACCGTTTCTCACCACCGTCTCACGAATCATACTCAGATGGGTGTATATCAACTCGATAATCTTGTCCTGCGGACGAATCTTACGTGCTGCCACCTCGTCAAGTTTGTCGCTCAAACGCTCCAACTCACCCTCAATCACAGCATAATAGATTTCTTCCTTCGACTTAAAGTAGGTGTACAACGTGCGACGGCCTTTTCCTGAGGCCGTGGCAATATCATTCATCGTGGTGCTCTCCAAGCCGTTCTTAGCAAACAACTGGCGGGCAACATCCACTAACTTCTGACGTGTTTTTGATACTGACATCTCTCAAATCTCCATCAATTACCGATTGCACAATGGTCTTATAGTGTGCAAAAGTAAGAAAAACTAAGCAATCAACCAAATATTTCGCCCCAAAAACAACAAAAATACCAATAATTTGTGATTTTTATGCAAATTATTTGGCTATTTCAAAAAATAGTCGTACCTTTGCAGCCGCTTAAGAAAAATATCGCGGAGTGGAGCAGTTGGTAGCTCGCCAGGCTCATAACCTGGAGGTCGCATGTTCGAGTCCTGCCTCCGCAACTACGAAGCCCGATTTCTCGGGCTTCTTTTTTTTCTCACTTCTCACCTATAGCTTCTCATCTCCTCCTCAACGTCTCGACAATGCGAGCCATTTGGTTCGGAATACGGATCTGTTGCGGACACTTCGGCAGGCAGGCCTCGCAGTCCGTACATTGGTTAGCCCACTTCTCGACATCGGGCAATGCCTTGCGCAAGCCTTCTGCAAACTGTTCCTTACGCTTCATGTAGTCGGCAGCCTGCTTGTCGGGCAGTGGCAGGAGATGCGAATTGACGGCCTCGTTGTAGTAGGCGAAGTTACCGGGGATATTGACACCATAAGGACAGGGCATGCAATATTCGCACGTGGTACAGGGAATGGTGGGGAAACCTGACATCTGGTCGGCAATATCGGCCAGCAACTTGTTCTCAGCCTCCGTACACACCTCCAGCGGCGAGAAAGTAGCGACATTATCAATCAGATGATCCATACGGTTCATACCACTCAAAGTCGTCAGGATATTGGGATAGGAACCTACCCAGCGGAAAGCCCAGCGGGCCGTACTGTCGTCGGGGTGTACAGCTTTCAGCTGGTCGGTCAACTCACTGGCCATACGACCGAAGGCGCCACCACGCAGGGGTTCCATCACCACGGCCTGAATACCCTTCTTCTCCAACTTGTCGTACAGGTATTCTGCGTCGGCATCGTGACGCCAGCCTTGTCGTACCGAGGCATGACGCCAGTCCAGGAAGTTCATCTGTATCTGTACGAAGTCCCAGTGGTATTCATCGTTATGATCCAACAGCCAGTCGAAATCGCGCACGTCACCATGATACGAGAAACCCAGATGCTTGATACGTCCGGCCTCACGCTCCTTCAGCAGGAAGTCCAGAATGCCGTTATCCAGGAAGCGCCCTTTCAGCGAGTCCATACCGCCACCGATGGCATGCAGCAGATAGTAGTCGATATAGTCCACCTTCAGGCGTTCCAGCGACTGCTCGTACATACGCTTCGAGTCGTCGAAGCTCCACTGACGACGGTTCTGGTTCGACATCTTGGTGGCAATATGGTATTTATCTCTGGGATACCGGCTCAGCGTATTACCCGTCAGCACCTCAGAGCGACCGCCCATATACATCGGTGCCGTGTCGAAGTAGTTCACACCGTGAGCGATGGCATAGTCCACCAACTGGTCAACATCTTCCTGACTGTCAGGCAGACGCATCATACCGAAGCCCAATAGCGAAATCTTCTCGCCCGACCCGTGCTGCACACGATAGGTCATCTTGTTCTCGTCGGCATCATAGCGCATACTGCCTGGCTTTGCAGCTGCCATCACGTTAAGTGGGTCCATAGCCATCATGGCCAAGGCCGAACCCGCACCGAAACCCAGTTTCTGCAGAAACCGGCGTCTGTTCATGTTTACGTCTTCCTTCTTCATAATCTTGATGGTCTCGTTTTTGTGTAGTCGTAATTCAACCGCAAATATAGAAATTTTCCGTGATACTACAAGAAGACCACCAAGCCTTTTATGATTTTTTAATGCCTGTAATGGATAATGCCGACATAGGTCAGCAGCACGACATTCATCATCAGGGCATAGACAATGGCAGGAATGGCCATGATGTCGTTATTGAACACAAAGGGGCTGCTGGCAATGGTAATGGCCTGGGCAGCGTTCTGCATACCAATCTCGATGACGATGGTGCGCTGCTCCTTAGACGACAGGCGCATCACCAACGACAGCAGGACACCTGACAGCATGGACAGCAGTATCAGCACCGTAATGGACATACCCAACTTTGGGAACTCCTCAACGATGGTCTCCCTATTCTGAATAAAGAATACCGAAGCCAACAGTATCAACAGGGGGAACGCCAGACGTTTCAGGACGTCATGCATGCGCTTGACACTATTGGGACGGTATACCGAGACACACAAGCCTATCAAGATAGGAACGGCCATCAACACAATATTCTGCACCAACAGGTTGCCGACAGGCAGGTGCACATCGACGGCACTACCCATATACGACGCCATAGCGTCCATGATGAACGGTCCCGTAAACAGTGTGATGACACTGCTGAAAGCCGTCAGCGACACCGACAGTGCCACATCACCGCCAGCCAGCATCGAGAAGACGTTGCTGGAACTGCCGCCAGGACTACAGGCTATCAACATGATACCCAAGAAGAATATCGGTTCCATGTCAAACAGGTTTCCCACCAGCAATGCTATCAGTGGCAGAAAGATAATCTGCCCTATCAAACCCGCAATAACAGCATACGGACGTTCCGCAATCAGTCGGAAGTCAGAAGGACGCAATGCCAGTCCTAAGTCGAACATCAGCAGCGTCAGAATCGGTAATACAATAAATATAGTATTCATAACGGGATGCAAAGTTAGTGCAAAATTTCGATTAAGCGAAAAGAAAACATAAAAATTTCTTCGAAGAAAGGACAGTTGGGGTGTCCCCCACAAAGAAAGACCTACAGCTATTTCGGCTGCAAGTCTCTATCGTTCCGTCACGCCGGATGACGTAGTGGTAGCCGATGCCGAGCTTAAAGCCCCACTGTCGTTCATGGCAGTGGGGCTCAGATTAAGTTTCTGTTCAGGGACTCACGGGGTCTGTCCCCGTGAGTCGCGCTTACTCGGCTATAGCACCAGGCTCGCCTGAGTTACCGACATCTTCAGTGTCCTCATCAAAAACGTTACCATCGCCTGAGTTACATAGAACACCGGTAAATTTAATGTCTACAATCTCCATCTCAGGAGCAAAATACTCTTTTTTCATCATATTCTTCATTTAAATTATACATGCTTATTTAATCACGACCTTACGTCCGTTCTTCACATAGATACCCTTACCAGGATTCTCCACGCGCTGGCCCTTCAGGTTGTAGTACACGTCATGCTCGCTGGCAGCAGCCTTCAGCAGGCTGTCGATGTCAGTCGTGTTGCTGGCGTCATCCAAGCGGATGGTGATGATTTCGTTGTTCTCTACAATCTGGTAGCTGTCGTCATTGGCTACACTTGTACGCTGACGGGCGGCAGCTGTGCTAGCGGGCAGCTGTAGGTAGCACTTGCCGTCGGGCACGGTCAGCTTGTCGACTACAGACTTAAACTCGCCACTGCTTAGATAGTAGTTCTGCAGGTTGCCGTCTGTCGGACCGACCTCGATGGCTGCACCGCTATTGTTACCAACGAACATATTCATGAAGGTGGTCTGCTGTGTAGTCGAGGGGATGGTATAGGTGCCGTTCGACTGACCTTTCAGAATCAGCGGTGTGCCGGCTGAAGCCTTCAGCACGCGGCTCAGCATGACGGTCTTCGTGCTGACGTCGTAGCCTGTAGCAGCATAGGCATACATGTCGGTGAAGCTTGAGAAGTCGAGGTCCACCGTGCTGCACAGCGTGGTCTTGCCCGATGAGGTCAGCGTCACCGTCAGGTTGCTGCCGGCATGTGTTGCCGGGAACGTGGTGGGCAGTTGCAGATAGGCCTTGCCAGTGGGAACGTAGGCATTGGTGTTTACCGACTTGAACTCGCCGTTCGTCAGCACGTAGTTCGTCTGACTACCATCGGTCTCGAAAATCTCCACGGTCTTGTTCGAGGCATTGCCCACGAACATGTTCTTGTAGATGAAGCTCACGCCATTGGTGAACGGTATCTCATTCAAGCCCTGACTACCCTTGATGAGGATGGGCGTGCCGGCGGGCACCTTGTAGATGCGAGCCAGTGTCAGTTCCTTTTCGGTGGCATCGTAGCCCACGGCGACATAGGCCTGAGCCTCAGAGCCGGTGAAGTCAAGGTCGCGAGTACCGGTATAGGTGGTCTTGCCTGTGGTGCCAATATTCACGCTGGCCTCGCCCTCTGTGTCGGGCGTGGTATTGTTCGCGATGGTGAAGGTCGTCGAGACCTCATCGGTGTAGTTGCCATGGCCAGTGACGGTCACGGTGGCTTGTCCGACATTGATGTTGTTGCTGTAGCTGACGGTGTAGTCCGTACCGCTCACCAATGTCTGGTCGCCGTAGGTGATGGTCAACGCCGGTGTCAGCGCAGAGCCGGTGTAGGTCTGTGCGGCGATGTCAGCCACCATGTCTGCCGTCAGTCCCTTTGGACTGATGGTGAAGTTCTTTGCCACGTCGCCCTGGTAGTTGCCCTGACCGGTGACGGTAGCGGTAGCCGTACCGGCATTCGTATTATTCTCATAGCTGATGGTATAGTCCGTACCGCTCTCCAATGTCTTGCTACCATCGGTGACGGTCACTGCCGGTGTCAGCGCAGAGCCGGTGTAGGTCTGTGCGGTGACGTTGCCGACCATTGCCGTTGTCAACTGCTTCGGACGGATGGTGTAGGTCATATAGGCATAGTCCTTATAATTACCGCCTGTCTTGGCAATGATATACACCTCAGCCTCACCGGCATCCACGTTGTTCTGGTACTCCACATAGTAGTCCGTGCCCTCAGCCAACGTCGTTGTGCCCAACTCAGCGTTATAGACCGTGGGACACTTTGCGTTGCCGTCATACTCGTAGCTGGTCTGGCTCAAACCGAAGGTAGCAGTAGAGAGGCTCATACCTTTGACGGTCAGCGTGTAGGTAGCCTCGGCTGCCGTGTAGTTGGTGCTCTGTGCCTTGCTAACCTTAATGATAGCCTCGCCAGTGTTATGGATGGTCACCTCGCCGGTCGATGCGTTCACGGTGGCTACGCTCGTGTTGTCCGATGAATAGGTGACTGATGCGCCATCGTTCGTCTTCGTTGAGTAGGTCTTGGTGAAGTTGGCATCGCCGTAGGTCTTCTCCACCTCAGTGCCATCAAACGAGATGCTTCCGGTGGCGCGGTTGATGGTCACGGTCGCAGAACCGGTCTTGTCGCTATAGTTCGGAGCCGTCACCTTATAGTATACACAAGTAGTACCGACAGAGGATCTGGTGGGCTTGGTTGAGCTCCACGTGCTGTTGTCAGTGCTATACTGAATGGTGTAACCGCTGGCGGGCTTAGTCACTGTGACTGTGATAGAACGACTTGTTCCATTGTACGTATAACTACGGTTGCTGGCCGAGGCAGTGATGGTACCCTTTGCCACGTTCAGCGTGTAAGAAGCTGTGGTGGTAGCGCCATACGTATAGTTCGTGCCGTCGGTGACGGTGGCGGTAATGGTAGCCGTACCGTAACCGGTAATGGTCACCTGACCCGTCGTGGCGTTGACGGTAGCCACGTGCTCACTGGTGCAGTCCACGTCTTTCGTCTCATCGCTCACCGCGTAGGTCACAGTACCGTCGCCCGTATTGCTCAGCGAGTTTGTAAAGGCAGCATCGCCAAGGGATTTGTTCACTGTTGTCGTGTTATAGCCGATGGTGCCAGCCTTCTTGTTGACCGTCAGCGTATAGGTCGCCTCGGCCGCCGTATAGTTGGTGCTCGCAGTCATGTTGGCGGTGATAGTAGCCGTACCGGCTCCCACAATGGTTACTCTACCGGCATTGGTGCCACTGCTGACCACTGTTGCCACGTTGGTATTGTTTGATGAGTAGGTCACGCTACCGTTACCCGTCATCGTTGAGTAGGTCTTGGTGAAGGCGGCATCGCCATACGTCTTCTCTTCCGAATTAGGATCAAAGCTGATAGTACCTGTAGCCTTATTCACTGTCAGCGTGTAGCTGACAGATGCCTGGTGCGTCGTACCGTTGTAACCTTCCATGCCACTATAGGTATAGTGCTCGCTGTCGGTGACGGTGGCGGTGATGGTTGCCGAGCCGGCGCCCACGATGGTCACCTTACCATCAGCATCGACCGTTGCCACGTTCGTATTGTTAGAACTATAGGCAATGGTTCCAAGGCCCATGGTGGCAGTGGCGGGGGCGTGCGTCAGCGGGTTGGTGAAGCTCTTAGCCGTTTCGTCGGTGGTATAATCCTTCTCCACCGTCGCTGTGGCGTAGCTGATGGTGGCCTGGCCCTTGCCGATTTCTACGGCAACAGACTTCTTTGTGCGGATAGGATCAAGGTCTTGGCCGTCAGCATCCTTGGTCTGCTTGATCACGTAAACAAGCTGCTTGCCGAGGTCTGCCTCCACAACGGTGTAAGTCTCGCCGGTACCGATAGCGGGGGTGATAGGATCGCCGTTATTGTCGATGTAATACCACTCAATCACGATATCGGTGGCATCGCCGGGCTGTGCTTTCAGCACACTGCTGATGCCGGGCTTCTCGTCAGCGCCAAGTTCTCTGTAGCCTGGCGTCGGTGTCAGGTCTGCATCATAAATCAGCGGCTTGGGAGCGGGATCCGTAGTATTAAGCTCGCTATAGGCCGTGAATTCTGCGCTCACCGTGGCGTTGCCGGCCAGCATCGTAAACTGATACTGGTTGGCTGTGGCGGTGGCGGTAGGTGTGACGGTGGCCGTCTGGCCTGCAAAGCTGACGGTCAGCGACTTCAGATGCATGCCTTCAGTGGGTGTAACGGTCATGGTCACCACATCATCAACGTAGAAAGCATCGGCGGCAGGGTTCTCAGGATCGCCGTCTGCACGCGTAGCAGCAGCGAAGGTGTTAACTGTTCCGCCTGTGATACCACCGGCAGCAGTCACGGTGTAAGCCGTCTTCTCGAACGGCACGATGAGCATGCCGCCGTAGCCGGGCTGGGTATAGGTAAAGACACCGTCGGTGTCATCGTCAGTCGGGATCACATCTGAATTGAGATACTCGGCATCGAATGTAAGAGGCGTCTTCACCTGCCATCCGGCAGCGGGTGTCGGGGTGATAGAGACGGTCTCGCCGGTCTTGGGTGCTTTCGGCGTGACGATATACTCATTGCCTTTTGCGTCGGTCACTTTCCAACCGGTCTTGGTCTGGTCGGTGGGATCGGTCCAGTCCTCAACGGTGAGACCATCAGGGAAGGTCAACGTCTGCGTTGATGCCACACAGACCACGTCGACCTTGACGTTGGCGGCAGGCATCGTAAAGGTATATTCATTGGCACTCGCTGTCGGGGATATCGTGATATCCTCGATAATCGATGTGCGGCGAGGAGCCTGCATACCGCCAGTATTCATATAGGCAGTGGCGGTCACGGTGCTGACACCATAGCCTGCGGTGGGGACAATGACGATGGTCACCTCGGCATCGGCATTGGCGGCGGTGGCAGCCGTATTCTCGCCAACCGTGAATGTCACGCCACACTGCGTGTGCGTCCCAACCGTCAGATTGTATCCGCTGGCCGTCGTCCACGCGCAGAGCGTGAGGACGAAGGCGAGCATCAGTCTGTATATCTTGTTCTGTTTCATATTATGTTCCTCCTTTCTTTACTTTACAACTTTTTTCTGTCCATTGAGGATATAGACTCCCTTACGCTGGGGCTTAGCCTGGAGCTTGCGACCGCTCAGGTCGTAGAATGTCTCATTTCTGACATCTTCCCTCTTACTTCTTACATCGATACTTGTCGTCTCGCCGTCGGGCCACTGGATGCTCAGCGCGGGTGCACTGGTAGTAGCAGACAGTTCCAGCCAGCAGCGGTGGGCAGCCACATCACCAGCCCCATTAATCCATACGAAGTTTGCACCGTTGAAGCCGTAATACTTCGTGTTTACGGCCATATTCCACGGGCCGTTGCTATCCGTATTAGCCGTGGTCTTGGCTTCAGCCGTACCCTTGAAGTGCGTATCGTCGTAAGTGACGGCGTCATACGTGCCGAGATCCATGCGGGCGATGATAGCGGCGCCACTCGTGTTCTGCACGATGACGGGCAAACCAGCCGGAATCTGCTTCGACGTGATCTCGGCTGTCGTCACGGTCGAGCCGCTCACACCAGTCACGGTGCAGAACGTCAGGTTGGCGTTCTCGCCATGCAGGGCGATACCTTGAGTCTCCGAATACTTATACGTCGTGTTACCAGCGGCGAAGCTGATGTTCTCGTACGTATTGGTGAAGACTGGAGCGAAGGTCACGGTGCTCGTTGTCGTATAAGTGACAGGAACGGTGAATGTCACCTTGACGCTCTGCTCAGTGGGCAGCGTCACAGCAGTTTCCTCGTTCGATGCCAGAACGATGGTCGGCGTGATGCCGTCAGGCAGGCCGAGAGCGGTCAGTGCATAGCCGGCACCTTCAGCGTCAGCAGCGGGTGTGGTCGGCGTCAGCGTGTAGGTCAGCGTCTGCAATACCTTGACGGTTCTATCCGTCGTGGGAGAACCTGTGGCAGCAGCCACCGCACCTCCAGCAGTCGGAGCAGTGTAGTCGAAGGTGACATCGAAGCCCTCCAGGGGTTCAGCCTCCTTGAATCTGACGGTAACATTCGACGATGGCATGTCAAACTCAGCAGTCCATACTCTGGTGTCCGATGTTGAAGCCAGCGTTTTCTCGACGGTCGTTGCACTGTAAGTGACGGTAATCTTCTTATTTTCAGCATCAGCCTTGAACCCGAAGCCTGCGGGCAGGGTGACCTCTACGGTAACCTTCTGGCCAGGAGCAGCAACAATCTTACCTGTATTCGGAGCGGTGTCGCTGACGGGCAGAGCCGTACCAGTCTTGTCCTTGAACTGTACAGCGCCTTGGTCGTCACCTGTCAGTCCGTCGATGGTCAATACGGTACTCATGGTCTCTTCGATTCTCTTGCTCTTACCAGCCATGGCGTATTCATCCGAAGCGTTGCATACAGCATAGTAGGCGCCGTTCATCAGATAAATCTGATAACCTTCCTCAGTACAAATAGCTTGAGGCGTACCTGACATCAGCCATGCGAACATACCGTCGTCGAAAGCCTTCAC
>Ga0310786_10013555_pt1 | contig 10059 bp, 9 predicted proteins | sample AusTroGonzalo_MG_FD_203881 | JGI IMG/M metagenome (GOLD analysis project Ga0310786, IMG submission 203881) | Bovine rumen microbial communities from tropical cattle in Woodstock, Queensland, Australia - Gonzalo_03 (v2) (version 2) | ecosystem: Host-associated > Mammals > Digestive system >... | reverse complement strand
AGGACAGGCTGATGAGCATTATTAACCGTACGATTCATGACGGAGACACGGAATCGCTGATACGAAAGTACTTGCAGGCCGGGGTCATGGTCAATGGAAAGTACGAAGACACGCCGACCGGAACCCCGCAGGGAGGGAACCTCTCACCATTGCTCAGCAACATTATGCTGAATGAGCTGGACAAGGAACTCGAGGCCAGAGGACTGAAGTTCACCCGATATGCAGATGACTGTGTAATTGTGGTAGGGAGCAGTGCGGCGGCCAAGAGGGTCATGTACTCCATTACCGACTGGATAGAACGCAAACTGGGATTAAAAGTCAACGCAGAGAAAAGCTGCATTACAAAGCCAACGAAACTGAAATATCTCGGCTTTGGATTCTGGAAAGACAAAGAAGGAAATTGGAGAACAAGACCACATGAGAAATCTGTGGCGAAATTCAAACGCAAACTGAAACAACTATGCTGCAGGCGCTGGAGTATCGACATGGACTACCGCTTGAAGAAGCTCAACGAGGTCATTCGTGGGTGGATTAATTATTTCGCCATGGCTGACATGAAGTCAGCTATGACGGGAATAGATGAGCACCTGCGAACAATGATGCGAGTGATTATCTGGAAACAGTGGAAAGTACCATCCAAACGGAGATGGGGATTGTTGAAGCTTGGCGTGCCGGATTGGCTTGCAAGCAAGACGGCACAATGGGGTGACCATTACATCTATGTGGCGACCAAGTCTTGTCTGAGACGAGCAGTGCCCAAAGAAATACTGACCAAGCGTGGCTTGGTCAGCTGCCTTGACTACTATATGACTCAACATGCTTTGAAATTGAACCGAACCGCCGGATGCCGAACGGCACGTCCGGTGGTGTGAGAGGGTGTTTAATTTTACCCTACTCGATTTATATCGCTGGGGAATAGATTACGGTTCCGCAGTGGGTTGCGGCGATGCAGGGGCAGTCATCGTATCCTGGCAGAGAATACGAAGGAACTTTAAAGTGTTTTCCACATTGCCGCCCCCGGCAAGAACCGCAAGATAACCGTTGTCAGCATAGCACATGGATTCAAGACCCGGCAGGAGATCCTGCGGGATACCGTAGAGATGGGTTTCATCAGAATCGGAGAGGGTGCGCCAGCCGCGGCGAAGGTCAATTCCAGCATCAGTAAACAGAGCCATCAGCTCTTTATCCTCTTCAAGGGGAGCAAATGCTCCGGAAGATGCAAGGGACAGGAAATCATTCCGCGGAAGCAGATACAGGTCTCCTTCCTGGGCAGCGACGTAAGTGACAAGCTGCATCGGGCCGTAAGTATTGTCCATGATGACAAGATTTGGGAACATGGATTCCATATCCGACATTTCATCTTCCCACACTTTATCCATATAGGGAGTCAGGAGAGAGGTGTCGGCGTATCCGTAAATGTAAAAAGAGACTTCTTTTTCTGCCGGAGTGCGCGGAGCCGTTACAGTCAGGATCAGGTTGGTCACAAAGATGCCGACAAGCAGGGCCAGCAGATATTTCCACCAGTCATAGGTAAGATGATGTTTTAAAACCCGGGAATTTAAAGGTGTTTTCATATTCAATCCGTCTGCCTTTGCAAGTGCAATTGCGGAAAACTCCGCTTCCGCAGAATAACACGAAAAAGACATAAAGACAAGGAGATAAAGCAGGAAAACAGAGTGCCGGGATCGAAAAGAAAAACAGAGTCAATTGAAAACGGTATGTGTAGATACAGAAAGGGAGAGAGCTATGGCATACAATCCGATCATTACCATTGGCCGGCAGTACGGTTCAGGCGGCCGTGCAGTTGCAAAGAAACTGGCGGAAGTCATGAACATTGCTTTCTACGATAAAGAACTTCTTGCGGAGGCTTCGAAGGAAAGCGGGATCTGCCAGGAAGTCATGGAAAACTATGATGAGAAACAGGAAAAACGTTCCTTCCTCTCCATGATGGGTTTTCAGGCAAGGATGGATCCGGCCGGTATGTATCTGGAGATGCCGATGAATCACCGGATTTTTCTTGCACAGTTTGACGCAATCCGGAAAATTGCGGACAAAGGTCCCTGCGTAATCGTCGGACGCTGCGCCGATTATGTTCTGCGCGACCATGAAAATGTACTGAATGTTTTCATTAAGGCATCCATGGAAGAGAGAATCAAGCGGATCACGATGCTGTATGATATGGACCAGATGAAGGCGGAGGAAACTATCCGTAAGGCGGATAAACAGCGCGCCACCTATTACAACTATTATGCCACCGGAACCTGGGGCGATGTAACGAATTATCACCTGTGCCTGGACACAGGCGTAATGGGCATAGACGGGGCGGTGGAACTGATCCGAAGCGCGGTTGAACTGCGCCGGGATAAAGCGGAGGAAGACGGAATCAAATGGTAAGGCGATTAGCCGCAGTGATGATGATCCTGGCGCTGCTGACCGGCACAGCCGCAGCGGAACTGAAATGGCCGGATTCGACACCGGCACTGCAGATCCTGAAGAATTATACGGAAAATGTGAACAAGCTGCTGACCGAAAACGGGGAGAGTACCATCAACAGTCTTTTTGCCTGTTATCCGAGTGAAACGGTGATGGGCATCACGACGGAAGACGATGCAGAAATCCCGGATGGCGTCGAAATAACCGTAGAACTATACTATGATTCCCTGAATACGCTTCAGCTACGGGTGAACGATCTGGATCGCTTTCCACGGATTGCTGCGGCATTAATATGTGGCCTTTATGGTGAAAATTTAACCTTTGAGGAGGCTGCCCGCATCCCAGGGGAACGTGCAGGAAAGGCACGCAGCAATCCAGGAGATTCCTTTGAGGAACCGGCGGAAGAAATGAATGGCAATGTGCCGCAGATTTACTACAAGTATGAACCGAATTCCTACGCTACAGGCCAAAGCTGTATGCAGATGACTATCATTTTTCCGATTGCAGGAGAATGGGATGGCACAGGAATGATTGTTGGCGGCGATACATACCACGGCACAGGGATCCTGGAGGAGGAAGAGGCAGACCCTGATTACGAGGGATACTACTCCAGCGATGACTATAACCATTTAGAAGTATTTGCCACTGCGACACCGGAACCTGATTCCGCAGCGGCGGAATATGATTTCCGTTAGTTGTTTCTGTGTTGTTTTTCGGGAAATTGATGGAAAATGATCACTACAGAGCGTAAAATGTTCTGTGGTGATTTTTGTATACAGGAGGAATTACCCGTGAGCAAAATCCAGATGAAAACACCGCTTGTGGAAATGGATGGGGATGAAATGACGCGGGTCCTGTGGGGCTGGATCAAGGAAATGCTGATTGAGCCTTTTGTGGACCTAAAGACGGAATACTACGACCTTGGACTGAAAAAACGGGACGAAACGAATGACCAGATTACAATTGACAGCGCGAATGCCGCAAAAAAATACGGCGTGGCTGTGAAATGCGCCACCATTACACCCAACGCACAGCGGGTTGAAGAGTACGGGCTTAAAGAAATGTGGAAAAGCCCGAACGGAACAATCCGTGCGATTCTTGACGGCACAGTTTTCCGCGCACCGATCCTTGTAAACGGTGTACGGCCTACGGTTCGCACCTGGAAAAAACCTATCACCATTGCCCGTCACGCATATGGAGACGTGTATAAGAACACGGAAGCGCAGATTCCCGGACCGGGAAAGGCGGAACTGGTTTACACCGGAGAGGGTGGAGAAGAAATCCGCAAGACGGTATTTGAGTTCAGGGGTCCGGGTGTGCTGCAGGGAATGTATAACCTGGACGAATCCATTACATCCTTTGCACACAGCTGCTTTCAGTACGCCCTGAGTACAAAGCAGGATCTGTGGTTCAGCACGAAAGATACCATCAGCAAAATCTATGACCACCGCTTCAAGGATATCTTTGCTGAATTGTATGAGAAGGAATACAGGGAAGCGTTTGAAAGAGCCGGAATAACTTATTTCTATACGCTGATTGATGATGCGGTGGCCCGTGTTGTACGTTCGGAGGGCGGATTTATCTGGGCCTGTAAGAACTACGATGGAGACGTCATGAGTGACATGATTGCAACAGCTTTCGGATCTCTTGCAATGATGACATCCGTACTGGTAAGCCCCAGCGGACAGTATGAATACGAGGCAGCTCACGGAACAGTTACCCGGCACTACTATCGTTACCTGAAAGGTGAGGAAACAAGTACCAATCCGGTGGCAACGATTTTCGCCTGGAGCGGGGCATTGCGCAAACGCGGGGAACTGGACCAACTGAAGGATCTGCAGGCCTTTGCGGACCGGCTGGAAAAAGCCACGCTCGATACAATCAACAGCGGAACCATGACAAAAGACCTTGCACTGCTATATGATGGAGATGCGAAAGCCGTAACCAGTCGGGAATTTCTGGAGGAAATTGCAAAACGGCTGCAATAACTGAAACAGGAATACAATGTATACAATGCCAGATGCTTGACGATCTGGTAAGGAATCAGTATAATTAAGACAGTTCTCCTGGGGTTCGCGACAGCTTTTCGGTTTTCCCCACATTTCACAAAATGGAGCCCGGGTCCAAAGGATGATATGCCATGCCCCCGTTTTATACGCCAGGGGACGGCAGAGTCATTCGGCAGGGCACCAGCCTGCTTTACATAGCGGGTGAAAAAACGAGAGCATCGGCTCCCTGGGGTACATAAAAAGCATCGGCGGTTTGCCGGTGCTTTTGTTTATACGGATCCAGATGCATCGAGGGACTATTTACCAAGCGTAAGGCGTGCAGAGAAAGGCAGGCCCCAAACATACCATGTTACAGTGGCTTCCCGGACGGAATGCATATCCCGGGATGTGAGAACAGTAGCGGAAAGATCCGCTGAGGAGTGGGGGGCAAGAATATGTTCTGAAATGTCACCGTACAGCAGAACATCTCCGGACATGGGAGTGATCTGGATTTCGATGGAATCCACCGGAAGGAAGGACTTGTTTTCCAGATGAACTGTCCAGGTGTAAAAAAGATAATTCTCCGGGGAAGACAAAAGCGATGTGCTGAAACGAGTGCCGATAAAGGTTTCTGCATCGAGGGAAGATTTCAGCTGATCGAAAGCATCCTGCTGCGTGACCGGATCTGTAACAATAACGGAAGCAAAGGTCGCCGTCAGGGTGCTGTTGAAATACAGGAAACCAACACCGACGAGGGCGGCGATAACCATGATAACCAGGATAATGGCAAATACTTTCATATTCACTCCACAAATATCTGTCAGTTGCTGTCCTGTTCGGACATGATGCGGTTCAGTTCTTCGATCATATCCGAATCCTTGAGGCTGAACTTGAATTCAACGCGGCGGGAAGCATCCGGATCCTCGTTTCCGTTGGCATCATAGACGAGATCGGAATAGCTGCGGCCTTTGGCGGTGAGAATCTCCTGGAGTTTCGTTTTCTGGGCGCGGGTGAGGTTCGGCATGTTGAGGCAGTAGAGGGCCACCTGCAGGGCGCGATCCTGTGAAAGTTTCAGGTTGCTCTGATAGGAACCGGAGGAATCCGTATGCCCTTCGATAATGATTTCGCCAAGATAATCTGCATATTTATCCCGCAGCAGAACATCCAGGTAAACCGGAATGAAACGGTCCAGCAGGGCCTGACCTTCCTCCTTGATAGTGGATTTCCCGGTCTCAAAGAAAACAGAGGAATCCAGTACAATATCGCCGGTGTTTGGATCTACGGTTGCCTTCATGTTAGCAGCGGATAGGGATGCGGAAAGATCCCTGATCATTGTAGTACGGATACCGATCAGATCATCGATTCGCCGGGCTTGGCTTGCAAGAGCCAGCTGCTGTTCCTCAAGCCTGGCGGTGGCTTCATCAAGCGCCTGCTGTTTGACAAGGAGGGCGGCTTTTGCGTTTTCAAGTTCTTCTTCCCGGACGATCAGGATCGCCTGTGTGGAATTCAGTTCTTCTTCCTTGGCAGAGAGGGTATCCTGCAGTTTGTCCAGGTCAGTCTGAATGATAATCAGTGCCTGTTCTTTTGCATTCAGCTCTTCCGTCTGTGCAATATTGAGGGCAATGGCATTGTTCAGCTCTTTGGTTTTTGTTTCAAGCATGCTGAAATAATGATAAAGGCTGTAGGTGAGGATCAGGACGAAGATAAGCAGCAGGGCTGCCATCATATCGGAATAACTGATCCAGCTCTGGCCGCCCTGCGCGCCGCGGGATGCACGGCGGTTATGAATGCGTTGGCGCGCCATAATCAGGCCTCCTTCGCAAGGGCGGAAAGTGTTGTGGAAATGGATCCGACACTGGATTCCATGGTATTGAGAACTTTGCAGATTTCCTTCAGGGAACCATCGCCCGCATCAGCAGTGAGGGAAGAAATCTTTGTTCCCAGATCGGCGATGAGGGCCGTGAGCTGTGTGTTTTGTTCCTGCATGCGGTTCAGCAGTTCAGCTGTGCGTTTTTCGTAATTCTCATCATGCTCACGAACCTGGTTGATGCCGCGCATATAGGCATCGAATTTATCAAGAATATGGCCGGTCATCTCCTGCAGGGAACGGGCATTATCCACTATTCCCTGCGCAGAGGAAACGGTTTCTCCGGTCTGGCGGGCAGCGATCATCTGATTCTGGGTGACGGCATCCATGGCAGCGGACATAGCTGAGAACTGATTTCCCAGACTTCGGTCCATTTCATCCAAAAACCGGGCCACAATCCGGTTGACACCGTCGATCTGATTCCGGGTTGCACCGATAATAAAGCGGTCCATGGAATCGGAAACGGGGGTCATGGCACGGGTGATGCTGCGTCCTACATTGTCTGCCAGCCGATCCACCAGGGTATCATTGATGCCCTGAAGCATAAAGTTCCGGTCCTGATTCTGGATGATCATCTGGACGTCATTATCCAGGGGACGGGACATAGCCAGCTGGGTAAAGGAAGTGACAAAATCATCTATGGCCCGATAGGAAGATCCCTGGGAAATACGGTTCAGCATGTTGAAAACGATACTGCAGCTGATACCTGCAACAGAAGTGCCGAAGGCAAACCGCATGCCTTCCAGGAGGACAGGGATACCTTCCACCAATTTTTCTGAATCCCCGAAATTCAGGGAGGAAAGTCCACGGGAAAGTCCCATGAAGGTGCCCAGGATGCCGAGGGAGGTGAGCAGGTTCGGAATCAGTTCAGCCAGGGTGGCGTTGCCGGGTCCGTGGGTGACCGTGTCATCATTGATATAGTCTTCCACATTGGTGGGGAGACCACGACGGTCCAGCTGTTCTGCATTTTGCAGGAAGCGCTGCCAGGTGCCCCGGAGACGTTTGCCGACAAAGCCGGATTGCTGCCAGACGGGTTTATCCGTGGGCTGGCCGGCTTCCGCCTGAAGGCGGGAAATGGCGCGGCGAAGGGATGCTGTGGTACGCCAGAGGGGCAGGAGACACTTAAAGAAACCAATCAGCGTAACAACGGCAATGGCGCCATAAACCAGATAGTCAGCAACATCGGGCAGAAGTTCTGTGACTTTCGACAAATCAGGCATGGAATCACTTCCTTTTCCAGAAATCAGCAGTGGACAGAGTATTACTGCTTCGGAATCAAATGCTGCTTCAAAGCAATTTGTCTCTTCGAATAAAAACGGCTTCGGAATAAGTAACGATGATGGGAATCAAATGATTCCCGGAAACGGAAGCCGACACAAAAACGAAGATATTTTATTATATCATTTTAGAAATGAAATGTAAATGAAACATATATGTAATAAACAGGATAGACATTATGCTTTTTCTGACAGAAAAGGTGTGAGGATGCCTTTATACCAAAGCGTCAGACGATGAAGCGGACGGGTCATAAGAACATAAAGAATGCGGCAGAGGAACTCATCCTCCGGAAAGTTATCCGCAGAAGCATCGCAGATGCCGACACAGTCAAATTCCATTCCTTTGGCAATACTTGCGGAAAGAATGAGTACACCGCCCCGGTATTCAGCGTCAGATTCGGAAAGAAGATGAGCATGTAGTTCGTTCGGAAGAGCTCGGGAAAGTTTCCGGGCCTGATTTTCTGTTTTTTCGATGAGGGCAATGGAATGGAAGCCCTCCCGCTGCCAGGCGAGGACCTGGTCAACAATCAGTGAAAGACGTTCCTTATCGTTCACAGCGGGGACAATCCGGGGGTTCTCACCATGCCGCAGGACAGGACGGGTTTCCACGATTCCCTGGATTGGATAACGGGCAGCAACAGAGCGGGCCAAATCCATAATTTCCACAGTGTTGCGGTAGCTGACGGTTAGCTGGCAGAGGGCAGCCTGATTGGCGAAAATCGGCTGCTGCCATTCCTCCCAGCTTCGAATGCCTTCATCGGCGCGGATCCCCTGATAAAGATCACCTACGAGGGAGAAGGTAGCTGCCGGATTTGTGCGCTTCAGCAGCTCAATCTGGAAGGGGGAAAAGTCCTGGCATTCGTCGATGACAATATGTTTCATGGGTTTGGTTTTGACCCCGTAGACCGTACGGCACAGGAGCAGGAGAACCGGAAGATCTTCGGAACGCAGCGTGCCGTCGGCGGGGAGTAGACGCTCCCGATCTGCCGGGTCCGGAACAGTTTCCTCCAGGAAGGAACGATACAGGGACAGCGGGTCCAGAACGGGGAATCGTTCACGATAATGGCGCATATATTCTTCGGAGCGGGCGTCAATCTCAGCATAGCGCTGGTCACGGGCGAGATAAAGCTCTTTGATTTTGCGCTGGCGGACCGGAGATTCGGGCATGGATGAAACTGTACGCTGTACCAACTGTTCGGTCATCTCTGCATAACGGTCGCGAAGGGCGGAAACGGCCGACTGAAGGCGGCGGCGAATAATCTTTTTCAGTTCACTGATGCGGGATTCCAGGGGAAAATGACGAAGATCCCGGAGGAAAACCGTTTCAAGTTCATTACGGTCCATGAGAACAACGCCGGCCATCTTAAAACCGTACTCCGGGAGGAGAATGGTCTGGAGCCTGTCCAGCCAGGAATCCAGCTGTTTCATGAATGCGAGGGATCCCTTCATGCGCAGAATACGGCCAGCGGAAAGGCGGTCTTCCGTGGGCAGGGAGAGGTTTTTCTCCAGACGGCTCTCCCGCCGTATTTTCGGCAGGTGGCTCCCCATGGCTTCCCGGCACCAGCCTTCAAAAGTGGTCTGGACTACCCTTTCGACGCCAAGATCCGGCAGGACCTGTGAAATGTAGGACAGGAAGAGAGGGTTGGGTGCCAGAATCATCATATTTTCTGGTTTCAGGGTTTTCTGGAAAGTGTAAAGAAGATAAGCAATACGGTGAAGAGCAATGGTGGTCTTTCCGGAGCCGGCAGCTCCCTGTACAAGGAGATTCTGCGTCAGAGGATGGCGGATAACAATATTCTGTTCCGCCTGGATTGTAGTAACGATTTCCCGGAGGCGGTCGGTTGAAACAGAACCGAGAACTTCCTGCAGATAGGCTTCCTGGGAGACAATGCCGCTGTCGAAAAGACTGATAAGATTCCGTTCACGTACGGTAAGCATGCGTTTCAGGGTCAGCTCACCGGTGACACGTCCGTCCGGAGCAGTATAGTCCATAGGGCCGATCTGGCCGGAATAGTAGAGATTGGCAACGGGAGACCGCCAGTCCACCACGATCGGATCAAAGGTGAGGGGATCCAGAACTCCCCAGCGGCCGAGATACCAGGTTTCGGGAGAAGCTCCGGCAGGCGTGAAATCCAAGCGTGCAAAATAGGCCTGCCCGGCAGCCATGGAAAGCTGTCGAAGACGGTCCAGCTGAAGACGGAAAAGCTGGATCGTGACTTCTTCCTGCTGATCCGGATCTTCCTTCATCTGCACATCCATATGGACGCCGGCTTTCGCGCCGGTAAGGGCTTCCACTTCCGCGATTTCACGGGAGATGGCATCACATGTTTGCTGCAGATGAAGATGCTCTTCCTGTGCGGCCGGATGATCCGGGAGCGTGACTGAGTATTTCATTTAGTTTTCCTTTCTCCGGGAAGGACAGAAAAAAGCCTCTGCCGGAATCAGTGAATTCGCAGAGGCTTACGGATTGTTGATCCTGCAAGCGTGTGGATGC
>Ga0310786_10013554_pt1 | contig 10059 bp, 7 predicted proteins | sample AusTroGonzalo_MG_FD_203881 | JGI IMG/M metagenome (GOLD analysis project Ga0310786, IMG submission 203881) | Bovine rumen microbial communities from tropical cattle in Woodstock, Queensland, Australia - Gonzalo_03 (v2) (version 2) | ecosystem: Host-associated > Mammals > Digestive system >... | reverse complement strand
GCATAGTATATCAAATCCGCTGTTCGCCGTCAACGAAGACGGCCGACGGCTTCCAAGAGCGCGGGTTGATGACCACGAGGTCGGCCACATAGCCCTTCTCGACCTTGCCGAGCGCCTTGCCCCAGCCGAGCTCGATGGCCTGGTTCCAGGAGGTCGTGCGTACGAGGTCCTTGAGCGGAATGCCCGTGACGTCGTGGACGTTCTTGAGGCCCATGCCCATCCAGAGCGTCGAGCCAGCGAGGTTGTTGCCCTCGACGAGACGCGCCTCGCCGCCCTTGAGCAGAACCTTGAGCCCGCCCATCTCGAACGCGTAGCCGTCCTTGCAGTGCGAGCACCTGAGCGAGTCGGTGATCATCTGCACGTGCGCAAGGCTGCGGCGCGTAAAGATGAGCTTCAGCATGTCGGGGCAGAGGTGGATCTTGTCGCAGATGACCTCGGTGTTGAGGTCCTCGATCAGGAAGCCGGCGCCGACCATGCCGATCTCGCGGTGGTGCAGGGGAGTCATCTGGTTGCAGAAGTGCGTCATGTGCCGGAGGCCGTTCTTGTAGGCCGGCATGAGGTCCTTGAGCTTCGCGCCGGTGTGGCCGCAGCTCGGCACAACGCCTGCCTTGAAGCACTCCTTCGCGAACTTCGCGCCGCCCTCGGTCTCGACGGCGTAGCTGATAAGCTTCACGGGGTAGACCTTGGAGATTTCCTTGACCTCCTTGATCTCGGGCTTGCGCACGTACTTCGGGTTCTGCGCGCCGCAGCACTTGACGTTGATGAACGGCCCTTCGAGGTGGATGCCGGGGACCTTCGCATACGGCATCCCCGCGTCGGCGTACGCCTTCGCGTTCTTCGCCGCCTTGACGAGCTCGCCGTGAGAGACCGTGAGCGTCGTCGGGAGAACAGTCGTCACGCCCTCCTGCAGCTTCGCTTTCGCGAACTCGAATATGGCCTTCGGGTCGGCGTCGCAGAAGTCGTAGCCGAGCGCGCCGTGCGTGTGGACGTCGATGAAGCCCGGCATCACGTACTGGCCGCCGACGTCTACGACCGTCGTGTCCTTGTCGGCCTTCGCAGCGGCCTTCTTCGCGGCGACAAGCTTGATCTTCCTGCCCTCGATGACGATGGTCGCGCCGGGCATGTCTACTCCGGGCGAAACGACGTGGGCGTTGACGATGACGGTTCTCTTCATGGCGGTCCTTTCTTTCGTTTGTGGATTTGCGAAAATCAACTACCGCGAATTATCCTAAAAAACGCCCGCGAAGTCAAGTGCCCGCACACAGGCGCGGCGGAATTTGCTATACTTCACGCCATGAAAAGACTGTCTCTCGAAGTCGGACCCTACGAGGTCAACTGCTCCCTGCTCTGCGCAGACGGACGCGCGTGGATCGTCGACCCCGGCGCGGACGCGGACTGCATCTGCGACCTGCTCGACAGGAACTCGCTCGCCCCTGCGGCGATCCTCCTTACACACGCCCACTTCGACCACATCGGCGCGGTGCCAGCCCTGCAGGCGAAGTTCCTCGGCCTTCCAGTCTACATACACCCGAACGACGCAGCAGTCATAACGCATCCGCTGAACCAGTGCCCGCCGGACTACCCGCCGGTCGCGATGCCGTCGAACGTCCGCGACGCCCGCATGCTCGCTGACGAGAAGCTGCCTTTCGCAATCGAGATTGTCGAGACGCCAGGCCACACCCCTGGCGGCGTATGCTACCTCCTGCCGGACGACAAGCTGCTTCTCTCGGGCGACACGCTCTTCGCGGGCTCGGTCGGGCGCACTGACCTCCCTGGCGGCGACATGCCTACGTTGATGGCTTCGCTCTCTAAGCTCGTCACGCTGCCGGAAGACACGACGGTCGTCCCCGGGCACGGCCCGACGACGACTATTGCTTCCGAGCGCCGCTACAATCCCTTCCTGCAGCGCTAGCCGTTCCCCTTCCCGCGGCAATCGCGCACACTACGGAAAGCGCTGCCATGCCTATCCAGAACACGGCCAGGTAGTCCAAGGTCCAGCCGTTCGCGAACGTGTGCCCCGCGAGGGAAGCCGAGCCGTCCTCCGCGCGGTTGATCAGATAGCCGGAAACGATGGACTGCAACCCCGCGCCAATGTAGTTTCCCATGCCCGCTATTCCAAGCGCCGCGCCTGCCGCGCACTTCGGCACGTAGTCAATCGCCATGAGCCCGCCGAGGAACGTAAGGAGAATGCCAACGGCAGCGCCGAAGAAGACCATCGCCGTCACGTCCAGCCACACATGGCGACCGGGAACAAGCATGAAGAGTGCAAGCGCAACGACATTGAGAACACCTGCCACGACTGCGAGCTCCTTTCGGCTGGACTTGAAGAAGCGGTCGGAGATAACGCCGGAAAGCGCAGACGACACCGCGCCGACGACGGAGTTTATCGAGACTATAGTCGCCGCGCCGCCTTCGGAGTAGCCCTTCTTGACCTGAAGGAAGAACATCCCCCAGTCGATGATGGCGTAGCGGCTTGCGGCGAAGAATCCTCCCGCAAGCGCAATCAGCCACACCGCAACTGACGTAAGCGCTATGCGCTGCCCGCCGGTCGTGTCGACCTTCGCCTCCGATGCGTCCACGGGCACAGGCGGCAGCCCTTCGTCCTCCGGCGAGTTGCCGTAGAAGAGGAACGCCGCCGCTATCCCGACGAAGCCAAACGCCGTCGCGCCCCAGAAGCAGCTCTTCCACGCCCAGTCCGGCCCGAACGCCCTGCCAACCCACACGACGATCCCTGCGGAAACAACGTAGGCCAATACTTCGCCGAGGTTGTTTGAGCACGACCATATCCCGTAGTAGGTGCCGCGCCGTTCCATCGGCCACCAGCGCGAGAGCGCGACGACGCAGCATGGCGAACCGGAAGCCTGGGCAAAACCGTTGACGAACCAGATGACAGCGAGCATCATGGCGGGCAGGTGGAAGCCGACGAGGAGGTTTGCGAGCGCCGAGACGAAAAGCCCTAACATGATGTACTTCTTCACGTTCACGCGGTCGGCGATAAATCCGTTGACGATCTTGCCTATCGCATACGCGAACAGCATCGCCGAACCGACATACCCGATCTCCGTGGGCGTGTACGCGCCCTGCTCGATCATCCCCTTCTTAGACGCGGAGAACGCAAGGCGGCACACGTAGAACGTCGCGTAGACGAACAGCATAGCCGCCACCTGGCGGACACGCGCAATCTCATATCGCCGCTCAACGGTCATTGTGCAATCCTCCATTCACGAGCGCTTCCACACTCAAAACCAAATACAGATCGCAAATCACCGACGGTGTTGGCGATTTTACTGCAAATTCGCCGACAGTGTTGGCGATTTGCTATTGACTTCTCTCCGTAATAAATGCTAGAATACACGTGTTTGAATGGCAAAGAGGAGGATATCTGATGTATATTTCGCGAAAACTCGACGTTTCCAGCGTGCTTGAGCATAAGTCCTGCTTTCTTTTCGGACCCCGCCAGTGCGGCAAATCGTCCCTCATACGCGAAACGATTCCCGGCGCATACATCTTCGACCTGCTCAACGCCGATACATTCTCCCGCCTTGCCCGCAATGCCGGATACATCGAAGAGGTCTGCCGCGAGAACCGACCGATAGTCATCGACGAGATCCAAAAGATGCCGTCGCTGCTCGACGAGGTACACCGCCTCATTGAATCGCGCGGATTCAAGTTTCTTCTTACAGGATCCAGCGCCAGAAAGCTCCGCAGAGGCGGAGTCAACCTTCTGGGCGGCAGGGCGCGAATAAGGAACATACATCCTTTCTCCGCGTCGGAACTGGGCGAAAGATTCGACCTCGACCGCGCCATAAACTATGGACTTCTCCCGGGGATATGGTTTTCCGACGACCCAGAAGAAGATCTCGTTGGATATGTCTCGCTCTATCTTGAGCAGGAAATCATGCAGGAGGGGGCGACGAGAAACCTGCCTGCGTTCAGCCGCTTTCTCGAAATAGCCGCCCTCTCCAGCGGCGGCCAGATCAACTACCAGTCCATCTCCTCCGACGCGCAGATTCCAAGAAGCACCGTCCAGGAGTATTTCAAGATACTCAAAGACACCCTTCTTGCACGGGAAGTACCCGTATGGCGCAAGGGGCAATCCAGAAAGACCGTCGAAACGGCAAAGTTCTATCTCTTCGACACTGGTGTCACCAGACGGCTTCAGCGGCGCAAAGAGCTTGTTCGCGGAACGCCCGAATACGGCCACGCATTCGAGAGCTGGATTCTCCACGAAATCGGCGCCTACGCCGACGCATGCAGACGCGACGCCGAAATCACCTACTGGCGTACGCGCACGAAGCTTGAAGTCGATTTTGTCGTCAACGGCGAAATAGCCATCGAGGTCAAGACGACGCGCAATGCTGGCAAGGATGACTTCAAGGGCCTTCACGCAATCGCCGACGAAGGTCGATTCTCCCAACGTCTGCTCGTGTGCGACGAGCCGACAGAAAGAGAAACGGACGGAATCGTCGTGCTCCCCTGGCGGGCATTTATCGACCGCCTCTGGTCTGGCCGAATCTTCTGATTTACCCAATAGTCTCTTCTTCATGCCGCCTCCCTTGCGTCCCTGCGCCTAGAATCGCGGATTGCTGGTTTTCACAACATTCTCACTCCATAAAGCCTCAGTTGCCAGCGGATGACATAGGGGCGTTCACGAGCGCTTCCACCTCGCGGCGGAACCCCTTGAAGTCGAAGCTTGAATCGCGCACAGCCTGGAAGTAATGGTATCGCTTTGCAATCGCTGCTATCCTATCTTCAATCCCTCCATTGGGTATTTTCATATTCCCACATTTACACAATTTCACATTTTCACATTCTCTTAATATCCTCATCTTCTCCGCCGCAATCACACCGGCGCGAAGGTCTATGAGGCGCTGCGAAAGCTCGCCGCCCGGATAGATGAGAAACGTGTCGCCCGCCTTCCAGTCCTTGGTTCTAAAGGAGCCGTCCTTGTACGGGTCTTGCGGCCACGAGTTCGCCGCCCAGCGCAGGAATCCGTCGAACCCGATTATCACTGGATACGCGCCCAGATAGAAGCCCTCGTCGCTCGGACTTTCCATGAACGTGTTTGGATGCTTGGCCGATGCGCAGACGTAAAACGTGGTCTTATAGCCCTTCTCACGGCGCGGCGCAAGTTCGGGAAGGAAGTTGTCGCGCAAGTGGATAAGCCCTTGGCAAAAATTCTCGATCTGGATTCCGGCAAATGCAGATGGCTTCGTCTTGCCGCAGATCGCAACCTTCATGCCCGGTGCCTTCGCCTGAATCAAGTCGACAATTTTCTTCACGTCCTCCGGCTTGCGCTCGTCCATTGCGATGTACGAGTCTTCGAACCAGCCTTTAGCCTTCAGGTGCGCGGCGAAGTCAACGAGGAACGGCCCCCAATAGTCCTCAAACTCCGCCGTCCCCGGCAAAATCTTCTCTCTTCGCTCGACATACCCCGTTCCCGGTTCCCCGTTACCCGTTCCCCGTTCCTTCCACGTCATCCTGTACCGCCACGGGCACATCGTGTAGCAGGCGATGTCTGGGCCAAGCCCGCACCGACGCCCGAACTCAACGTATTCGTCGAAGATCGAGTAGTCGAACGTCCAGGAGCCGTCTGCGTTCTTGACGCGCCCGATCATCGAATAGTAGCCATCGTAGCACTGATGGTTCCATGGCAGGTCGAGGAGCGTCACCGTGAGCGCCTTGCATCCGCACTCCGCGAGATTGCGCCAGATTGGTTCCATCTTCTCGTAGTGTTCCTTAGAGAACGGTTCGACGTTAAAGTATCGCGAGACCGCCCACGGATGCTGCCAGAGGTCGAGGAAGTATTTCCAATCCTTCACAGGCGGCAGAACGCGGTCAATGACCGTCACTTCCAACGGCCCAAACTCATACTTTCCTGGCTTTGCGTCGGCGGCAACGGTTATGCGGACGGCGGTAGGCCGCTTGCCATTGGGTATTTCCATATTTCCATATTTACACAATTCCACATTTTCACATTCCCTCCAAACGTCCGGCCTTCTCCTGACATCGACCCCATTCGGCTGCATCTCATACGCCACCTCGTCAAAGTACCCAAGCGTGACACTTACCCGCTTGTCCGCCGTCTCGCCCGCCATAGCCTTGGCGGCGGCGGGAATGTCAAAAAACGCCGTTTCGCCGCGCCAGACCGACACAGACGGAGCAGAGTATGCAATTGTGAAAGTATGCAAGTATGCAACAGTGGAAATGCTCAATGTCTTGAGCACCCACCCGACATTCCCATATCTACGTAATTTCATATTTTCACATTTCCACAATTTCATAATCTCAGGCCCTCCATGTCGTCGTGATCGGTTTGCCTCTTGTAGCGAGGGAGCTACATGGGCGCACCGCAATGGCGAGGCACTTTCCGGCGGGGAGTTCTGATTGCGGTATCTCCAGCGTCGTAACGCCGCCGTCGGGCTCGTAGCCTATGCCCATGCAGTAGCCGCGCGCATAGACGCTCTTCTTCAGCTTCGTGCCGTCCTCGCCCGCGACCACGACGTTGTAGCCGTAGACACGCGAATCAGGATTGCCGTCGGCCTTGGGAATCTTGATGCGCAAGACAGTTGGAGTTTCGAGTTGGAGTTCGAGAGCGGAATCATTCCTTTCTCCAACTCCAACTATTTTCTCCAACTTAACATCCAGCTTTGCGCCCTTCGGGAACTCCGGCGAGCCGATGACCTTCACGTAGTTCTCCTCCCGGAGCGGATGGTCGCTCGGCGTGAAGCCCGAAAGCGGCATCACCCAATCCGGCCCAAGGCTGCCAATCACATGCTTTGGCTTGACGTTCACCCAGATGCGGCTGATCCTGACCATGTCGTCGTAGACGCGGACAAGAAGCGCATGGTCGGCCTTACCGCAGTCCATGTTGCCCGTCGCGGTGCCGTCGCCGAAATCCCTGGCGAAGCGCGGCGTATCGCCCTCGCTGACATGCGACTTCCAGTAGGCGAGCGTCGAGCACATGACGTGCGGGAAAGGCGCGTCGCCGCCCCAGTTGAAGCGCCAGTGCGCATCGCTCCCATGCCCGTGGCCGTAGAAGCCGAGACCATTGCAGAACTGCTTTTCACCGACGCCCAGCGCCTGTCTCAGCGCCCTGTGAGCAAACCATAGTTGCCTGGCGTAGAATGCGTGCGTCGCAAAGAAGAACGGCTTTTGCGGGTCGAGCCGCCTTGCCTCGCGCTCGCGCCTTACAAGTTCCACGAGATGAAGCCCGGCGTGGATGTACGCATCTCGCCCCTTGCCCTCGTCCGGCGTATCGTGATACAGCCAGCCCTTATACGGCAATGCCGGGTCCAAGCCCTCTTCCGGCCACATTGGCCAGCCAAAGCCGAAGAAGTGGTATCCCTTGACCGTCTTGTGCCAGACATCGTCATAGGGCTCGCCCCAGATTCGCTCCATCTCCTCTTTGATGTTGTGCGGCCCGAGGCGTATCTTCTTGTAGACGGCGGGATCGTCCGAATGCGAGACGTACTTGGCCCAGTAGTAGCTTTCGGCGACGTCGTGGTTGCCGGTGACGATCAGGTTCGCCGGACGCGGATCGCCGCCGTACACCTTGTCCCACGCCTCCTTGTAGAACTCCATCTCGCGCACCATGCCGTTGTCCGTCACGTCGCCGCAGTGCAGGATTGCGTCAACGCCAGCCTTTTTGAAGAGCTTCATCACCTCGACCAGCGCCTGATCGTCGTAAAACACGTCGTAGCGCGAGTAGAAGCTTTTGCCGTCGTAGTGGCAGCGCATGTGCGTGTCGCTCACCACACCGAATATGAGATTCGGCTTCTTCTTGGGCTTCCAGTCGGAAGGTGCGGCAAAAAGCCCGCCCGGCAACGCCACGAAGCCAAGCGACGACAGCCCGCCTTTAAGCACCTCTCGCCGGTTCAACTTCATGCCGCCTCCTTTATGCGATTCTCAGATGGATATATGGTATCGCATCCAAAAATATACAATTCCCCTTGCATGCAATCGCATAAATATGATATAATCCACCGCGTTCGACGATTAAGGAGGTAACGATGCAAGAATGCGAACTTGTTGAGCTTGTTTATAAAATCAGGCACAAAAGGTGCGAAGGACAACGCATTGAAGTCAAAAGTGCGTCCAACGGATGCCCAAAGCATCTTTACGACACGCTTTCCTCCTTCGCCAACCAGAATACCGGCGGGACAATCGTGTTCGGCATTGACGAGGAGTCTGGGTTTGCCGTATCGGGCGTATATGACGTTCAGGACCTTCAGCACCGGGTCGCGCAGCAATGCGCGGAAATGTCGCCAGTCGTCCGTGCGCTTTTCACGTCCGCCGAGGTCGACGGCAAAATGGTCGTTTCCGCTGAAATCCCCCCGGCGGAACCTGCGCAGCGTCCCGTATTCTATCGCGGAAGAGGACGCCTCAGCGGTTCGTTCGTCCGCGTGGGCGACGCGGATGAACCAATGACGGAGTTCGAGATCTACAGCTATGAGGCATACCGCCGCCACGAATACGCCGACAGGCGCATCATCGACACCGCCGACACGTCGCTTTTCGACAGCGACAGGCTCGCCACATACATTCGGACGATAAAGACCGACAGACCCAATCTCTCCGCCATCGTCCCAGACGCGGAAATCCCCGCCAAGGTGGGCCTGGAGAAGGACGGGCATCCATCTATTGTCGGCCTTATGGTGTTTTCGGCCTGCCCGCAGATTGCGCTTCCCCAGCTTTGCATCACCGCAGTCGTCGTTCCGGGCGAAAGCATCGGCGTCGCCGGACAAGATGGTGTACGCTTCGCCGAGAACCGGCAGATAACCGGCGCAATCCCCGAAATGCTGGACGGAGCGGAAGCGTTCGTCTCGCGCAACGCGGCGCGGGCCAACGCCTTCACGAAAGACGGCAAGCGCATTGACCGCCGCGAATACCCGATGATCGCAGTCCGCGAGGCGATATTGAACGCGCTCGTCCACCGCGACTACAGCCCGTTCACCGAAAGCTGCCCAATACGGATCGAGATGTATCCCGACAGGCTGGAAATAACCAACAAGGGCGGTCTCTACGGCGCGGCACCGCTTTCTGCGCTTGGACGCATCGACATCGGGAAGCGCAACCCCCTTCTCGTCGACACCCTTGAGCACATCGGCAAGACCGAGAACCGCAACTCCGGCATCGCGACAATGCGGGAGGAATGCGCTCGCGCCGGACTGCCGCCGCCGGAGTTCTCCGTGGTTCACGGCGAATTCAAGGTCGTGTTCCGCAACAGCCGCCCGGAGGACAATGTCGTGTTCGACAGGCGCAAAGCCGAAGAGACGATCCTTGCGTTCTGCCAGACGCCGCGCTCCCGCGAAGAACTGGCGGCGTTCACGGGACGCACGCAGCCCTATACCATGCACTACCTTGTGCGTCCGCTTATTGACGCCGGCAAACTGGCCATGACGAACCCCGCCATGCCGAAGGATCCGGCGCAACGATTTGTTGTCATCTAGCCGCGCCAACGCGCAAACACCCAATATCCGGCAGCCAATACCCGATTTATCCACCGGAGCCTTGGCAAAGGCGGATTGGATATTGGATCTGGATACTGGATATTTCCACATTGGCAGCATTTTCACTCCTCCTCTATCTTCGCGTTGAAGAAGGCGGGCGGGGTCGGGGTACAAATCCCCCAGAAACGACCAGTCGTTCTGCCATTCATGGTTGCCGGCGACGGCGAGCAGCGCGGCATAGACGGGCAGGCCGTCCAGCGCCATGAAACCAAGCGCAGACAGCCCGCCCTTCAGCACCTCTCGCCGGTTCAAGCCCACGCTATGCACCCTTCTTCCGAGTTGACTTGCGGACGACGAGCGGCGCGTCCAAAAGGATCTGGCGCGGCGGCAGCCCGGGGTTCCCGATGCGCTCTAGAAGCACCCGGAACGCCGTTGTCGCCAGCTCGAAGCACGGCTGGCGAATCGTCGTAAGTGGCGGCGTCGTCTCGCCCGCGAGCTTCACGTCGTCGAAGCCCGTTACCATTACATCCGCTGGAACGCGCACCTTCAGCCTTTTCAATGTCTTAAGCAGGTTGTCCGCCGCGATGTCGTTGGAGCAGACGATGGC
>Ga0310786_10013552_pt1 | contig 10062 bp, 8 predicted proteins | sample AusTroGonzalo_MG_FD_203881 | JGI IMG/M metagenome (GOLD analysis project Ga0310786, IMG submission 203881) | Bovine rumen microbial communities from tropical cattle in Woodstock, Queensland, Australia - Gonzalo_03 (v2) (version 2) | ecosystem: Host-associated > Mammals > Digestive system >... | reverse complement strand
GTTCCGTGCTCTGCAGCTGATTCCATGACGGACACCAGTTCGTCGTCGGACAACGCACGGCGCTCCTTCTCCAGAGCCGTCGCGAAAGCCCGCGAAGTGAACCTTAGCACTATGTTGAACGGTGAAAGTATCGCACGCCAGAACCACAGCAGCCTGACGAACAACGGCGCGATCTCCTCGGTGTACTTAAGCGCAAGACGCTTCGGCGTTATCTCGCCGAAGACGAGCAGCAGCACCGTCATTACGGGTATCGCTATCCAACCGCCGCCGGGGATCAGCCGCGAAAAGAGGTAGTAGCCGAGCGTGGATATCGCAAAGTTGACGAATGTGTTGCCGACAAGCAGCGTCGAGAAGAGGACCGCCTTGTCGGACAGGCACCGCTGTATGCGCCTGTCGGCGTCGAGGTCGCGTTCGCGTATGCGCGAGCGCTGTGCGCCTGTCAACGACAACAGCACCGTCTCTGCGCTCGAAAAGAACGCTGAAAGCAGGAAGAGTACGATTATCGCGACAAGCGTCACGCCATCTCCTTCAGTATCTCGACGCCTGCGCTGCACCCGAGGCGGTTCGCCCCGGCCTCCACCATTGCAAGCGCGTCTGCAAGGGTGCGGATTCCGCCCGCCGCCTTGACGCCCATGTCAGGCCCTACGGTCTCGCGCATGAGCCTGACGTCGTGGACGGTCGCGCCTCCGGACCCGAATCCGGTCGATGTCTTCACGAAATCGAAGCCAGCCTCCTTCGCCAGCCGGCATCCAAGCGCCTTCTCGCCATCGCTCAGATAGCAGCATTCGAGAATCAGCTTGGTGACGGAATTCTTGCCGATCTCCGCAAAGCGCTTGAGCTCCATGCCGAGCGTCCGTTCGGCCTCGCCGCCCTCCGCCGCAGCAGATTTGAGCTGCCTCACATTCACTACGAAGTCCAGCTCATCCGCGCCATCCGCAATCGCCATCAGCGCCTCTGCGCACTTTATCCCGAAGCTGTTCTGTCCCAGAGGAAAACCTATCACCGTGCCGACCTTCACCCCGCTGCCCTCAAGCAGCTTCGCCGCACTCTTCACTTCGCACGGATTCACCATTGCGCAAGCAAAGCCATATTCCTTCGCCTCTCGGCAAAGCCTCTCCACCGCGTCGGGGTCGCCCGCCGCCTTGAGGAAGGTGTGGTCTATCATTCCGGCAAGTTCCTGCCTCGTCATGTCGCATCTCCCTTGAAGAAAAATTCCCTCTGAAGCCTCGCCTGAGCCTGAAGCATCGAGAAGCCGTTCTCGACCTTGCATCCGGCCGCGCGAGCACGGGCCATAAGCGGAGTCTCGGCCGGCTCGTAGCGAAGGTCGTAGACAAATTCCCGCCCTGTGAACTCGTATTCCGGAATAGGATCAACCGGAGTCGCATTGACGATCAGATCGAAGCCCTGCGCAAGGGGCCTGCGGTGGAAGACTTCGACAGTGGCCGCTCCAAGCCTTTCCAGCGCGCAGTCGACGGCCTTGGCCGCGCCGCCCGCACCAAGAAGCGCGACCTTCAGGCCTTCAAGCGAATCGCGCCCGACGAAAGCGCATATCGCCTCGCCGAAGCCCGGCTCGTCGGTATTGTAGCCGATCTTGCGTCCACCGGAGAAGACTACGGTATTTACAGCCCCGATCTCCTTCGCGGCCTCGTCTATTTCGTCCAGAAACGCCATCACGCGCTCCTTGTGGGGAATCGTGACGGCCATGCCCTTAACATCCGCGATCTCCGCGAAGCGAAGGGCCTCTTCAATCGTCTCCGCAGGATACGACACCATCTCGGCCTTGCGACCCTCGACGGCATACGCAGCGTTGTGAAGCTCCGGACTTCTCGTCTTCTTCAGCGGCCAGCCGGTCACGCAGTAAAGCGACATCCTGAACTCGTCCCAGAAGCCGGGATACGACTTCGCGACGCATGAAGCGCCATGTATCAGCGTCGGCCCGTCGGCCACCGTCGAGAGTATCGCGGCGGACATTGCAATCCTGTGGTCACCTCGCGAATCTACGTCCTGCGGATTCGCAAACACAGCATCCATCGCGGACAAGCGATCGCTTTCCTTTAGCCGAAGACGCTCCGTACCAGTAAATCTGGCTCCTGTACCCAAGGCGAAATTAAGCGCCGCGAGCGCAGGATAATTGTCGGGACAGCCCGAGACGTCTATTTCGCCTCCCGCCTTGACCGCCTCGATGAGAGCGACGACGGCGCTGTCCGGCTGACGCGAAGAATCCGAAAGTCCAGCTATCTTGATCTCGCTGCCGAGCGCATTGGCGACGAACCAGAAAGCCGCGCCCGACCAGTCGCCCTCCGGCTTGACTTCGCCGGGCGAGACGTAGCGCTGGTTGCCAGGAACCTTGAAGCCGTCCTCGGTCTCCTCGACAGATATTCCGTAGCCGCGGATGACGTCCAGCGTCATGTCCACATATCCGCGGGACTGCAAAGGCGTCGAAAACCTTATCTCAGAATCCCCCGCCAGAATCGGCAGGGCGAAGAGCAGGCCAGTGACGAACTGGGATGATATGTCGCCACGAAGCTCATGCACGCCAGGCTCAAGCGACGCGTATTCCATCGCAGGCCGGTCGGCAAGCCGTCCACGCTTCACGAACTCCGCCTTAACCCCGAGCGCTGCGGCGACAGGCGCAAGAAAGCGCAAGGTCGAGCCGCTCTCCCCAACATCGAGAATTGGCGACTTCTCCTTGAGCGCCAGAAGGCAACGCTTCGTAGCCGCTATGTCTTCGCAGTCGCCCTCTTCCACAGAAGCGCAATCCCCGCTCGCGAGAAACTCCGCTATGAGCAGCCTGTGAAGGTGCGACTTGGATGGCGGCGGGGTGACGAGTCCGCGAATAAGACGCGGCAGCATAACCTTCGTGTCGGCGTCGATGTGGTGCGCAAACGACGCATAGTGCTCACGCCTCTCCGCCAGCTTGTCGCCCAAGGGGCGAGATCCCTTAGCCGCTTCGATGCGGCTGGCGATCGTTTCGGCGTCGACGTCGAGCACCGCGACGAAACCACGATCCTCCGCATAGCGCCTGTTCTCCGGATCAAGCAACGTGCCGCCGCCAAGCGCGACTATAGGCGCATCCACGGAACGCAGCACCTCTCCCTCCACCTTGCGGAACGCAGGCTCGCCGAAGGCCGCGAAGTATTCTGGTATCGGCATCCCGACGCGCTTGACGATCTCCTCGTCAAGGTCGATGGACATCCGCCCGAAGTCGCGGGACAGCTTCCGCGCCAGAGTGGACTTCCCACTCGCAGGTGGGCCGTAGAGGTATAGGGTCTTCACCCGTTCTTCTTCTCAAAGTCCTTCATGAAGGCTACGAGCGCATCGACGCCGTTCATCGGGAAGGCATTGTAGATCGAGGCGCGAAGACCGCCGACGGAGCGGTGTCCCTTGAGCGAACTCATTCCGGCCGCCTTGGCTTCGGCAAGGAACTTGGCCTCAAGAGTCTCGTCGCCACCCTTGATGCGCCAGGTGACGTTCATGTTCGAGCGGTATTCCTTGAGCGCCGTGCCGGTCCAGAAGTCGCTGGAGTCGATAACATAGTATATCTTCTTCGCCTTCTCAGCGTTGAGCCTGAAGAGGTTCTCCTTGCCCATGCGCTTCACCCATTTCATCGTCTCGCCGAAGATGTAGATTCCCCATGTCGGTGGCGTGTTGTAGAGCGAATTCTCCTTCGTGTAGGTGCGATACTGAAGCATCGTAGGCAGGCTATCGGGGCCCTTCTCCGCGAAGTCGCTGCGTATGGCGACGACAGCCATTCCGCTGGGACCGAGGTTCTTCTGCGCGCCCGCATAGAACATCGAAAACTTCGAGTAGTCGCGCTCGCAGCTCAAGATGTCGCTCGACATGTCGCCGATCAGAGGCGCCTCGACTTCGGGGATCACCTTCATCTCTGCGCCCGATATCGTCTCGTTCGTGCATATGTGCGCATAGGCTGCGCCCTTCGTCCAGCTGAACGAGTCAGGCTGGCGCGTCGGGATGTCCTTCTGGCAGTCGGCAGCGATGTTGACGGAAGCCCCGCGCAGCGCCGCGACCTTCTTGGCCTCCTTTAGCGCCTTGTTGCCCCATGTGCCGCTGTTGACGTAGTCCGCAGTCTGTCCAGCCCCGAGGAAATTCATCGGTATCATCGCAAACTGCATTGACGCGCCGCCCTGTATGAACACAACGGACCATTCGTCGCCAAGGCCGCAAAGCTCCTTGAAAGTCGCAACCGCCTCCTGGTGGATGGCGTCGTAGTCCTTGCCGCGATGCGACATCTCCATGACGGACATCCCAGTGCCCTTGTAGTCCACCAGCTCCTGCTGCGCGTCCTGCAGAACCTCAAGCGGAAGTGCTGCAGGTCCGGCCGAAAAATTGTATGCCCTTGCCATTGTTCGTTCTCCTTGTCCTGATTCTGTTACTTGTCCCTGTTAGTCGGCAGATTCCACGATTCAAGCTTGGATGCAATCCAGTCGAAGCACGCCTCATGCATGTCGCGCGACTTGCCGCACGGTATGACCGGCCCGGCGGCCAGCCTGATGTCGAGCGAGGTGTCTACTGTTCCGAAGTCCTTGAACACCTTGGAGAGCAGCCCCGTCTCGCGAGTAGGCATGCATCTAGAATCTATCGCCAGCGGCACGATCGGCACGCCGGCCTTCTCCGCGAGCTTCGCACCGATGGACGAGAAATGCCGCTTCTCGAAGACCTTCTGCCTCGTGCCCTGCGGGAAGATGAGAAAGCTTCCGCCCTCGGCTATGCGCTTGCAACCGATGTCGAAGAGCGCAAGCAGATCCGCCTTTGGATTCTTGCGCCCGATGCCGACAAGACCCATGTGCGCCGCCGCCTTCTCCAGGAACGGCAGATGCGCGAGCGACGCCTTTGCGACGACGCTGAAAGGCCCGTAAGTCAGAAGCACGGGCGGCAGCAGTATCGTCTCCAGCGTTGACATGTGGTTGCAGAGGTATACCACCGGCCCCTTGTAGGCCGCGCGGTCGCCCCACCCCTCAAGCTCGACATTCATGCCGAGAGACTCCGGCATAGTCACCGTCGAAAAGCAGAAGTTAGCCCACTTGTCGGTCTCAAGCTTGCCGAACGCCTCGTACAGCGCGCAAAGCGGAAACACCCTGCTGACTGCGAAGGAGAAGCGCGTCGTGACAAGTCCGCTAGGCTTGTGACGGACAGGAGCCCTGCGTTCGGCCGGAGTCTTGTACCCGCCGGTAGCCAGAAGCTCTTCACGAAAAGTCTTGAGGTCTGTCTTCTTCATGTCGCGGTTTCCCTGGATGTGCCTTAGAGTTCGCCCTTGAGACGCTCGATAAGCGCCTCGACCTTCATCGCGCCAAGGTCGCCGTCTGCGCGGCTTCTGACGGATATCGTGCCGGCCGCCTCGTCGCGAGGCCCGACCACGATCTGGTACGGCACCTTTTCGAGCGTCGCCGCACGGATCTTCGCGCCAAGTTTGTCAGCCGACGAATCTATCGAAACCCTGAAGCCTTCTGCGGCGAGCGCATCGCGGGTACGCTCGGCGTATGCGAGAGCCTTGTCGCTGATGGGCAGGATCCTCACCTGCTCGGGCGAAAGCCAAAGCGGGAATGCGCCGGCATAGTGCTCGATCAGGATTCCGATGAAACGCTCAAGCGAACCGAGAACCGCACGGTGCAGCATCACCGGGTGGTGCTTCTGTCCGTCAGGCCCGATATACTCCGCATTCAACCTCTCGGCGCTGGGCAGCTGGTAGTCGAGCTGTATCGTGCCGCACTGCCATGCGCGGCCAAGCGCATCTATGAGCGTGAACTCAAGCTTAGGACCGTAGAACGCGCCCTCGCCCTCCTGTATGACGAACTCCATGCCGCTCGCCTTGCACGCCGCCGCGAGCGCGGCCTCGGCGTGCTGCCAGGTGGCCTCGTCGCCGACGTGGTCCTCCGGCATAGTGCTGAGCTTGACGAGCAGATTCTTGTCGAATCCGAAATCGCTGTAGACGTCCTTCAGAAGGCGGCAGAACTTCGCGACCTCCTCCTCGATCTGCTCCTCGGTGCAAATGATGTGAGCGTCGTCCTGCACGAATCCGCGAACGCGCATGATGCCGTGCAGAGTTCCGCTAGGTTCGTTGCGGGCGCAGTGGCCGAATTCGGCGAGCCTGAGGGGCAGATCCTTGTAGGAACGGGTGCGGCTCTTGAAGATTTCGAGCGCACCGGGGCAGTTCATCGGCTTTACGGCGAATATCCGCTTCTCGGACTCCGTGATGAACATGTTGGCCTTGTAGTGGTCCCAATGTCCGCTGCGCTCCCAGAGCGAACGAGGCATGAGCGCGGGGGTGTTGACCTCCTGATAGCCGTCCTTCACCAGCTTTTCGCGCATGTAGTCCTGAAGCGTCACGTAGATGCTCCAGCCCTTCGGATGCCAGAATATCTGGCCAGGATCCTCGGGATCGAGGTGGAACAGGTCAAGCTCCACGCCAAGCCTGCGGTGGTCGCGGCGCTTCGCCTCCTCGGCGCGCGCGACGATCTCGTCCATCTCCGCCTGGTCCTTGGCTATTATGCCGTAGATGCGCTGAAGCATCTTGTTCTTCTCGTCGCCGCGATAGTAGCTGCCGGCGACACGCGTCAGCTTGACGACGCCTATCTGCGCCGAGTGCTCTACATGCGGCCCGCGGCACATCTCCGCATAGTCTCCAACGGTGTAGGTCGAGATGTCCTCGCCCTCCGGAATGTCCGCCAGGCGCTCCAGCTTGTACTTCTGGCCGGCGAGCATCTTCGCGCACTCCTCGCGCGAAACCACCTTCTTGACGAACGGTTCGTCAAGCGCGATCAGCCGCGCGATCTCCGCCTCGATCTTCGGGAAATCCTCCGGCGAAAGCCTGTGCGGCAGGTCGAAATCGTAGTAGAAGCCGTCATCCGTTGCAGGGCCGATATCAACCTGAACATCCTCAAACACGTTCTGAACCGCGCGAGCCGTCAAATGCGCCGCGCTGTGCCGCCTCATCTCTTCAGTCAAATCTGACATAGTACTCCTTGAATTGTTGAAAGTGTATTATACCAAATTCCCACGCATTATGGTAAAATACTCGTATGAAGATAACTTTCTATGGCGCGGCACAGACCACGACGGGATCCATGCACCTCGTCGAGGCTAACGGAAAGCGGATTCTGCTTGACTGCGGACTCTACCAAGGCCACCGCAAGGAGGCCTTCGAGAAGAACAGGAACCTGCCGATCGACCCCAAGACGATCGACTACGTAATCCTCTCCCACGCACACATCGACCACTCCGGCAACCTGCCCCAGCTCGTGCGCCAGGGCTTTCGCGGACGCGTCTTCGCCCGCCAGTCCACGACCGAGCTGTGCGACGTGATGCTGCGCGACTCGTGCTTCCTGCAGAAGCGCGACCTGGAATACATAAACAAAAAGCGCCGCCGCGAAGGAAAGAAGCTCTTCGAGCCGCTGTATGAGGAGTCGGACATAAATGCGCTTATGCAGTTGTTCGTGCCGACCCACATGCACGAGCCCCGCGAGATAGCGCGCGGAATAACGCTGGAGTTCTTCAACGCGGGCCACATACTCGGTTCTGCGCTCGTCCAGCTCGACATAAAGAGCGACCATGGGCACAACCACCGCCTTCTGTTCTCCGGCGACCTCGGCCAGCCTAACCAGCCGATACTTCGCCACTTCGAATATCCGGCCGGCGCAGATATTCTGCTTATCGAGTCCACATACGCCGACCGCTACCATCCTTCGGCGGACGACGTGGAGCTGCGGCTTGAGCGCCACCTGAAATACATAGACCGCCACAACGCGAAGCTGCTGATACCGGCGTTCTCCGTCGGGCGCACCCAGCAGATCATCTGGTACCTCAACAAGCTCAGGGAGCGCGGCAAGGTGCCTCGCGAGGTGAAGGTCTACATCGACTCCCCCCTCTCTCAGAAGGCGACGCGCATCTACGCGCAGCACCGCGAAGTGTACAACGACGAGGCGAAGGCGATGCTCGCCGAGGGCAAGGACCCGCTAGAATATCCCGGAATGAACTTCGTCGGCTCGCCCCTTGAGTCGATGGCGCTGAACGACATGCCTGGACCGATGATCATCATCGCCGCGAGCGGTATGTGCGAAGGTGGGCGAGTGCTCCACCACCTGAAGCACTGCGCACAGGACGAGGACAACATAATCCTTATCGTGGGCTTCCAGGCCGAGAACACCCTGGGCCGCCGCATCGTCGAAAAGCGCGAGACGATAAAGGTCTTCGGCGAAGAGGTGCCGCTCAAGGCGAAGGTGGACGTCATTAACGCCCTCTCTGCGCATGCCGACCGCGCAGGTCTCACAGAGTGGATACGCGAGGTGAAGGACAACGTGCGCCATGCGTTCGCCGTCCACGGAGAGCCCGAGAAGGTCGCCGCGATGGCAGAGCTTCTGCAGGAGCAGGGCATACGCAACGTCGTCGCGCCGCTGCCCGGCCAGACCTACAAGTTCGAGTAGGCGATCTAACGGCGGCGGTTCGAAAGGGCCGCCGCCAGAAGTATCACCAGGAACCCTGCGACAGAAGCCACATCCGGCACTTGCGAAAAGAACGCGAAGCCGAACAGCGCCGTGAAGACGACATTGGTGTAGTCGTAGAGCGCAATCGAACGCGGCTCCGCATACCTGTAGGCAGCAGTCACGCCGAACTGACCTATCGCCGCGCCAGCCCCCGCCCCCAGCAGGATAGCGATTTGCATCGGCGTCATAGGCGAATGCCCGAACACCACGAAAGGCAACGAGCCGAGACACGAGAACGCGCTGAAGAACAGCACGATGAATGCTCCATCAACCTTGCGGCGCCCGAGCGCGTGGACGCATACATAGGCCAACCCTGCGCCAAGGCCGCCCGTCAGCGCACATATCGACGCGAAGGTCGCATCGCCGCGAAAACCCGGCTTCATGACGAGCAGCGCACCCGCGAACGCCATCAAGAGATAGACGATCTGCCGGCGCGACGCCTTCTCGCCCATCAGCAGCCAGGAGAAGAACACCGTGAAGAAAGGCGCCGTCTTGTTAAGCGTCATCGCTTCGCCTATCGGAATCTTTGAGAGCGCGTAGAAGTTGGCGAATATGCCGACAAGCCCGAATGCGCTGCGCCCCAGCAGGATGCCCCAGGATTTCGCATCCGCAGGCAGTCTGGACGCCTCGCCACCCGCCCGACGTCCGCGCACGAACACTCCAGCCGCGATCGCGAGCGCAATGGCGTTTCTGAAGAAGCTTTTCTGGAAGCTCGATATCTCGCCGCCGTAGTCATCGCAGAGCCGCACGAAGAGGGCCATCAATGCGAAGCCGAATGCGCTCGCGATGATGCAGAGAATCCCCTTCGTCCTGTCGCTCATTCGCCGGCGATCCTTATGACCTCGGAGGCAAGAGCCATGCCGAACGCCGCCGTCACCTGCATAAGGCTCGCACGGACCTCAAGGTCGGCCGGCGGCTCGACGGAGCACACTGCGGTGAACTTTCGCGCCGGATGGCGTCCGAGCCTCTTGAAGCGCTGCCTCAGTGCGCGGGCAAGCCCGTCGCCCGCAACCTTGTCGAAGCGACGCACCTCGACCTTCGTCGGGTCTCGCCTGAGAGCGGCGCCCATCGAGGACACTATCGGCACGCCCTTCTCCGTCGCGGCGAGAATCAGCGCGGCCTTTGCGTCGACGGAATCTATCGCATCCACTATGATATCTACGTCTGGAAGCTGCGAGTCGGGCGTGAAGCGTTGCGGACAAGTCTCGATCTCCATATCAGGAACGATTGAGAGAAGCCTCGCCTTCATCGCCTCCACCTTCGACGCACCTATGGTTCCGGCTGTCGCCTCGCACTGCCTGTTCAGGTTGGACGGCGCGACGACATCATCGTCCACGAGCAAAAGCCTCCCCGCCCCGCTTCTCGCGAGGGCTTCGGCGCACCAGCTGCCCACGCCGCCGACGCCGAACACCGCGATTCGCAATGTGGCGAGCCGTGAAAGCGCATGGTCGCCAAGCAGAGGACGCGCCCGCTCAAGCCGGCCGTCCGGCGAAATCTCAGATGATGCCTGCGGCAAAACCGTCCAGCTCCGGAAGGTCGATGAGCTCTGCGGCGCCCGCATCTA
>Ga0310786_10013550_pt1 | contig 10062 bp, 7 predicted proteins | sample AusTroGonzalo_MG_FD_203881 | JGI IMG/M metagenome (GOLD analysis project Ga0310786, IMG submission 203881) | Bovine rumen microbial communities from tropical cattle in Woodstock, Queensland, Australia - Gonzalo_03 (v2) (version 2) | ecosystem: Host-associated > Mammals > Digestive system >... | reverse complement strand
GGAAGAAACACGTGGTGTGGGAACTGAATCGACAGGTGAACATCCTGAGCGGTATCAACGGTGTGGGCAAGAGCACCATCCTGAACAAGGTGGTGAAGAGTGTGAACAGCAACGGCGACATCATCAACCACCTGTTGAAGGGGGTGCATATCGAGGTGGAGCCGGCTGACGCCACGCATATCCGCTTCGACATTATCCGTTCGCTGGATTCACCTATGCTCGACAACGAGACACTGAACATGGTGGATGCCCGCATCCGCTCGGCCCTCGACTTCCAGCTCTATCACCTGCAGCGTAAGTACCTGGACTATCAGGTGAACATCGGCAACCGCATCATCGAGCAGTTGCAGCAGGGAAATGCCGAAGCCGCCCAACAGTTGTCACAGAAGAAGACCCGTTTCCAGGATATTGTCGACGACCTGTTTACGGAGACTGGCAAGAAGATCGTGAGGACGGAGAACGAGATACGCTTCTCACAGATCGGTGAGACGCTCGTACCGTATCAGTTGTCGAGTGGCGAGAAGCAGATACTGGCAATCCTACTGACCGTACTTGTGGAGGACAACCTGCCCTACGTGCTCTTTATGGACGAGCCCGAGGTAAGCCTGCATATCGAGTGGCAGAAAAGGATCATCGACCTCTGTTTGGAGCTGAATCCGAATGTGCAGATCGTACTGACCACCCACTCGCCGGCTGTCGTCATGAACGGTTGGATGGATGCCGTAACGGAAGTGACGGATATAACTGTGTAGTTGACAGTTGATAGTTGACAGTTGATAGTTTATGGTTTATAGTTTATAGTTGATAACCTGGCAAGCCATTCGAACTGTAGAAGAAAAAACTGCCTATAGAAGTAATCATCTATAAACAATAAACTTTAAACTATAAACAAAAAAAAGAGAGTATGGCAAACCGATTAAAGGATAATCTGAATAGCAAGTACTTCGAGGCGGCTAACGCACTGACATCGAAGAAAGCAAGACATAGGATAGTGGCCTATGTCGAGAGCTATGACGACATCTACTTCTGGCGCACGGTACTCTCTGAATTCGAGAACGACAAGAGGTATTTCGAGGTGATGCTGCCTTCGAAGGCCAACCTGACGCGAGGGAAGAAGTCGGTGCTGATGAATTTCCTGAAGGGTGAGCCGTTGGGTAAGGATATGATAGCCTGCGTGGATGCCGACTACGACTACCTGCTACAGGGAGCCACGCAGTCGTCGAAGATGGTACTGCAGAGTCCGTATGTATTTCACACCTACGTCTACGCCATCGAGAATTTCCAGTGTTATGCGCCATCACTGCATAATGTCTGCGTGTCGGTGACACTGAACGACCACCGCATCTTTGACTTCCGTGAGTATTTCAGGCAGTTCTCCGAGGCAATCTTCCCACTCTTCGTGTGGTCGGTCATGGTATACCGCAACGGCAATTATCCGAAGTTCACCATCACAGACTTCAACCGCATCGCCGATCCCGGGGGCTTCAATGTTCAGAATCCCTTCCCGTCGATCGCCAATGTGAAAAGGAAGGTACACACGAAGATCAACGACCTGCAGCGACAGTTTCCTGAGGCCAAGGACGAGTACCTGGCCACGAAGGATAGTATCAAGGCACTGGGTGTGACGCCACAGACCACCTATTTATATATACAGGGCCACCATCTGTTCGACACCATCGTGTCACCCATACTCTCGAAGGTGTGCAACCTGCTGCGACAGGAACGGCAGGCGGAGATCTACCATGCCAGGGCGCACCAGACGCAAAGGCGCAACGAGATGACCTGCTACGAGAACTCGTTGCAGGATATCAAGGTGATGCTCAAGAAGAATAGTGGCTACATGGGTTCGGAGCAGTTCCGCCAAGTCCAGGAGGATATCCGGGCATACTTGGAGGGCTAGTTTTATGGTTTAAACTAAACATACGTTTCCAGGAATTTGACCGTGCCTTCGACCTTGACCTCTTGGGTCGTAGCTGGCAGGAGGAGCGTGTCACCCATGCAGAACGACTGTTCCTCACCATCACAGACAATTTTCCCCTCCCCCTTCACGGCTATCAGAATCACGAACGAATCAAGCTCGGAGTAATCGAGCGTCATCGGCTCTGTCAGATCGTAGACGGAAGTGGTGAAGAAAGGACACTGGACGAGTTCGACACCCTCGTTCTGCTTTGGCTCATAGCCGGCACGATAGTTAGGCAGCACCATATAGTCGATACTCTCGGCTGCCTCCTTGGTATGCAGTTCACGGTAGTTTCCGTTTTTGTCCTTACGCTTGTAGTCGTAGATGCGGTAGGTGACGTCTGAGGTCTGTTGGATCTCTGTCACAAAACTGCCTGCTCCAATGGCATGGATACGACCTGCGGGGATGAAGAAAACATCACCTTCGTGGATATCGTATCGTGCAAGGGCATCAGTGATGGTGCCGTCTTCTACCATCTGCGTGTATTGCTCAGGGGTAATCTTCTGTTTCAGACCATTATAGATGAATGGTTTCTTGTCTCCTTGCCCGCTTGTCTCCCTGTCTCCTTGCCCGCTTGTCTCCTTGTCTCCCAAACAATACCACATCTCCGTCTTGCCACGCGGTTTGCCGTGACGGTGGGCCACCTCGTCGTTGGGGTGTACCTGTATCGAGAGGTCTTTCTGGGCATCGATAAACTTAACGAGCAGTGGGAATTCATCGCCGAAGCGGTCGTAGTTTTCCTTTCCCAAGAGACGGTCCTTCTGTTCACGTACGAGCTGGTTAAGGCTCTTACCTTTGTCCGGGCCATCGGCTACGATGGTCTCACTGCCACTGACACCTGAGAGTTCCCAACTCTCGCCGACATGGTCGAGGCTGACGTTCAGGTGCTTGAAGGGAATGATCTTATCACCTCCCCAAAGCGTTTGTTTTAATAATGGTTCAAATCTGTACATCATCAGTAGTTTTTCCTTTTTACTATTTTACCTTTTTAACCTTTCCTCAGTTTTCTTTCCAAAAGCTCCTTGTGAAGAGCACGAGCACCGTCATGATCTCCAGACGTCCCATAAGCATGAGCAGGGAGAGCACCCACTTCACGTAGTCTGGCATTCCTGACCATGTGATGTTCGCGCCAATGTCCGTGCTAAGCGACGGGCCGATATTGCTAACGCAGCTCAGGGCGATGACGATGCTGTTAATCATGTCGATGCCAGAGAGAAGCATGATAGCTGCCGTGACGAGGATCATCAGCATAAAAAGCGTGAAGAAAGCGAACAGCGACACCATCCTGGCCTGCGGTACGCTCTGGCCGTTGATCTTCACAGGTAGTACGGCATTGGGGTGGAGGATTTGACGGAAGTTGTTACGGAGCGACTTCAACGTCATCACCGCACGGATACACTTGAAGCCACCGCTGGTACTACCGGCACAAGCACCTACGAACATCAGGCCACCGAGTACAATCCACGTGATATGGGGCCACTGTGCCACATCGTCGTTGAATATGCCCGTGGTAGTCATAAACGACACCACCTGGAACAAGCTGCTACGGATGGCAGGTTCCAGTTCGTAGTCAGACTGGAAGTAAAGTACGGTGGCGATGCCCGCTGCCGACAAGAGCACGAAGCTGATATAGAGTTTGAATTCGGAGTTGCGGAACAGGCTGGCGAACTTCGCTTTGAATATCGACGCATAGAGCAGGGTGAAATTGATGCCCGCCAGGAACTGGAAGACGATGGCGATGTAGTCGATGGCTGGGTTGCGGAAGAACGCCAACGAGTCGTTGTGGATGGAGAAGCCACCGGTGGCCGTAGTCGTCATTGAGTAGTTCGTGGCATCGAACCAGTCCATGCCTGCCAGCCAGAAGGCCACCCCGCAGCCTAAGGTCAGCAGCAGGTAGATAGACCAGATCCACTTCGCCGTTGTCGTCAGCCTCGGGTGCATCTTCGCCTTCACCGGTCCTGTTGCCTCGGCGGCGAACACCTTCACACTTCCACCTACTAACGACGGTAGGATGGCGATGGTGAAGAATACGATTCCCAAACCACCTATCCACTGCATCAGTGAACGCCAAAACAATATACCGTGGGGCAACACCTCCACATCGTCGATGATGGTGGCACCCGTTGTGGAGAAGCCCGACATCGTCTCGAAGTAGGCATCGGTGATGTTGGTGATACTACCGTGAATGAGGAAAGGGAACATGCCGTAGAACGAGAAGATGATCCACGTAGCCGTAACCAACAGATAGGCATCCTTGCGGCTCAGGGCATTCTCTGCGTTCCGTCCCAACAGCAGGAAAAGAAAACCACTTCCGAATGTGATGAGCAATGATATCACGAAGGCTATCTGGTCATCCTCATGGAAGTAAAAGGCCAGAGCTGCACACCAGGTCATGAAGAAGGCCTCGATGAACAGCAGCGAACCGATGATCTTGCTGATGATACGAAAGTTTATCATATCCTAAAAGAGCGTCGACTTCTTGAAGTATTTCTCGATCTGTTTGATATTCTGTTCATGGCAGAACACCATGACACAGTCACCAGCCAGAATCTGGGAGTTACCATTGACGAGCATACCAGTGCCGTTGCGCACCAGTCCGCCGATGGTGGCTCCAAAGGGCAGGCCCAGGTCCTTCACGGGTTTCTTCGTCACCTTCGATCCCTCTGCTGCAGTAAACTCCGCCACGTCGGCGTCGACGAGCATCAGCGAGCGCAGGTTGTCGACGTCGGCCTCGAGCATCATCTGGAAGATATGGCTGGCGGCAATGGTCTTCTTGTTGATGATTGTACCGATGTCCAGTCCTTCAGCCATACTTACATAGTCGAGGTTCTCAACCATCGCAACGGTCTTGCGCACACCAAGTTTCTTCGCCGTCAGACAGGCAAGGATGTTCGTCTCGGCATTACCCGTCAGGGCCACGAAGGCCTGGGTATGACGGATGCCCTCCTCCTCCAACAGTCCGAGGTCACGTCCGTCACCGTGTATCACCATCGCCTCCTCCTGTTCGAGCAACTCGTTCAGTTTCTCACATCGTTGGGCATCCTTCTCGATGATCTTCACATGCATATAGTTAGGTATGGCGAGTGCAGCACGGACAGCCGTCTTACCACCACCCATGATAATCACGTTCTTCACGTCGGCATAGTGTTCCTTGCCAACGAGTTTCCTGACGTATGGGATATACTCCTTGGTGGTCATAAAGTAGACGAGGTCGTTGATGCGCAACTCGTCGAGACCGCCAGGAATCAAGGTATCACCGCCACGCTTGATGGCCACGATATGGTAGGGGTCATCAGGACCGCAGAGGTCTTTCAGCGGCTGGTTCAGGATCTCCGCTGTCTCACGGAGCTTGACACCCAGAAGGATGAGTGCACCACCATGGACGTCCCACCGCTGACGCACCCACGACAGCTTCAGGCTGTTGGTGATGTCTGTGGCCACCAGCACCTCAGGATAGATGAGCGAGTCGATGCCCAGATTCTTGAAGAACGGTTGCAGGTCCTGCGAAAGATACTCATAGTTGTCGATACGAGCTACAGTCTTCTTCGCACCAAGGGCATGGGCCAGGATACAGGCATTCATATTTACGCTTTCCTCAGGCGTCACGCCGACAAACAGATCGGCATGCTGTGCTCCGGCCTCTTTCAGGGCCTTGATACTCGTGGGTGATGCCTGATAGGTCATCACGTCATATTCGCTGAGTGCACCCAGACGCTCATCATCGTCATCGATAAGCACGCAGTTGATATTCCCCTTCGACAACAACTTGGAAAGATGGGTTCCCACAGCACCAGCACCGACAATGACTACTTTCATAATTAGTAATTAGGATTTGTAATTAAGAATTATGATTACCTATGATGGCAGCCTTGATACTTTCGGGATCAAGGCTGACAATCTTGTTCAGTTCACTCACCTTGCCATGTTCCACGAACTGATCCGGCAGACCCAGACGGATCACTTCGGGCTGATAGCCGTGATCATTCATCCACTCTAATACGGCAGAGCCAAGACCACCCTTCCTGACACCGTTTTCTACGGTGACGATACGCTTGAACTTCCGACCCACCTCGTCGAGGATCTGTTCGTCGAGAGGTTTCAAGAAGCGCATGTCATAATGGGCGACGGATACTGGCTCCTGACTCCTGGCTCCTGACTCCTCCAAAAGAGCAATAGCCTCCGTCACGTTATTACCGATAGGTCCGATAGAGAGCACTGCCACGTCGTCGCCGTCTTTCAGCTTACGACCCGTACCCACCTTGATCTCCTCAAACGGACAGCGCCAGTCCTGCAGCACACCACCGCCACGGGGATAACGTATCACGAACGGTCCCTTGTCAGGTAACTGAGCCGTATACATCAGTCTTCGCAACTCATGTTCGTCCATGGGTGACGAGATGGTCAGGTTCGGTATCGGGCGCAGTGCTGCCAGGTCGAAGGCCCCGTGATGGGTGGGGCCATCCTCGCCTACCAATCCAGCACGATCGAAGCAGAACACCACGTTCAGGTTCAGCAGTGCCACATCGTGGATGATATTGTCGAAGGCCCTCTGTGCAAAGGCACTGTAGATATTACAGAAAGGCAACAGTCCGTCCTTAGCCATACCTCCTGAGAAGGTGACGGCATGTCCCTCGGCGATACCCACGTCGAAGGTACGGTCTGGCAACTCCTTCATCATGATGTTCATCGAACAGCCTGAGGGCATGGCGGGTGTCACGCCGACAATCTTCGGATTCTGTTTGGCCAGCTCCAAGAGGGTATGTCCGAACACATCCTGATACTTCTGGGGCTTGTTGGGATCATTATCCACGATGCGCTCACCCGTATCGGGGTTGAACTTACCAGGGGCGTGCCAGACGGTCACATCCTTCTCAGCAGGGGCATAACCATGTCCTTTCTTGGTGTGCAGGTGCAACAGCTTCGGCCCCTTCATATCCTTGACCTGTTGGAGGATACGCACTAGCTCTTTCACGTTGTGTCCGTCGTATGGACCGAAGTAGCGGATGTTCATACCCTCGAAGATGTTCTGCTGGTGCGAGATGGCACTCTTCAGGGCGTTCGACAGACGGATCAGTCCCTTACGTCGCTCCTCGCCAAGCATACCCTTACGGTTCATCCAGCGCGAGGCCTTGAAGCGGATGGCGTTGTAGGTCTCGTTGGTGCTCAGGTTCAACAGATATTGCTTCATGCCACCCACACTGAGATCGATGGACATGTTATTGTCATTAAGGATGATGAGCAGGTCGTTGGGAGAAGACGACACGTTGTTCAATCCCTCGAAGGCCAGTCCTCCGCTCATGGCACCGTCGCCGATGACAGCTACCACATGACGGTCTTTCTTCTGTTCGAGTTTCGCAGCCACAGCCATACCCAACGCTGCCGATACAGAGTTGCTGGCATGACCACAGGCGAAGGTATCATACTCACTCTCCTCGGGTGAGGGGAACGGTTTGATACCGCCCAGTTTACGGTTTGTACAGAACATATCGCGACGGCCCGTCAGGATCTTATGACCGTAGGCCTGATGGCCCACATCCCACACGATCCTGTCCTCCGGGGTATTATAAACGTAATGCAGAGCCACTGTGATTTCCACCACACCGAGACTAGAAGCCAGATGACCCGGGTTTACGGCCACCTCCTCCACAATATCCCTGCGTAACTCCTCACATAGCTGGGGTAACTCATCAACTTTCAGACGTCTCAGGTCCTCAGGAAGACTGATTCCGTTTAGTAGGATAAAATCTTTTTTGTCCACATTTCTACAATTATGTGTGCAAAGATACGCCAAAATTAAGAAAAAACAAAGTTTTTATGCAAAAATATTCCGAATTTGTTGCAAGTACAAGAAATGATATGTACAATTTCTTTGGCCATTTCGGGATTTAGTTGTAATTTTGCGGCAAATTTGACGAGAATATGAGATACGGAATCATCGGAGTGGGTGCCATTGGCGGCTATTACGGCAGCAAATTGGCATACAGCGGACAGGAGGTGCATTTCCTGTCGCATAGCGATTATGAGTTTGTGAAGGAGCATGGTATGCAGGTGGACTCCTGCAACGGCTCATTCCATTTGGATCAGGTTAATGTGTATCAGAATGCGGTGGATATGCCGAAGTGTGATGTGGTGATTGTTGGTTTGAAAACAACTAACAATCATCTGCTTCCAGAACTGCTGCCACCACTGTTTCACGAGCATACGGCTGTGGTGCTGATTCAGAATGGCATTGGCGTCGAGGCTGACGTACAGAAAACGTTTCCGAATGTGCAGTTAATAGCTGGGCTTGCATTTATCTGCTCTGCTAAGACAGAGCCTGGCCGTGTGAACCACCAGTGCTATGGCAGCATCAACCTGGCGAACTACTCTTGCAAGGACGAAAACCTCTTCAACAACATCCTAAAAGATTTTACAGATGCAGACATTCAGGCAGCATCCGTACCTTACGAAGAGGCCCGATGGAAGAAGGCGGTGTGGAACATGCCCTTCAACGGAATGACCGTTGCTCTCAACACCCGCACGGACCTTCTGTTGAAGAATCCTGCCACCCGTCAGTTGATCCGTGACCTGATGATGGAGGTGGTTGGGGCATCGCGTGCCCTGGGTATCAGCGGCGTCGATGAGGCTTTCGTGGAGAAGATGATCCAGATGACGGACGAGATGACGCCCTACAGTCCATCCATGAAACTCGATTTTGACTTCCACCGTCCGATGGAGATCCACTATCTCTACACCCGTCCCATCGAAATCGCCCGTGCTGCTGGCTTCCGCATGTCCAAACTCGAGATGCTCGAAGCCGAACTCAGGTTTCTCGGAGAGTAAAGGCGCGTTTCCATCAGCGGAGACTGCTACCAGCGAATACTTCTTACAAGGATCAATAAAAATCCCCTGCCGCGTGCGGCAGGGGATTATCATATTAAGAGGATTGAGATTACTCTGTGAATCCACTGTGCTTACGGCCTGAAGCACGCAGCTTTGTCCAATAGGTACCAGCATAGCTATCGTCGTCGAACAAAATCTCGAAAACGATACTGTCGGTAGGCAGACCATGCTCGTTTTTGGCAGCACCCTCTAAGATCTTACCATTGGTAACAATAGCCTTTCCAGATTCCTTGGCATCGTACCATACTTCGTCGCTAAAGAATGTGCGAGAATCGTAGTTGATGTTTACCAGGAACTTATAGGTCCAGAAGGTTTTCTGGTCGTCGAGCCACATCTGTGCTGTACCATTGCTTGCGGTATTGAAGGTATACACCGTACAAACACCTGCACCATAAGGATCCTCGTATACAACGTTACCATTTTCATCAACGCCGTCATATACTACATCCCAGTAACCGCACATTTTCTCGATGTTGGTTCCGCCGGGTTTCTCGTCGGTCTCCACATCACAGGCAGTGAAGCTCATTGAGAGCATCAGCGCCATGGCCATCATTGAAATATATTTCTTCATAACTACTAACTTTGCTTATTTGTTTAATGTAATATAGAACGTCATCGAACCTGCATAGCCGCACTCCCAGGTGAGGGTCTCGGTCTCAGGATCGTAAGAACCTACGAAGGTTCCCTCGTCGATAGAGTCGCCCCAACCGTTTACAAAGTTGCTCAGGCAGACCAAAGAATTGTCAGCCAGCAGCTGCATATAACCCTTACAAGCATAGCTGCCACCGTAACCTGCGCGCTGGTCATAGTAACCTGCGAAGAAGTCAGACACAGAGAAAATGCCAGGGGCAGCCTTCTTGATCTTACAGGTGAAGCCGGCAAACGGAGTAATGGTTGCCTCCTTGTAGATACGCTGTGTTCCAGCCTGTGTTTCCCAAGTGCCACTGAGGTCGGTCTCGATCGAAGGATCGCAGACAGCTACGGTACGGGATACAGAAGCGGGGAAACCATCATCGTTGATGGCAGAATAGGTCACCTCATAGAGGCCGGCCGTATTCACGTCGATCTCGTCAAGACCATCGGTCATGATGCGCGATGTGACATCCTGGCCGTTCATGGTAGCCGTACATCCGGCATCGGTATAAGATGTTCCGATGGGTACCTGTACAAAGGCATCACCCTGCATTTCCAGGTTCACATAGTATGTGAGTCGGGAGTCT
>Ga0310786_10013548_pt1 | contig 10063 bp, 5 predicted proteins | sample AusTroGonzalo_MG_FD_203881 | JGI IMG/M metagenome (GOLD analysis project Ga0310786, IMG submission 203881) | Bovine rumen microbial communities from tropical cattle in Woodstock, Queensland, Australia - Gonzalo_03 (v2) (version 2) | ecosystem: Host-associated > Mammals > Digestive system >... | reverse complement strand
GCGCCGTATCCGTTGCAGTGGAACCAGTGCGGGATCACCTCGCCCGGCTCAAAGGACTCCATGATGTCGTGCTCGATCCCTGCATAGCCCGGATCGAGCGAACATCCCTGCATGGGGGACTGCATCCAGAACGCCGACCACCAGCCGGGCAGCTGCTGGAGCTTGCAGCGACATTCGTAATAGCCGTAGCGGTGCATGAACTTCGGCTTCTCGCGCTTCGGCAGAAACCAGATGCCGCCGGGGTGGCGCTTCTGCGGAGTGTCCCACATCAGCTCGCCCGTCTGCAGCTGCGGCGAGACGAACTGTCCGTCCGGACGCTTGACGAGCTTGAGCCTAGCAAGACCGTCCTTCACCTCAACGGCGTTGTCCTCAGGCGTGGCGAACCAATGCGCCTTGATTCCCCAGAAGTTGGTGCGGTAGCCCCACTTCGACGTGTCGAGCAAATTACCGTCGAACTCGTCGTTCCACACGAGCTTGAACGTCTTGCCTGCGGGGAGGAGGGACGGCGCATGGCCGGGGACGGACACGACCTCGGTTGTCTGCGGCGAGCCGGCGGCTGCGCTGAGCGCAGTCATGACGATTGCGGTTAGCATCATTCTCATTGCCATTTCCTTTCTTAAGGCAACCTACGTCAGGTTGAAGATGTCGGAGAATCCCGTGATGTCGAAGACCTCCTTGACGGGTGGCTGCACGTTGGAGATCTGGAGCTCCCCGCCCACTCCCATCATCGTCTTGTGGGCTGTGAGCAGGAGGCGCAGACCGGCTGAGCTCATGTACGGCACGTCCGCAAGGTCGATCACGACGTGCTTCGCGTCCCCGAACTTGAGGCCGGCCTCCAGTTCCGGAGCCGTCACGGTGTCAACGCGTCCGCTGACCACGATGGTCAGCTTGTCGCCTTCAGTTGTTGTCTTTATTTCCATAGTCTTTTCCCATTGTCAGGATGTTCTGGCCGTTCCGCCGCTTGTAGGTGACGGGCGACATTGTCTTCTTGACGATCAATATCCCAAGTCCGCCGACTTCGCGGTCCTTGGCGCATAGCGTAGTGTCCGGATCGCGCAGAGCAAGCGGATCGAACGGCTTGCCGTCGTCGGCGATCACAAGCCAAACGCCTTCCGGACAGTGCGTGCGCTCGACCGTCAGCGACCAGCGCTTGGCTTCGGAATACCTCATGATGTTGGCGAATATCTCGTCGGCCGCGACCATGAGCCTCGCCTTGTCGGCCTCGGGGACATGTTCGAGCGCGGCGGCGAGATCGGCGGATGCGGACGCGATTCCCTCGATCGTGGGCGCATATTCGCGGGTGAAGACGTCCGGCGCGCCGCGATAGCGCATCACGAGCTGCGTGCAGTCGTCCGCCTGCTCGGCGTCGCCCGCGTGCCTGCGCACGTCATCAAGCACGGCCTTGAGCAGCGCGCCGTCCTTTTCCGGGCAGCCAGAGAGCAGCTTGAGCAGCCTTGCGTCTCCGTAGAGCTCCCCAGACGGGTCCGGCTGCTCGGTGATTCCGTCCGTGTACAGATATATCTCGTCTCCCCGCTCCAGATGCAGTTCGCCAACGCCGTATTTCATGCCCGGCATGACGCCGAGAACGAGCGAAGGCCTGCCCTTCAGATATTCGCATTTGCCGCCGCGCCGGACTACCGGCGCGTTGTGGCCCGCGTTGACATATACGACATGGCCCGTCTTCAAGTTCACCTCGCCGGCCCACGCCGTGACGAAGGTGTTGGACGAGTTGCCCTCGCAGAGCGCGTCGTTCGCCTCCTCGAACACCCGCGCCAGCGGCTTGCCGGTCTGCGCCGCGCTCTTTATGAGAGTCTTGGCCCTCATCATGAACATCGCGGCGGGGACGCCCTTCCCGCTCACGTCGGCCACGAGAAAGAGGACGCGATCGACCCCGGTGAAGTAGAAGTCGTAGAAGTCGCCCCCTACCTCCTTCGCAGTCTCCATCGACGCCCAGATCGAAAAGGCCGGTTCGTCGGGGAACGGCGGAAAGACGTTCGGCAGGGCGGAAAGCTGTATGTCCTTCGCCAGCTCAAGGTCCTTCGCGGCCTGCGCGCGCATCTGCTGGCGCACGAAGGACGATATGACGACGCCCACCAATAGCGCCACGAACACGAGCGCAAGTCCGTTCAGCGTCGCCGTCGCGCCGACAAGAACGTCACGCTGCACTGCGGCGGCGCCCCTGGGAATCATCACGTACGTCGGGAAGCTCTCGACATCCTTCCTTTTCCAGTAGAACGAACCGTCCGGCTCTATCCACTGGGAGCCTTCGCGGTTCGGCTCGGCGTAGTCGGACAACACAAGCCCCGACGGAGTGGTGACCACGATGCCGCCCTTGCCGCCGACGCGCCAGTTGCGGAAGAGATCGACTATCGTCGCGCGCGAAAGGGCCCGCAGCGACTCTCCGTCGCAGCCAATCTCCACGAAGCCTCCCGACGGCTTCCACACGCCCACGAACTTGCGCCATGCGCCGTTCGCCGTGTTGCAGCGGAACGGCTGGCAGTATTCCGTCTCCTGCCCGTTCACGAGGCACATCATGTCTTCGGCCATGCCGCCGGCCGTGACGAAGCTGAACGCCGGCTTTCCGGGGCCTGCCAGATATTCCGGCACGGACGAGCGGACTATGTTGCCCTTCGAATCCGCAACGCTGACCTCCGTTATGTTCATCTCGCGGGCAAGCGCCTGGAGCGACGCCGTATCGTCGGGATATCCCTCGTCGAGCCGTTCGCGCACTTCCATGCAGTGACGGACGAGCCGTTCGTTTACGCAGTCGATTATCTCCGATTCGACGTTCTCGAACGCACGGTCGATGAGACCGTGGGCGTCGCGCTCGGACAATCTGTCGTGAAGGAACCAGGAAAAGGCCATTGAAAGGGCAAAGGCCACGAGGACGCTCAGGATGAGCTTCAGGTTGAGGCTGCCGCGGTCTGTCACTTCTCCGCTCCTTCCGCGATGACGGCGTTGGCCGCCGCAAGCACGTCCGGCCGCCGCTTGTCCACCGCCACGCCGTAGCAGTCCTTCGTCTCGAGCGGCGTTACAACGAACCGCCCGCCTGACGCCGCCGCCTTGTCCTTCAGCTGGACGGAGTCGAAGAACACGGCGTCTATCCTGCCCTTCTCCAGCGAGTCAAGCGCATCCTTCAAACTGATGAACCGCATGGGGTCGCCGCCATGGAAGCAGAGATACAGATCGTGGACGGAATCAGACTCCACCCCAACACGGAATGTGCTGATCCGCGACATCCTCGGCTTTCTTCCGTCCTTCCTGTACAGGAAGCAGGCGCCGCCAGTGGCGTACGGCTCCGAGAAGTCGACGTCGCGCAGACGCGCGTCGGTGATGATGATGGTGGCTATTCCGAAGTCTGCCGAGCCTTCTTTGAGGCGCGGCAGGATGTCGTTGAACTCCACTGCCTCCACGACGAGCTTCCGACCAACCTTCGCCGCGATGCGCCGCGCCAGATCCACGTCCGTGCCGACGACCTTCCCGTCGCCGTCGATGTAGGAGCATGGCGGTTCAGTTGGATACGTCAGGAAGACAAGAGGACGTGAAGCATCCGCAATTCGCGGATCGACGTCCTTCCGGGCCGCCTGGTCGGAACAGCCGACAATGGCGGCAAGAGCCAGAATTATGGAGACTCTCATTTCTGAAGTGCCTTCTGTTTTTCGGATGATTATACCATATTTCCGCGCATCGGCGCTAGGGCAAGCGTCCAAGCCAGATGTAGTCGATGCGGCAGGTGCCGGAGATACTTCCGCCGTCTGCGGAGAATTCAAGCCCAAGCTGCTTGAGCCTGCCCACGGGCGGCATCGCCACCTCATACAGAGAATCGTCGGCGTCCATCGGCTTCACTTCGAACGCCACCGAGTTCTTCGCGTCCCACGCCGGCACGCCGCCGTCCTTCTGCCACCAGACGCGCATCCGCCGCGAATTGGTGCGGTTCTGCATCTTTATGCGCAGCGCATTGACGCGTCTTCCGTCGCAGACGGCCCCCACCGCCGTCTCGTCCGACGTGACGATGCGAGCTTCGGCGGCATCCCTTATCGCAACCACCATGTAGTCGCCGCAGACGAGACGCACGGGATACGAACCACATCCGTCCTTCGGCAGCGGTTCGTAGTCAGCGCCGGCGTTCTCCACGCGCCATCCCTCCATGTCGAGGTTTTTGGAGAAGCTCCACGCCTTGAACGTGCGCGATCCGTGCGGCAGGACGTGCACAGCGGTCCGCGCCGCGCGCCAGAGCGTTCCATTGTCCGCCTTGAGCGCAACGCGATAGTCGCCCTCGGCCGGAAACAAAGCCCTGGTGCACGGGGCGTCTGGGCGAAGAAAGGTCACGCGGGCCGGGCCTTCCCGCTGCTCCCAGGCAAGTGCCGCCCTGCCCGACACCTTCGCGGGCAACGCCGCCTCGCGGCGGTCCGTCCACACCTCGCCGCAGATCTCCACTACTGGCGGATCGACATGCGGCAACGCCCTGTCCAGGTCTTCGGCGAAGTCGAACGCGCGGTTGCGCACGAGCTTCCAGTCGTTTGTGGACGGCGACTCGTTGAAGTAGAAAGGCACGTCCGGCGACTCCACGTATCCGTTGTCCTCTATCAGCCCGTTCGAACAGGCGATCTCCGGCGACGCGTCCGGCCCGCCCCACACGAATATCTCCGCCGGGCCGCATCTCCTCGCCCAGTTGTTGCGGTCGAACCTGCATCGGCGGATGTGCACGTTGCGCGCCTGCATCGTGCCGAAGCCAAGCACCTCTATCGCCGCGCCGGCGTTGTTGCGGAACGTGCATCCGTCGATGAGGCAGTTCTCGCCGCCGGACTCGAAGTCTATCCCCCCCTCGTCATTGGAGCCGGAGTCGGGCTGGTTGAGGAAGTGGCATCCGCGAATGACGCATCCCCTGTTGTTTCCAAGCATCACCCCCATCGTGCCGAAGTATGCGTGCCAGCCCGAGGCGTCGAAGACGCAGTCCGTCATCCAGGAGCGGTTCGCGATGAAATACGGATGGGGCGAGGTGTTGTGCGCATAGTTGTCGTGGCAGAACACCCTCGTCACGAACGAATCCGTGCCGCCCACGCTGAATCCGCTGGAGCACTGGTACGTCTCGCAGTCGCGCATGATCATGCCCTGCGCCTGCGTGCCGCCAATGCAGATGCCGGCGCTTCCCTCGCCCGGGCCGGTCTTGTCGCGCCATTCCGGGATGCCATGCGCGTTGAAGCGGTATTTGTTCTCTATGTGATGGGCGAGGCACCGCTCCACGAGCACATGTCCGCTTCCCGTCCTGTGGCATATCGCCGCCAGTCCCGAGCCGGCGTTGCAGAACACCAGATCCCTCACCACGAGGTACGACGGGTTGGCCAGAAAGCAGCACCGTTCGTCTATGTCGCGATTGCGGCTTATCTGCGGACGCATCCCCTCTCCGTATGCCCCTATCTCCGCCCAGTTCTCCGCAGAGCCTTGCACGTTCAGGCGCAGTTCCCCGTTGAACACGCACCCGCGCTTCAGCAGCAGCCGTTCGCCTGGGCCGAGCGAGAGATCGACGGTGTTCGCGAACGACTTCCACGCCGTCGCGGGCGTGAGGCCGTCGCGGGAGTCGTCGCCGCCGTCGGCGTCGATGTGATACGTCCGCACCGGCGAGACTGGCGGATTCCAGGCCTCCGCCGAAAAGTCCGGCTCCTTCTCCGGCATGAAGAACATCTTGTGGCTCGCACGTCCAACGTCGCCGCCCTTCACGTCTCGCAGGACGAATTCAAGGTTCGCCACGCCGTCTTTCCCCGCATCGACCTTCCACTCCACCGGCACGGAAGCCCATTCTTCGAGCACGCCTATCTCGATGCGTTCAGGAGAAACGGCGGCGCCTCCCTTCGCCTTCGCCTCCAGCACGCAGCCGTCAAGGCGTCGCCCGATGTTGGACACATTGCCGACGAGCCCTGCCGATGAGCCTGCTCGCGGCATCAGTTCGCGGGTCCTGAATCTGCCGATCTGGACGATCGGCTTGTCGTCGTTCACGACGCGGAAGTTCGCCACGTCGATCTTCCCCCTGGCTCCAAGAGCGACGGGACGTGCGAACGGCACGCTGCGCCCCAGACACCGAGCGCTGCGCCCCGCCTTGCCGTCGACGGAGATGAACGCCTCCATCCCGTTCCACCCCGCCGTGACTGCGTATTTCTGCCCTTCCTTGACTTCATGCGCCAGCGACGCCGGCCCGCGCCATCTGCCGTCCAGAAACAGAAACAGATTGAATTTGCCCAGACCGCCGCCAGCCAGCCGATCGTAGCGAAGCCAGTATTCCTTCAGCTTGCAGGCGATCGTCGTCTCGCCGTCCGGGACGGAACGGAAAGTCGCGTCGCAGGAGATTGTGAATCCGGGACGAATCGAAGCGTCGCCGGACGCGTCCCCGTCAACGCCGCAAGCCACCTCGGCCTGCAGAACCAGAGCGACCGAAGCAAACAGCCGCCGCATGAATCTCATCTTCATTTCCAGGCCTTGAGCACCGTCCACGCAGCCATTGCGCGGACGTAATGGTGGCCGCATTCCGCCTCGTCGAACGGACTGCGCTTCACGCCGTCGTACCTGTCGCGTATGTTCCTCACGACGGCCTCCGCCTTCCCGTATTCGCCGTTCATCGCAAGAAGCCCCGCCACGACATACTCGAATCCGGTCATCGTCTCGCTGTAGTAGGGGAAGGGACGTTCCGGCATGCGCCCCTCGGGATACCACGCCATCCTCAGCGAAGTCTCGCCCGCCAATGCATAGCTTCTCATGCAGTTGAACGAATCGTCGTCTGGACGCCTCAGGTTCTTCTCCAATATCGTGTCAAGAGTGATGCGCTCGTGCTCGGCGTCAACAACCGGCGCAAGACCTGCTGCCCGCGCGGAGAAGTCGCCGACGAGCTGGTCGATGAGGCATCCCGCGCCGAGCTGATAGTCTGGATCGGAGAACTCCTTGTCGTCCATGTACTTGCGGCACAGTCCCTTGGCGATCTTCCCCTTCTTCGGAGGAACGACCTTGTGCTCGTAGTACGAACCATTGAAGAGGTTGCGCTCCGTCCACTCGCCGCCGCGTTCGCGCAATGCGCGGCATTCCGTCGCGAAGGCTCCGTCGCCGCACGCCGCAGCCATCGCCTCCGCCGCCTGCAGCGCCGCAAGATAGAGAAACTCCATCTGAGGATTCGGGCCGTAGTACTCAACGTCCATCGTGTTGTGCTGACAGCCCTCCATGACGCCGTCCCTGTCGGCATCCCATCCGCCCTCGATCCAGCAGAACTCCATCGCCTTCCTGACGTTCTGCCAGATCCCGCGCAGCCACTCGTCCGCAGCGGCCTTCTTCCAGACCTCGTACGCCTTGACTATGCACTGCATCTGGCCGTCCGCCGCCGCATGTATGCCACGCTGCTTCATCGCCTTTTCGCGCGGCAGCGGGACGCGGAAGTTCATGTGCCCTGTCTTAGGATCGAGAGCCGGGCCGAACTGGGTCTCGACCATGTCCTTCGCAAGTTCTGGCCAGATGTCCACGAGACAGTGTTCATAGCCCCACACGTGCGTGCAGCTCCCGTAGCAGCTCCCCGACCTGTCGTAGCAGCCTTCCCAGCCGTAGAAGTGTCCGTCCGCCGTGCGGAAGCACGTCTCGCTGCGCAGCGTGGAAACGTTGAAGAGCGCAGCCTCCTTGACGACATCGGGCGCCTTCCTTGAAAGAACGTCCTTGACGAAAGCGACCGTCCTGGCCTCCAGCTCCGGAAGGCGGGCCAGCAGGTCTTCGGCCGCCGCCATCGCCGTGGAATACCGTGTGGCGTACCAGTTCCCGACGACGTCTTTAGGATCCTTGCTGTCGTATGCGCCCCACGCCTTGCGGTCGGGATTGCGCCACGCGATGACGAACGGCACCTTCCGCGTCTCGCCCGGCGCAAGGCGGAACTTCACGCATGTCTGGTTCGCCTTGCGGTCGTTCTTGGCGTTGGGCTCGTCCTTCGGCGAGTCGGCCACCTCCCCCCTTTCGAGAAACGTCCTCCAGTAGCGGTCCGCCCCGGTGTTCCATCCCGGATCGCGGACGTACGTGGCGCGGGTCTTCTCCCATGATCCGTCCGGCACTACGATCTCCACGCACTCGTCCTTTACGATGGACCCGACGAGCGACACTGAAAGCGGCCTGTCCGTGGGGTTGACGACGACCCAGCGGAAGAGAACCGCAGGAATGCCGCTGTCGTCCGCATTGCCCGGCACCAGCGGATTGAACGCCTCTAGCCGCGGAGCGACTGGAAACGCATCGTCGCGAAGCTCGATCTGCGCAAGCGGATACGCCGCCTTGAACACGGCCGTCCTAAAGCGGGGGAATCCATGATTCGGGACGACGCATCCAATCGCACCCTCGTACTCGTCCGGGAAAAGCGGCCCCTCCAGGATGCGCGCCTTCTTTGCGCCGTCTGCCGTCTCGCAGCGTATGGCGAAGTGCGGCGCCTTGAGCCCGGATGGAATGTGGCCCTTCGCCGGGCGGTTCCACAGTTCCCAGTCAACGAGCGAACCGCGCCCGGAAAGCGAAATCGTCCCCGTACCGATGCCGCCCATCGGCATCTTCACGCGTCTGAGCGAAGCACCTTCGTACGTCTTCAAGACCGGCCACTCTTCGGCGGCCATGGCGGCGGCGGGCAGCCACGCTACCACCATCGCCAACAACGCAAATTGATATTTGCGATTTGTGAACAATCGTACCAATTGCGATTTGTTGACATTAACCATGGTTATCCTCATGTGTATTCGCGCATTGATTGCGGCCGACGGGCTACCTGAAGTCAATCACGAGCCCCTTGACCGGGCGTATATAGGCGCCGTCGTCCGCATACTCCACCTTCCAGACCGGCGACCAGCTGGAGGCAAGGGCAAACGTGCCGGTATAGCCGTTCGTCGCCTTGAATATCCGATATCTGGTCCCCGGGCTCCTGTCAAGCCGCGAGAGACCGGACGACTTGAGCGTCAGGCCGGAAATCGACTGATTAACGCCCTCCACTTTGAGAACGCCGCAACTGCTCTCGCTGGCGGAAGGCTCGAAGTCTCCGCGCAGGTCGCACGTCTGCTTGAACGTGATAGTCCCGGTAGCGGACGGCGCAATGGCGTTAGTGACGTGGACTTGCGAGCAGTTCCGTATTTCGCCAGCTCCTTCCACGCGTCCAATCCATTGTTCGGTGTCACGGGCAGGAGACGCGCTGTTGTAGGTGTTGGCGTCCACGTATGCGCTTGCACTGTTGGAAAGGCAGAGCGTCGTGCCGGGCGGAAGCGCGTTGTCTGCGCGAAGCTGTATGCCGCCGTATTCCACGATCGTCGCGCCGTTGTAGCAGTTTGTCGTCAGGAGCACCATGTAGTTGCCATGGATCTTGCGGATGCCGCCGTCATGCTCCGCGTCGCTCAGAAGCGGACGCCCCACGTAAAGCGGCTGCCCGTTGAGCGTGTTGAACACCGCACCCTTTTCGCCCACAAGGACTCTGACCTTTTCCCACTTGTCACCGGTGGGCGTCCCGAAGAAGTCCGTGTACCCCTGCCTGGACTGGACAGCGCCGCCGTTGAACCTGAATATTCCCACCGGATCGGATACGTCACTTGCGAGCGTGAATTTGAGGGCCTTTATTATTCCGCCTTCTTCAAGATGAACTTCTGTCCCGATCTGTGACCTGCTGACGTGCATATTGCCCATGCCAAGTTCGCCTCCGTCGCCCACCGTCAGACGAGCAGGAGAACCACCGTATCCGTGCAGCCACGTGCAGTTGAACACGTGCAGCTTGCTGTTGTTCGTCACAGCGACCTGACCATACGCAGACACCTGAATATAGCGGGACTGCGACGAATAGATCGTGCCCCCGGTCATCTCCAGGATGCCTCTATCGTCTTTGAATGTGCTTCCATCACCTTTGACATACAGCGCCGCCTCGTTGCCCACGCCTCCAGACTTGCCGCCTCCAATATACGTAAGCCCGCTCGCGATGCGCAGTCGGCCATTCTCGTTCCGCAGATGACCTACAATGTTCGTCCGTCCTTCACCGGGATCGAAAACAGTCGTTCCGTGCCAAGTCCCGCTTATGGCAGTGAACGTG
>Ga0310786_10013546_pt1 | contig 10063 bp, 8 predicted proteins | sample AusTroGonzalo_MG_FD_203881 | JGI IMG/M metagenome (GOLD analysis project Ga0310786, IMG submission 203881) | Bovine rumen microbial communities from tropical cattle in Woodstock, Queensland, Australia - Gonzalo_03 (v2) (version 2) | ecosystem: Host-associated > Mammals > Digestive system >... | reverse complement strand
CTGATCATCATGATCAACATCACCTCTCGTCTGCCTCAGGCGCTTATCAGCGCGTGGGAGCGCTACTTCGGTCTCGCTGGCGTCCAGGCTTCCGCGCCTATCGCAGAGCTGCCGATACTCGTGATATTCTTCCTCCTCGTCGTCATGGGTACAGTGATGCTCACCCAGGGCGTCCGCAAGGTCACGATTCACTCGACCCGTCGTTCTGTCGGCGGCGGCAATACCTATGGTATGCAGCAGACGTTCATGCCGCTGCGCGTCAACTACACGGGCGTCATGCCGATCATCTTCGCGCAGCCGCTCATACAGATTCCGTCTGCTCTCCTCATGAAGGTGACCGACGCCACCTCGACCGGCTTCAGCGGTACCTTGAACCGCTTTGCGCAGGATCTCTCGAACCCGACGGCTCTCCACATGATTGTCTACGCTGCGCTCATCATGTTCTTCGCGTTCTTCTGGGTCGCGACCCAGTTCAATGCGGTAGACATCTCCGAGAACCTGAAGAAGGATGGCTCGTACGTCCCGGGTATCCGCCCCGGCCGCGCGACCGCCGAGTATCTTGACGACATGATGACCAAGATCACACTGATCGGTGGTACGGGCCTTCTCGTGGTCGCACTCATCCCGATGCTCCTGATGGGCTGGATGTCGGTGCCGTGGGCCATCGCCTCGTTCTTCGGCGGCACGTCGCTCCTCATCATCGTCGGCGTTGCGCTTGATACGCTTCGCATCATGGAGTCTCACCTCCTCGTTCGCAAGTACGACGGCTTCCTCTCGCACGGTTCGCTGCGCGGCCGTAGCGGCGTTTGATGCATTAAAGGGTGTTCTCGATAAGGAATATCCTTTCCCACGACGCGAGCCCGTTTTGGCAGTTTGTCAAATACGGGCTCGTCGGCGTTATGGCGACGGCCGTTCAGACTTTTGTGTTCTACGTCCTCGCCTCTACCTGCCTGAAGTGCCTTGCGCCTGACGACTGGGCGGTGCGATTCCTTTGCCTGCCTTCCGCAGAATTCACCGGGGCCGAGCCTTGGTATGCGTCGCGCGGCGCATTGGCTTCGGCGGCGACAGCCGTAGGGTTCACTGTCGCGAACGTGTTCTGCTGGCTCATGAACCGTGCTTTTGTGTTCCGTCCAGGCAAATACCGCTGGTATGTCGAGTTTGCGATGTTTTTCGGTGCGGCGGCATTCGCTACCCTTGTGGCGCTCGCCGTCATGAAGACGCTTATCGACGGATTTGGCATGATGACGACCCTGGCCGTTGTGGTGGAAGTCGTCGTGTCGTTCATGGTGAATTTCTTCATCCGCAAGTTCTTCATTTTCAAGGGATGATTTGGTATAATACTCATCAATCATGAGCAGGACTTTTCTTCTTAGCGTTTTGGCGGTGGCCCTTGTCGGCCAGAATGCCGCTTTTGCACAGGAGGTCGTTGCCGGTGCGCAGACTGTGGTTGACCAGTATCCACAGCAGCAACAGTACATCGAGGGTGACCTCACCGACGGCGGCGCTGTACTGCCGCTCGATACGACCGACGCCGTTACGACAGACTCCCTTTTCACGGAGCAGGAGGATATCGCGACAGTCCGTGCTGACGCGACAGCCGTCGCAATAGCCCGTGCGCAGGAGGAGGCTCGACTTGACGCAGAGGCCAGGCTGCAGGCCGAAGCCGAAGCGAAGGCGGAGGCAGAGCTCGACAGCAGGCGCATGCATACACGCGTATTCAAGTTGTCCCATGCTAGCGCTGAGAGCGTCGCCGACAAGCTCAATGCTACCTGGAGCGGCGAATTCGGCACAAATTGGCGGCTTGTGCGCATCGCGACGGCCTTTCCAGAGTCGAACTCGGTTCTTGTTACTGCGCCCAAGCGTATCCTTGATGCCTGCGAAGAGATTTTGGCAGAAATCGACCAGGAGGCCCAGCAGGTATACATCGAGGCCCGTTTCGTGGAGCTCAGCAACGCGGCTTCGCACAAGCTCGGCATCGACTGGTCTATGCTTGACGGCATGACAGGTAGCGCGCAGCTAGGCGGTGGCTTTCAGAACACCCGTATCGGCAACGCCGTCACGAGTTACTCTAAGAGTAACGTGTCGAACAACAAGTCTGAGACTTATACGCTTTCGGCGCCCACGACTTCTGTCATAGGGTATGGCACTTCTCCTACTACAGGTTTATCAGAGCCTCTAACCTCTACAACCGGCGGTTCGGACGGCAATATTGCCTATTTCAACGGAACGCTCAACTTCAGCGAGATGTACCTTACGCTCCGCGCACTCGAGTCCACCGACGACGCGCGCGTATTCTCGAACCCGAAGATTATCGTTTCCTCTGGCAAGAAGGCAACGGTCGATATGACGACGAAGTATCCGAACGTACTCGTCTCTGCGAAGCGTACGCTCAACGGAAACGCAGAGTCGCTCGACCTCGCCATGCAGATGATTGCGATTCCCGGCGAGGACAAGTTCATGTTCGCTCAAGAGGCGTTCTTCAGCTGGGGCATTTCGCTTGATGTCGTGCCGCGAGTCGGAACTAACGGACTGATCAACGTCACGATTGTCCCCACGATCAGCGATCTAGATTCGAACTACGGCAGCGGTGGCTTCGTTACCGCTGGCAGTGGCGACGGCAGTGAAGTGTCGTCCTACGCGTCGAAATACCCGATCATCAAGGTGCAGCGCCTCATAACCGAATTCAACATGTCGAGCGGAACCACTGCCGTGATCGGCGGCCTTTCTCGCACTGTCGAGGTTCAGAAGGACAGCGGAATTCCCTGGCTGAGAAGCCTGCCGTGGATTGGTCCCAGGTTGTTCGGATCGAAGATTCGCGTGAAGGAGCAGCGTGAGATCATAGTTTTCGTCACCGTCGGCCTTGTTGATCCCAAACGTATGAAGAATGATGCGGGTCTTCCGAAGAATGCTATACTTGGCCGTCAGTACGTCAAGCAGCAGAAGCTTGAGCCGGGCGACCGTCCCGCAAAGAACATTGAGGGCATAGAGTCCCTCGATCTGCGTCCGCTTGAGGAGCAGGCCAACGATCCGCTCAGGGTGAACGAGCCCGAGAAGAAGTCGTTCGGCGACTTCCTGCCTTTCAGAAAAAAGGAAACTATCGATAATAAGGAAACCAATGATGAAGATTAAAACAATGATGATTGCGGCGCTTGCCGCTGCGGCGATGTCCGCAAATGCAGACAAGGTGGTGCTCAAGTCCGGTTCGTGCCTCACGGGAACCGCCGGTGCGGTGAACGAAGGTGTACTGACGTTCGTCTCGGAGGACTTTGGCGAACTAGCCATCAACCTCAACAACGTCGCAAGTCTCGAGACTGAGACCGTCTACGAGGAGGGCACCGTTCCGTTCGACGTGACCAAGCCTGTCGTCGCCGATGCTGAGGAAGCCCCCGCTGAGCTTGAGGAGGAGAAGGACAACGCATGGCATGGCTCCTTCAACGCCAACTACATGTCTTCGCGCGGCAACACATACAACAACACCGCAAGCGTGCTCTTCAACATCAACCGCCGCTGGGAAGAGGATCGCGTGAAGGGTGATCTCGGCTACTACTACACGAAGAACGGTACTTCCAAGGCCGACCGCGAGACCAGCTCGAACCGCTTCGAGGCCGAGGGCCAGCATGACCACTTCTGGGCGGAGAAGGTATACACCTACGAGAACGCGCATTATGACCGCGATACGATCGCCGGCCTCGACTACAGGCTCCGTCTGGGCGCAGGTCTTGGTTACCAGTGGCTCGACGGCTACGAGAGCGATCTCACCGGAAAGTGGAGCTTCAGCCAGGAAGCCGGTCTTGCGTGGGTGCGCACCGGGTACGTACTCAAGGACCCTGATGCGGAGGACAGCTACTGCTCGTTCCGCTACGCCCACCACCTCACATACCAGCCAAAGTGGAACGAAGGCGTAGAGGGCTTCCACAACCTCGAATACATGCCTGACATCGCCGACTGGGAGGTGTTCCTCATGAAGGCCGACATTGGTTTCACGACGAAGATCCTCATGGATTTTGACCTCCTCTGCAAGATAGAGTGGGATTACAACTCCACCCCCAGTACTGGCCGCAAGTCAAGCGACACCCGCTACATCGTCGGCCTCGGCTACAAGTGGTAATTTGACTGATGCGCGTCGCCATCTGCTATCCTCCACTCAAGTCGGACAAGGGCGTCGCGCTTCTTACGCAGAACCGCCAGTTCCAGTGGTTCTCGCGTCCTACATACATCTTTCCGGTGGTTCCTGCGACCGCCGCGACGATGATGAAGAGGGAAGGGCATGAGGTGCTCTTCCTCGATGCTATAGCGGGCGAGCTTTCGGACGAGGAGTTCGAAGCTCGCCTTGCCGCATTCAAGCCCGATTATGTCGTGCTTGAGACAAAGACTCCCGTCGTAAAGCGACACTGGCGCTGGATAGACGCCCATAGGGGACGCTGGCTCAATGTGCTCGTCGGCGACCACGTAACGGCGATGCCCGAGGAATCGATGGCGTCATGCGGGGTAGATTTCATACTTACCGGCGGCGATTGGGATTTTCTCCTTAAGAACCTCGTCTCTTCCGCCGGCGATTCGTCGAAATACGAGCCCGGTATCTGGTATCGCGAGGAGGGCGAGGTAAGGAACACCGGGCGCTTCCGTCTCGACCACGACCTCAACTCTGCGCCGTGGATCGACCGCGACCTCGTAAACTGGCGGCTGTACGCCGAAAAGAATGGCAACTTCCGCCGCACTCCCGGCACGTACATAATGTCCGGTCGCGACTGCTGGCATGCGAAGTGTACGTTCTGCAGCTGGACGACGCTGTATCCGACTTACCGCACGCGCGACCCGATAGACGTCGTAAACGAGATCGAAATGCTCGTCGAGAAGTACGGCGTAAAGGAGATAATGGACGACTCGGGCTCGCTGCCCGTCGGCAGCTGGCTTGAGACGTTCTGCAACGAGCTTATCAGGCGAGGTCTGCCAAAGCGCCTGCGCATAGACTGTAACATGCGCTTCGGCCGCCTCACATTCGAAGATTACAAGCTGATGCGCCGAGCGGGATTCAGGCTTGTGCTGTTTGGCGTGGAGTCTGCCAACCAGGCGACCCTCAACCGCTTCGTCAAGGCGCTGAAGGTCGAGGATGTCGAGAAGGGCTGCGAGTGGGCGCACAAGGCTGGGCTTGACGTTCATCTGACGTTCATGTTCGGCCACGCATGGGAAGGACCGACGGAGATCGCGAATACTGTCCGCTTCGCACGTCGTCTTCTTGCGAAGGGCTGGGCCTCGACACTCCAGTGTACGCTTACCATTCCTTATCCCGGAACGCCGCTCTTCCGCGAGCTTGCGGCCAACGACGGCCTTACGACGCTCGACTGGGACGAATACGACATGCGCCGCGCGATAACGAAGACTCCGCTCGCCAGCGAGGACGACATAAAGCGCGCGATACGTGACGTCTACAAGGGCTTCCTGCAGCCCGGCGCGATATTCCACAGGCTCACGACGACGCGCAATCTTTTCGATTTCGCCTTTTACTATCGCGGCATCCGCTCGCTCATCGGGCACCTCCTCGACTTCCGCCGCTCTTGACTTCGGAGGGTGAAGTGGTGTATAATTTCCACAACCTACACGAAAGGACAAATCCATGAACTACGCTGAGGCGGAAAAGATGCTCAAGGGCTGCGGGCAGGAACATGTGCTCGCCTATTGGAAGAAGCTTGGCAAGAAGGAGCGCGAGGCTCTTCTCAAGCAGATAGCGACGATCGAGCCCAAGAACGTGAAGTATTGCCGTGAGGCTCTTGCCAAGGGTGCGGACGTGCCCGACAGCTCGAAGGGCAAGGCTCCGAAGGTCGCCGTCCTCAAGGGTGCCGCGCTCAAGAAGGCCGTCGAGGCTGGCGAGGCCGAGCTTCGTGCAGGCCGCGTCGCCGCGCTTCTCGTCGCCGGTGGCCAGGGTTCGCGTCTCGGCTATGACGGCCCCAAGGGCTGCTTCGAGATTGGTCCTATCACCAACGAGCCGCTGTTCTACTTCCATGCGCGCAAGATCCTCGCCCGCTCAATCCGCTACGGCGCGACGATTCCTTTCTACGTGATGACCAGCGAGGCGAACAACGCCGCGACGGTCCAGTGCTTCGAGGAGAACGAATACTTCGGCCTCGATCCCAAGGACGTGTTCTTCTTCACGCAGGGCATGTGGCCCGGCATGACGAAGGAGGGTAAGATTATCCTCGACGAGCCAGGTCATGTATTTATGAGCCCTGACGGACATGGCGGACTGCTCGCCGCGCTCAAGAAGTCCGGCGCTCTCGCCGACATGAAGAAGCGCGGAATCAAGAGCGTGTTCTTCTTCCAGGTCGACAACCCGCTCGTCGAGATCGCCGATCCTGCGTTCATCGGCTACCACGTGCAGCAGAAGTCGGAATACTCCCTCAAGCTCTGCGCGAAGCGCGATCCTTTTGAGAAGGTTGGCGTGCCGATGCAGTTCGGCAAGTCTTTCCGCATGGTCGAGTATACCGAGATGACCGAAGAGCAGTGCAAGCGTACGACCAAGGACGGCAAGCTCTACTTCCTCTACGGCTCGCCCGCGATCCACGTCTTCGACCGCGCGTTCCTCGATCGCGAAGCCTCGAAGGCGATGCCTCTGCACCTCGCGTTCAAGAAGATACCGACCGTCGGCGCCGACGGCAAGGTCGTCAAGCCTTCCGAGCCGAACGGATACAAGTTCGAGAAGTTCATCTTCGACATTCTCCCCAACGCGAAGACCGCGGCGTTCCTCGCCTTCGACCAGAAGGATGAGTTCTCGCCCGTCAAGAACGCCGAGGGCGGCGACTCGCCGGCGACATGCCGCGAGGATATGCAGGCTAAGTGGCGCAAATGGCTCGCTGCGGCTGGTGTAGAGGTGAAGCCCGGCGTGCCGGTCGAGATCGACCCCGCCTATGCGCTTGACGCTGAGGAGCTTGCGTCCGTCGGCATCTGCCTTTGATAATGGTTTATTTGATAATGGTTTAAGTAAAAGGAGTCAATAAACATGAAACCTACGTTGGTTGTTCTCGCGGCGGGCATGGGCTCGCGCTATGGTGGGCTTAAGCAGGTGGATCCCGTCGGACCCTCCGGCGAGGCCATTCTCGACTATTCCGTGTTCGACGCCGTTCGCGGCGGATTCGGCAAGGTCGTCTTCATCATCCGCAAGGATTTTGAGGCTGAGTTCAAGGAGAAGGTCGGCAAGAAGTACGAGGGTCTTGTGCCGGTCGAATACTGCTATCAGGACATCAACGACCTGCCCGAGCCCTACAAGGTGCCGGAGGGCCGCACGAAGCCGTGGGGCACGGCCCACGCGACCCGCGCCGCCCGTACGGTCGTGAGCGAGCCTTTCGCCGTCATCAACGCCGACGATTTCTACGGCCGCGACGCGTTCGCCAAACTGGGCGCGTTCCTCTCCGCCGCGAAGCCGCTCGAGTTCGCGATGGTCGGCTACAAGCTTGAGCTTACGCTCTCCGAGAATGGCTCCGTAGCCCGCGGTATCTGCACCGTGGCCGAGGATGGCTCGCTCAAGGGCGTCACCGAGATGACGAAGCTCGTGCGCGTCGGCGAAGTGGCCGAGAACTGCGAGAATCCCGATGCTCCCGTCAAGGTGCCGCTAGATGCCCGCGTCTCGATGAACCTCTGGGGCTTCACGCCCGAACTCTTCACCGAGCTTGAGTCTCGCTTCCCCGCCTGGCTCGCCGAGAACGGCGCCAAGGAGAAGAGCGAATGGTACATTCCGTTCGTTGTGGACGAGTTGATTCGCGAAGGCAAGGCGACCTGCCGCGTTCTGCCGACGGAGTCCAGCTGGTTCGGCGTCACCTATCGCGAGGACAAGCCTTTCGTGATGGCCGAGATCAAGAAACTCGTCGACGCCGGTGAGTATCCTCCAAAGCTTTTCTGACCTTCTTTGGCCCAGAAGGTGTGAATTATGCGGGCGTCCGTCTGATAGAGACGGGCGCCACATTTGTTCAGGCTGCCTGATGCGACTTCCGGTTGTGGCGCAGACGGGATGCTGCAGGGTCTGCGCGCGGCCTGTCGTCGGGAACGAGACGGAATATCTCTGCGAGGATTGCGAAAAGAACCCGCCGAGGTACGACCGCGCCGCCTGCGCTCTCCGCTTTGAGGGAAGGGCGCGCGACATGCTGCTAGACTTCAAATTCAACCGCCATCTTTGGCTTGCGAAGGATTTCTCCGATTGGCTTGAGGCCGCGATACGTGCACGCTTCAATGTGCCGGAGATAGACCTTGTCGTTCCAATCCCGACTACTGTCTTTCACTATTGGGATCGCGGCTACAACCAGACCGAGATACTTGCCAGCGAAATCGCAAGGCGAATCGAGCGCCGCATGGACGCGCGGTCGCTAAGGCGGAAAGGCCGTCCAAAGAGACAGTCCTCACTGACCGAATCCGAGCGCCGCGAAAACGTCAAGGATACTTTTGCGGTCAGGCGTCCTGAATGGATACGCGGCAGGACGATTCTGCTTGTGGACGACATATTGACGACGGGTTCCACAGTTTCCGCCGCAGCTGCCGCGCTCAAGTCGTCCGGCGCATCACGCGTACTTGTTGCAACACTAGCCCGATCCATCAGAAGCTAGACTTAATGCCGAAATGTGTTTTGCGCCTGCGTATGGTGCAATGCAGTGTTGAGCGAAATATGATATAATACACAATATTCGCTCGTAACGGAGTCAACACTCAGGGAGAATGCTATGGCAGAAGCCACGAATAAAGAATCGAAGAGCGCCATCGGCGCTTTGATAGGCACTGTTGTGCTTGCTGCGGTTTGTGCGGTCGGCGGTTGGGTCGCCCGTGAACTTGTGCCGGCGGAGAAGCCTGCCGCCGCCAATCCGATGGCGGCGATGGCGGGTATGCCGCAGACTGTCGCGGTCACCAATGTGGAGAATCGCGTCTACAATCTGCCCGAGCGCTTCGTGGCGCATGCCGAGGCCGTGCAGGAGGTGGAGCTTTTGCCGCAGGTTGACGGTTACATCAAGGAGATCACCTTCAAGGAGGGCGACATCGTCCAGGCCGGACAGCTTCTCTATGTGCTGGACGACGAGCGCTACCAGGCCGTCGTGAACCAGCGCAAGGCCGACCTCTCCGCCGCCGAGGCCGAGGAGCGCCGTGCGCAGCGCTACTACGAGCGTATGGAGAAGGCCGACTCGCGCGGCATCACAGAGAAGGAGCTTGACGACGCCCAGGCCGGATTCGAGAGCGCGAAGGCGAAGGTAATGCAGGCCAAGGCCAACCTCGTCGTCGCCGAATACGACCTCAAGAAGGCGAAGGTCGTCGCCCCGATCTCCGGACAGATCGGCAAGACCACGGCCCACCTCGGCGACTATGTGGCGCCGTCGAAGGGGCCTCTCGCAAAAATCGTCCAGATCGATCCCATCCGCGTGTCCTTCCCGCTTACCGACCGCGCCTACATCGCGTGGCGCCAAGCCCAGCGCAACGGCACAGCCCACGATTTCCGCATGCGCCTTTTGCTGCCTGACGGCAGCGAATACGACCAGGAGGGCGCGTGGGACTTCGATGACAACCAGATGTCCAAGGAGACCGCCTCGATCATGATGCGTCTCTCGTTCCCCAACCCTGAGCGCCTGCTCATTCCGAACAGCTACGTGACGCTTCTTACCGACTACGCCCAGCCGCCGAGCTATCCGTCGATTCCGCAGCAGTGCGTCTTCGACCTGCCTGGCGGCAACCAGGGCGTCTGGGTCGTTCGCGAAGACATGACCGTCGAGCAGCGTCCCGTCGAGATCATGGAGAATTTCGAGGGCTGGGTGCCTGTCGTGAGCGGGCTTGAGCTCGGCGAGAAGGTGATCCTTTCCGGAACGTCCAAGCTCGGCCCCGGCATGAAGGTCGTGCCGCTTGAGCCGACGCCCAACGATGACATAACGCCCGGTTACGTCCCGCCGATCGACGAATGAGGAGCCAGACATGAAGCTCACCCTCAGACCAGCCATCGCCCAGATCAAGACGTTCTCGCGCATTTTTGTGGAGCGTCCCAGGTTCGCGATGGTCATCGCCATCGTCCTTACGATGTCCGGCGTAATGGCCATCTGGAAGC
>Ga0310786_10013544_pt1 | contig 10064 bp, 8 predicted proteins | sample AusTroGonzalo_MG_FD_203881 | JGI IMG/M metagenome (GOLD analysis project Ga0310786, IMG submission 203881) | Bovine rumen microbial communities from tropical cattle in Woodstock, Queensland, Australia - Gonzalo_03 (v2) (version 2) | ecosystem: Host-associated > Mammals > Digestive system >... | reverse complement strand
ATTGTGACGCTGCGCCCTGACTTGGCTGCGATTGCCCAGAACGCAAAGGCTGCCAAGAAGAATAAGAAGAACAAGAAAGCCAAGGCTGCTGAGCCGCAGGCCAGTCCGAAGATTATTCTCTGCACGCCCATCCCTGCCATCAAGTCGAGCTGGGGCATCAGCGATGAGGTGATTACCAACGAGATCATTCCCATCCTGCAAGAGGTGGCTAATAAGTACGGTTTGCAGTTGGCCGACCTTCACACGCTGTTTGGCAGCGGCGAGGACACTATTCTTTCCGACGGTATTCATCCCAACGAAAAGGGAGCTCGCCGAATGGCAGAAATCCTGGAAGCCGAGGTGAAGAAATAAACCAAAGGAATAAAAGAATAAGGAGCTTGGAAACGAACCAAGCTCCTTATTTTGTTTCTATAAGTTGTAGAAGGCTGCCATTAACGCAGGGCGGTAGCTTTTACTGATGCGCAGTTCGTCGATATCTTGGAGTGGGGGTACCAGCAATACCTGCTGCTCGTTGATCAGGCGCACTTGCTTGATGTTGACGATATAGCTTTTGTGAATCTGTATAAAGCTGGTGGAATAGGCCAAGATGACATCAGCCGTTGTGCGATGGCGCAACTGATAGCATTGGTTGTCGATCGTGACTACTTCCCACGCCCTGAGGTTGCTCACAAAGCGGAAGAAAGCCACCTCCATCAGTCGGAGCACCACGTGGTCGCCTTCAGCGCTTACGACCATGATGTTGGGCTGACTAGCCGTTGTACTGCCCACTAAACTCTGGATGTTGCTCAGTCGGTTTTCGTAATAATGGGTCATGATTTTCGACAGTTCATCGCGGCTGGGCGGCTTGAGCAGATAGTCGAATGCCTCGCGTCGCAGGGCATCGAGCAAGTATTTGTCGTAGCCAGTATAGAACACAATCTTCATATCGCTGCTTACCTGTTCGCGCAGCTGCAAACAGAAGTCGAGACCCAGCATGGAGGGCAGTTCTACATCCAGAAACAGCAGGTCGGGATTGTGCTCGCAAATCTCGTTCAGCGTTTCAGGCGTCGCGTCGTGTGCCGTGCCCACAATCGCTACTGAATAGTCGGCCAGCAACCGTTTCAGCAAGGCCATTGCGTTCAGGTCATCATCTACGATGAAGGCGCGTATGAGTTGTCTATTTTCCATTGTTTTCTGAGGTTTGGTTATTCAATAGGCTGAAGTTGAAATCATGAGGCAGGAACAGCCACGAACGGCAGCCCTTCTCGCCATTGGGATGTGTGTAGTTCTCGATGGCAAAAGCCATCTTCGTCTTGTTCTGCTCATTGAGCATGCTGATGAGCTGGCGCACCACGCGCAGGCCGGTGTGCTCCTTGATATGACGACTGTCTTGGAGTCCTACGCCATTGTCGATGACCTCGACCAGCGTGCCGTTTTCCTTATTGCTGATGCGAACCCATACGCTACGCTCGCAGCCAGCCTGTGGCTTCTTGGGCTTGAGACCATGCTTGATGGAGTTCTCAACCAGAATCTGTACCGTCATAGAGGGCAACAACACTTGTTGGGTGTTTACGTCGTCGGCCTGTTCGATGTGCAAGCGGAAATCATCGCCCAAACTGCGGCTTTCAATATGGCAGTAGAAGCGAATGAACTCCAGTTCGCTGGCCAGCGTGGTAGCCTCTGTGCCTGTGAACTCAATGCCACGGTGCAACAGCTGGGCCAACTGATCCAGATTGACGGGCTTGCCATCCATCTGTGCCAGCATTTCGGCAGTCAGCGCATTGCTGATGAAATGGGGGGTAATGCGGTTGCGTACCGTTTCCATCTTGAGGGCCGTAATATGGTTGCGCATGCCAGTCTCCTTCAGTCGGTGTTCGCGCAGTTTGAGCGTTACCACCACTACCATCAGGATAATCACGATGATAGATGCGATGAGCAAGGCCTGGGCCCAACGGAACGACAGTTCTTTCTTTTCCAGTTGGCGCTGCTTGGACAGGATGATTAAATCGTGCTCACAATGGGCCAACTCTACCGACAGGCGCATTCTTGCATTGTCGTCGGCAATCGAATCGTGCAGATGATGATAGGACGCGATGGCATCGGCATATTGCTTCCAATTGCCTGTTTCCTTGTATACTCGCATCAGCACCTTCATGCGCAACAGCACTTGATCAGGAATCATCCAGCTGGGACCTTTCTGTGTCTCAGCCAACTGTAGCGCCTTTTGGATATTACCTTGCAGCATATAGAGCTCAATGCGCTGGGTGGTGAGGTAATAGAGCGGGATGAGCTGGTTCCATTTCGTGAAGAACTGTTCAGACTGCTGCAATAGGGGTAGCGCCTTTTTGATTTGTCCAGTCTTGATATACAAGTCGCTTAGGTTGCAGCGTTCAAACATGCGCTCCCATTCCATATCGGGCTTGTCGCTGATGAGCGAGTCGAGCTTCAGGAAATATTGCAGACTCTCTTCGTAGCGGTCTTGCAGGTAGTAGTCGTTGCCTCGGTTGTTGTAGTATTGGAACAGGTCGTTGGTGGTCATCTGCGGCATCAGCTCAGCAGCCTGCAGCCACCAATGGTTACTACTGTCGAAGTTGCCCATCGAGGCATAGGTAGAGGCAAAACCGATGGTGATGGTGATACGGGTGGCAGGCAGCATGTTGAGCGAATCGCCCAGTTCCATTGCCTTGTGGAAAAAGCTTACGCTCTTGTCATATTGTCCGCTCTGCTTGTAGGCATCGGCTATGTTGATGTAGATGATGAGGCGGTTACTGTTGCTTCCTAGCTGCTCGCTCAACTGTAGGGCTCGAAGGTCGTGTACCAAGGCTGAGTCCATGCGCCCCACCATCTTGGCTGCATATACGCCCAGCTGCATCTCTTTCTCTATCTCCAGGTGGCGCTGTTTCAGGGTTGGATGGTCCTGATGGCGGTTCAGATAGCTGGTGAGCCGTTGGTGGGATAGCAGGAACGAGTCCACGTTCATCGTCATGTAGTAGTATTTGCTCTTCAGCACCTCAAAGCGGTAGTAGTCATCGCTATCGGCAGCCTCTGCCATTCCGTTTTCAATCATCTCCAGCGCTTTCACGAAGTCGCCTTCGTGCAAGGCATCCTCGCCCTTGGCATAGTGAGGTGGGGTGGGCAATGGGCTGTTTACGATGGCAGGCTCGTGGGTGAAGAACAGGTTGTACACCTGAAGGCCTGGACGCCATAACAGCCAGAGCACTACACAAATTAGGGAGATGAGCAGAAGGATCGTTAGCTTTTTCATGCTACCACATTATTTCTTTTGAATGAGTGTGAGTCCGTCGCGTAAAGGCAAGATGACTTTCTCTACTCGGCTATCAGCTGCCACATGGTCGTTGAAGCGAACGATGCCCTGTGTCTGCTGGTCGCGGTCGTAGGCTGGGTCGATAACGTGCCCGTCCCAAAGGGTGTTGTCGGCCAAGATAAAGCCACCCGGCCGTAGTAGCGAGAGCACCATCTCGTAGGTTTCCACATAGGTGCGCTTGTCACCGTCGATAAAGGCCATGTCGAAGGTAATGCCCAGTTTGGGGGCCTCTGTAATGGCATCGCCAATCAGAAAAGTGATCTTGTTGCTGAGCGGTGAGCCTTCAATCCATTGGCGAGTGAAGTCTTCCTGCTCATCGTTAATCTCAAAGGTATATAGATGACCATCATCGGGTAGGCCTTCGGCCATGCAGAGCGCACTATAGCCGCTGAACGTGCCTACTTCAAGGATGGCATGCGGACGTATCATCTCTACCAGCATCTTGAGCAATCGGCCTTGCAGATGACCGCTGGCCATGCGTCCATGAAGCAGGTGGATATTGGTGGAGCGGTACAAGCGGTATAGGTACTCAGGCTCGGCATCAATGTGAGAGAGGATATAGTCGTCTATGTTCATAACGAGTTTTTGATGGCTTCAATGGCCAGACGATAGCTGTCGAGACCAAATCCGCAAATCACGCCCATGCAGGCACTCGACAGGTAGCTGTGATGGCGGAACTCCTCGCGCTTATGTACATTAGAGATATGAACTTCAATCACAGGCGACTTCAGCGAGCGAATACAGTCGTGCAGGGCAATGCTGGTGTGGGTATAGGCTCCAGCGTTGAGCACGATACCATCGCAAACAGGGTTGCTCAAGAAGCCTGCTTCCTGCAGCTTGTTGAGCAGCTCGCCTTCAATATTGCTCTGGAAATAGTCAATCTCCACGTCGGCATATTGCTTACGCAACTGCTCCAGATAGGCATCAAACGACGAGGAACCGTAAATGCCAGGTTCACGCTGCCCTAACAAGTTCAGATTGGGTCCGTTTACAATCAGTATTTTCATATCGCACATACTTTGAATTAGCTAAACTTTTTTGTAATGCAAAGGTAAGGAAAATTATCGGAAAATAAAACTCCGCAACTTTTTTTATACTTTTTCAACACAATGCTTTGTCAATTACATATTTTTTATTACTTTTGCCCGCAGTTTTTATAAATGTTCTATTAATTAATTCTTACCTTTACAAGTTATGAAGAAATTCTTTATTTCATTTTTGTCAATGACCATGTTGTTGTCTACTTCCTTCTCATTGACCAGTTGCGATTCTGACGATGTAGAGCAAGTAGTTCAGGTAGCTGCAGTAGTAGTCAACGCATGGTTGGGAAATAATAATGATACCAGTGGATCGATTGATAATACAGCTTGGGTGGCACAAAGCGATAATGCTACGCAGCTGTTCTATTTCAATGGTGGTAATACGGGTAATTTCTTCCAGTATTCTGGGGGCAAACTGGCTGGTTCATCATCATTTGGCTATTCCTACGATTCATCAAACAATACGCTGACCATTGGACAGCAGAGCTATACTGTAGCATCGTTTAAAGCTCAAAGCGAGTTAGTGCTGCAAGATGCCAATGGTGGTCAGGTAACATTGTCCTATTATACTGCAGAAGCAGCCGATGCTCTTTCTGGAACTGCTTGGTACATACAATTGAAGGACGGTAGCTATCTGCTTTACTATTTTGCTCAGAATACAAGTGGTGCTCTCTTGCAATATGAGTCTGATGGTGAAACTGTTAAGTCTCAGGTTGAATTCAGTTATACCCTCGATGCCAACACCTATATCCTGACCATTAAGTATAACGATGGCGATATGGAGCAGTGGATTGTGGCTGGTGTCAATGACGAGAAACAGCTGATCCTACTCGATATCGAAGGCAATCAGTATGCCTTTAACCCACAGGAAGTGAATGGAGGTCGCAGTATCGCACTATGATCAACTCAAACGCGGTTACCTGCGCTATCTCAAACTGCAACGCGGAGCAGGCGGCAACACCCTCGATGCCTATGAGCACGATGTCGACAAGTTGCTGGCGTTCCTAGCAGGCGAGCAGAAACAGGTAGACGAAGTAGAATTGGCAGACCTGCAGCATTTCGCTGCAGGTCTGCATGATATTGGCATAGGCCCTCGTTCGCAATGCCGTATACTGAGTGGGGTCCGCTCGTTCTTCAAATTCCTGGTGCTTGATGGCTATATAGAGAGCGATCCCTCAGAGCTGCTGGAGTCGCCCGTTATTGGCGAGCACCTGCCTGAATATCTCACGCCAGAGGAGGTTGATTTGCTGGAAGACTCTATCGACCTGTCGAAGCCCGAAGGCCATCGCAACCGTGCCATTATCGAGGTGCTGTTCTCTTGCGGACTGCGTGTGAGCGAACTGGTCAGTCTGAAATACTCCAATCTGTATGTGGAAGAGCAGTATGTGCGCATCATGGGTAAAGGACAGAAAGAGCGATTGGTGCCAATCTCGCAGCGGGCGCTCTCAGAATTGGAACAATGGCAATTCTGTCGCAACGAACTCAAGATAAAGCCGGGCGAGGAAGACTATATCTTCTTGAACCGTCGAGGACATCACCTTACGCGAACCATGATTCTAATTATGCTCAAGCAACAGGCTGATATCGCTGGTTTGCACAAGACTATCTCGCCCCACACCTTGCGCCACTCCTTTGCTACCGCTTTATTAGAAGGTGGTGCCGATCTTCGTGTTATCCAAGCCTTGTTGGGTCACGAATCGATCGGCACCACCGAAATCTATACTCACATGTCTACGCAAACGCTGCGCAAGGAAATTCTCGAACATCATCCGCGCAACATCAAGTATCAAGCAGGTTAGGACTATCCTGACAAGGAGCGAGGATAGTCCTGACTGACTGCGGGGATAGTCCTATTCTTACTGTTTCTTAAACACCGACTTAGTGTAAACTAATCCCTCTGTGGGATACTTGTACCAATCGGTCGCATCAACCTTGTTCTTTCCCCAGTTGTTGAAGCGCTTGTAAGCCACCTTGTTTTGGGCAGCCTTTTCCGCATTGCCACCCACGCAGATGCGCTCCAGCGGATACTGGAAGTCGTTGGGAATCACAATGCCGTGGGGATCCTCTCCCTGACGTGCTATCTTCACCTCGTATTTCTTGGTATCGTTATAGATATAGGGCAGGTATTTGTTGTCGCTGAACGTGAAGGCTACAGGCACCTCGATTAATTCCTGAACAGGATCAATGTGGCGGGAGTTGCCTTCGGTATTCACGAAAGCACGGCTGCCGTTCAGGCCGAAGATGTCGTGTATCTCAGTGGTGGTGTTGAGCACCTGTCCGCTAATGTTGCGCAGATACAGATTGTCCTTGGCACCAGTGGCTTCGAGACTGAAGAGCACGTGGGTCAGGTCTACGCGCTGGGCTTTGATAACCACGTCGTTCAAATCATAATCACCCAATTGGGTATCCTCGAAGGCCATGGTATATACCTGATGGTCCAGCAGCAGCGTTTCGTCGATAATCTCCACACCGCCGGTCACCTCAAACACCACGTCGTTGAAATCGTTGTCTTTCAGATCTTCAAAGCCCACGTAGTTCTTACCGTTGGCACCGAAGATGGCTGCACGAGACATGTTCTTGCCCAGATTAGCGGTAGACCAAGCAGTATAATAGTTCACCTCATTGTTGAGCAAGCGGTCGGCATAGAGGTTCACGCCACCCACCTGTTCGTTGTTTTTCAAGTTCACCTTCACACAGTTGTATACCGTAGGCACGTCTTGCAAGCTGTCTATGCGCAGCATGATACCAATCTGGTAGCCGGCAGGGAACAGGTTGGTGCCTTGGGTGTTGAGGTTGTTTTCCTCACCAAAGAAAGCCAACGTATAGGTATGGTTCTTGTTCACACGGTTCAGCATGTTGTCGTAGCGTTTGCGGCTGTCGGCCTTTTTCTCCTCGATGGTGGTGAGACTTTGGTTGGCAAAGGTCTCGGCTACCTCACCAATCTTGAACTTAGGCAATGACTGCAGGTATTCGGCACGCTGTGCATCACTCATGCCCTCCACCTTCGTGGGATTGAAATAATAATAGTACAACTGCTCCCATCCGCAGAACCATGCACCGCAAGCTACTGGGGTAATCTGAATCTCCTTTTGGCCTGTAGCGGTGAAATAGTTGGAGGTGTTGATGTAGATGTCGCTGGCTTTGATGCGTGAGGTGTTGTTGCTGTATTCGGGCACGTTAGCTTGAATAATGGCATTCATGGTCTGGCGGTCGTTGGTGTTGAAATCGCTGATTTCCTCTACTTTCAACGAGGTGTTGTAGAGTTTGTCGTTCCAATATGAGCCTGCCCAGCGGGTATCACCCTCAGCCACTTTCTTGGCATTGTCAGATGATTCGCCCTCGCCCATCAGCATCGGAGTGAAATCGCTTCCAGCACGTGCACTGCGTGCAGCTGCCACACCGCTGCCAAATTCTACGCGCTCCTCGCCAATAGCAAATGCTTGGGCACGATATTGCCCATTCTCGTTTACACAGGCGGCAAAGAGCGTGTCAAGGCCATCGGGAGCGTCGAAGGTAATCACCACTTCGCCCGTCTTGTCAGTAATGACAGCCTCGTTGAGCACCAGTGCTGTACCATATTTGGTAGGGAAGCCTGTGAGCACTTGCACTTTCGTGGTAGCAAAGCCGTCCTTGGTGGGCGTAATCTTAATTTGTCCCTGACGAATCATTTTCCAGTCATGGTTGGCGTCAAATGTAGTGCCAAACACACTTTCCACATTCTGTGCTACCTTGTCAGTCGCATCAGCTTGTTGCTTGTCTCCTTCGTAAAGGTCTTCGTTTCTTGAGCATCCGCTGGCTAGCAGAGCCACTGCGCACATAGCGATGATAACTTTATTCATTTTCTCCATAGGTTAATAATAATGTAAAAATTCAAAAAATCAATATAACCGAGGCGAAATTATATAATAATTCCGAGATTATACAACTTTTTATATGTTTTTTCTGTCTTAAGCTAAAATAATTAACATGAATTAAACTTATTGCACTACGTTAACATACAGACGTATAGCAACCTGCGGCTACGGTTGTCATGACTTGGGGCATCTCCACCTGTGGGGCGATAGTGTGCTAATTTCTCAGTATATTTTTGCGGGCCTGCGAAAAAAACAGTACCTTTGTGCCAAAATCAACAAGACATGACCATGCTCACGCCTTTTGCTCGACCTTTCTATATGATGGCCAAACCAGTTGGTGCTACCTGCAACCTGGCTTGCAGCTACTGCTATTATCTGGACAAGCAGCAACTGTATGCCGGTGAGGCTCAGCGGGTGATGAGCGAGGAGGTATTGGAACTGTTTGTCGATCAATACATCGAATGTCAGCCCAATCCCGAAGTGCTGTTCACCTGGCACGGAGGCGAGCCATTGCTATTGCCACAGACTTTCTACGAGCAAGCGATGAGGCTGCAACAACGCTATGCCAGAGGCCGACACATAGACAACTGTCTGCAAACCAATGGCACGTTGCTTACAGACGAGTGGTGCCGTTTCTTTCACGACAACGGTTGGCTCATCGGCATCAGCATCGATGGACCTGAGCATCTGCACGACTGTAATCGAAAGAACCGTCAAGGACAACCTTCGTGGAAACAGGTGATGCAAGGCATTGAACGGTTGGAGAAACATGAGGTGATGTGGAACGCGCTCTGTACGGTCAACAGTCAGAATGCCGAACAACCAGCCGAACTGTATGCGTTCTTTCATGATAGGGGTTGCCAATATCTACAGCTGACGCCCGTGGGCGGTGATGTGACTGCCGAACAGTGGGGACGGTTTCTTTGCCGCTTGTTTGATGAGTGGGTGAAAGTCGACGTAGGCCGCGTGTTTGTAAACATCTTCGAAGCCACGCTGGCTAATTATATGGGCGTTACGCCTGGCATCTGCGCCATGTCGGTCTTATGCGGTCATGTGGGGGTAGTAGAGTGGAATGGCGATGTGTATAGCTGTGACCATTTTGTATATCCCAAGTATAAGCTTGGCAATATTCGCCATCAGACACTCTGCGAAATGATGCTCAGCAAACAGCAGCAGTCGTTTGCGCAACAGAAACACGATGCATTGCCACCACAATGCCGCGAGTGTCAATGGCTCTTTGCCTGTCATGGAGAGTGCCCGCGCAACCGCACGGCTGTTACTGCCCAGGGGGAGCCGGGATTGAACTACCTATGCGAGGGCTACAAGGCTTTTTTCGAGCACACAGCGCCCTTTATGGAAAAAATGAGAGACGAACTAAATCAAGAGGAAAACAGCATATGAAGTTAGAATGGACCATGGCTGTACTGGCAGCGGGAGCTATCCAAGAGACTGAGGCACAGCAAGCCACGCCTGAACGCCCCAATATCGTATTTATACTGGCCGATGATATGGGCTATGGCGACCTGTCGTGCTTCGGTTCGAAGCATGTGAAGACCCCAAACATCGACCAGCTGTCGGCAACGGGTACCACCTTTACCCAATGTTATGCAGGCAGTGGTATTTCGAGTCCGTCGCGTTGCTCGCTCATGACGGGCAAGCACACCGGCAATACCCGTATACGCGATAACCAATGTCCGGTAGGGGGTATTCAAGGTATCAAGATCAATGAGAAGGGCGACACCACCTATATCCGTCGTACCAACCTGATGCCTACCGATACTACCATTGCCACTGTGCTGAGTGCAGCTGGCTACAGAACCTGCTTAGTCAACAAATGGCATCTGGATGGCTACGACCCCACGGCTT
>Ga0310786_10013543_pt1 | contig 10064 bp, 1 predicted proteins | sample AusTroGonzalo_MG_FD_203881 | JGI IMG/M metagenome (GOLD analysis project Ga0310786, IMG submission 203881) | Bovine rumen microbial communities from tropical cattle in Woodstock, Queensland, Australia - Gonzalo_03 (v2) (version 2) | ecosystem: Host-associated > Mammals > Digestive system >... | reverse complement strand
TAAGGTCGAGAGGCTTAGACCAAAGCATCAGCGAAGGAAAGTTAGCCTATCCGTGTTCCCAAATAATGTTGTAAGGTTTTGCTGAATAGATGTTGAGTTTGTACTGCCTTGCCGTTCTGACCCACTTTAATTATCTCGCTGTACTGATAGCCAATAAGCTTACTGCGAAGCCCCAGGTGGGAGTCGATTACAGAGGACAGAATATGGTCAAATTTGTCCAAGACGAAAAATATTCCACCAAAAGCGGTGATTTTCTCAGATTTTTTGCTTACCTATGCCATATCATTGATGATTTCGCATGTTTTGAATTGCAGCACTAAGGTAAGTGAAAAACCTGACATGGCAAAATCCTGGGCAACTCTTTGTTGCTCAGGAACTTATAAATAAAGTTAAACTAAAGTGCTGCGGAATTTAGGTAATGATATAAAGGATATGCGTAAAAAGGACATTATGAAGAAACGAGGACCGTCGTGGCATTGGATGCTGCTGATGGCACTCTTCGCATGGTTGCTGCCACAGACGGCGGCGGCCACACATGTTGACGACACCTGGAAGTATCAGGTGATGCTCAACGGGTCGAACACCATCCGCATCTCTGCACCCGTCTATGACATGGACGGTGCCGACTGCTGGGTGGACAACGGCAACCTGAAGGTGACGTGGACCGACGACAGCGGGACCCACACCGCGACCTGCTTCCACTGGCGGCGAGACGGCGACACCGACAACGACAACAAGGACATCTGGATACATTTCAGAACCGACGTAGGCGGCAGCATCGACGTGACACAAGGCAACTCTGCCAACCACTTCACGCTGACCAAGACCGACGGCGACATCCAGCGTCTGGTCTATCGCAACTCCGACGGTAAGACCTTCAACGTCTATGCCGTGTGGCGCGTGCCCTACGACCTGCTGGGCAAGGACCTGAAGTTCACGTGGGACGTCCACCGCGACGGTAACAGCCGTGATGCCATGAACGTTCCGGGACTGGAAGACGTGCCGATCTCTATGCCGCCAGCCCAAGACATAGTCTTCCCGCAGGTGACGATGGCCACCCTTTCCTACAGCGAGAGCGGCAAGATAGAAGTGCCCTGGTTCATCGCCTCCGACAAACTGACGGCAGTGCGCTATGAATACACCGACCAAAGCGGTAAAAAGGTCACTCAATCCATGCCCACCAATGCCAACAGCGGTACGATCTACCTTGATGCCACCGTGCCCCACGATAACTTCCGCATCGTCGTGAGCTATAAAGACAAAGATGATAATGATATAGAAAACATCTCATCGGAGGTTCAGAACCAGCCGATGGTCCATGCTCCGGTAGGCCTCACAGCTATACCCACCGGCAACAGCAAGGCGGCAGTCAAGCTGGAGTGGACCATTCTCTATCCAAACACGGACGACCTGACCGACGCCGACTTCTTCGAGGTGCAGCGCTCGCTGACGGGCAAGGAGGAAGACTTCGTGTCCATTGCATCGGAGCCCTTCGTCGTCGACCCCGACAACATGATATTTGAATTTACCGACAGCACGCTCGTAGAGGCCATCGCCAAGGAACAGATGAAGAATGGCGGTACACTCGACAGTCTGACCTACCGTGTGCGCCGCATGATCAGCCAGAACTGGGGCTGGGAGGGCAACAACTGCGCCCAGCAGACCACGTGCGTGGTCGACGACATCCACCTGCTGCGCATTGCCTCGTACGATGCCCGGTGGGAGGACGAACGGGCCCACACCGTGCGCATCTCGTGGGACTATGCCAACGAGTACAATGCCGTATGGGACAACCGCGCCGCACTCAAGCTGCGCATCCTGATGAAAAACCGTGCCGGCGAACCGGTAGACTCCATGCTCTACACCCTTACTGACGACGAACGCCAGCAGCGCTACAAATTAGTGGCATTCACGAGACCCTGCGTGGACTACGACATCAAGCTCTATATCGACCAGGGCGCATCGCCCATTAACACCTTGGATGACATAGAACCCTATTTCTTCCCCATCCGCACGGAAGCCGACTGGGAGACCTTTTGCCAAAAGGTGGCCGATGCTGGCGGACAGCAAGACGTGAATGCACGCCTCTATGCCGACATCAGTCACTTTAAGTTGTGCGGAAGCACCATCAGTCCCTTCCGCGGCCACTTCGACGGCAACGGGCACACCATCACAATACATTTTAACAATGATAGTGAGAGTGCAGCAGCACTCTTCAGCAATGCCAAGGACTACACGATTGAGAACCTAACCGTAGATGGCCACATCTATAGTGAGAATAGTGGTCGTCACACAGCAGGCCTCGTGGGCAAAAGCGATGCCACCAGCGGCCACTGCAACATCATCCACAATGTATACGTCATGCCCAGGCTGCTATGCAATGAAAGTTATATCGGCGGCATCATTGGCCACGCTGGCAGTGCTGCCCACGACATCAGCAACTGCTTCTTCGACGGTTCTATGATATGTAACGGCAGCAACTCCTACGGAGGAGCTATTATCGGATGGTGCGATGACAATAGCGGCATCAACGTTGCCAATTGTCTTGTGAACTGCCACTACAGCCTCACTCATGCAGACCTGTGCTTTGTGCATTCTACGGGTCGCGACGGCACGCCATTCAGGGGTAACAACAACTGGAGCATGAACGGTTGGGGTAATGATGCGAGAGGAAAGTCGGCCGACGAACTGCTGGCTGCACTCGGACACGGATGGACCATACAGAACGGCACGGTTGTTCCCAAGACCCACACCTTTGACGCCCCTGTCGCCTCCTATCCCGAGCCCACGCTACCTGATTTCTACTACGAGAGTACGGGTAAGATAGACCCGACGCTGAAGACAGAGACACGCCAAAGCAGCGTGCTGCTCGTCTGGGAGACCGACGGCAACCCCATCGACTTCTTCACCGTGCTGCGTCGGCCGAAGGGAACCGACGATAGCGCATGGAAAGAAGTGGAGACCTATATCGACCAGCTGAACTACGAGGACAAGACCGTCTCGCCCTTGGAGGACTATGAATATAAGGTACGCGCGACCAACGACTGCGAGGGCGTGAGCTACACCGAGACGCAGGTGGCACAGGGTGCCTGCAAGCACACCGGACTCTTGGAGGGCTATGTGCGTTTCAACGACGGCACTGGCGTGCCTGACGTCTCCGTGGAGGTAGTACCCGAGAGCGGCGGTACGAAGAAAACCGTGAAGACCGACCATACCGGCTACTTCATGGCCGACTCGCTGTCGTACATGGGGCAGACGAGTGTAGTCTATGTGGTGACACCCGTCTCCGAAGGAGGCATCAAGCTGGAACGCGATTCGTACAGCGTGACGTTCAACAACGAGAGCAACCACCGGCAGGTACATGAGTTCACCATTACCAACGGACTGGGCTTCAGTGCCTATGTGATGTATGAAGGAACGAGCATCCCCGTCAAGGGAGCTCACTTCCAGGTGAACGGCCGCCAGCTGCACAATGCTGCAGGACAGCCGGTGGAGACCGACTTTGAGGGACGCGCCGACTTCCAAGTGATGGGCGGCGTGCGCGACACCATACAGGTAGTCATGGAAGGCCACACGTTCGTCAACAACGGCTACTACAAGAGTGCCGACGGCGTGGTGCTGGACGACAAGGTCGCACAGACCTATTTCTACGATGCCACGCTGGTGAAACTCACCGGACGCGTCGTGGGCGGCAAGGACCAGGGCTCGCTGCCGCTCGACAACAACCTCTCGCGCAACAACCTCGGCGACAACCTGACGATGGTGCTCACCCTCGAGGGCGACAACACGTCGTGGCTGGTCTATGACAACCTGAACCCGACAAATAGGACACGGCAACTCACGTTCGACCACCCGGGCGGCAAGGGCCACAAGACCATAGCCGACGTGCAGCGCAAGCGCATGGTCGTCAGGCCCGACTCGGTGACCGGCGAATATGTGCTGATGCTGCCGCCCGTACGATGGAAGGTGCAGCAGGTGTATTGCGAGGGCTATCCCACGCTGTTCCAGGACGGACAGGTGAGCGAGGTCATCGACCTGACGGAAAGTCTCACGCCCGACACCGTGAAGTATGAGGGTACTTTCGTCAGTGCAGACGGCATCAACGTCAACCAGCCCGAAGAAACCTATAACTACCGCTACGACCGCATCTACCATGCCCCTGTGGAGATCACCTACCGCCAGGTGGGCTACGACACCTTCGACTATTTCGGCGACAAGAGCTATGTCGCCAGGACTGCCGGAGGCGACAAGGTGACCGTGCCACTGGCCTATGAGGCCATGACGGAATACAAGGAGTATTTCAACCCCTATGACCATTACACCCATACGCCCAAACTGACGGCAACAGATGCCAGCCATGTAAAGACAGGAGCAGAGTCATACAAGATGATGTTCGACGGCAACCCGAACACCAAATGGTGTGTCGTCTCCGATACATCAGGGTGGTGGGTAGAATTCAACACCGACGCACCATTCAGCCTCAAGTCGCTCAACCTGACCACCGGTAACGACACGGAGATTTACGACGGTCGTAACCCCAAGGCCATGCGCTTGCTTGGCAAAGCCAATCAGGATGATGAATGGACAACACTGATGGAAACAGCCGACAGTAAAATGGGAGCCTTCAACTGTCAGACATATAACTTCAATGTACCCAACCACACCTTCTGCCAGTACTTCCGTCTGGAGGTCCTCAGTACGACATGGGGTAACATCGGAACCTACGAAGGCTATGAGCTTCAGCTGAGTGAACTGTCGCTGACCTGTCGAGGAAAGGAAGACAACGATCCTGCCGAAGACCATGGTCCAGAGCCTGTCATGGCCGGCACTGCCGACTACACCTTCGGACACCCCGTGTTCAGTCTGGAGCGCAAGTATCCCATCGAGATTCAGGTTGGCGAGCGCTATATATATAATAATGATGAGCGCACGGGAAAGGTAGACTTGGTGAAGATTGGTGGCGGACGGGTGACGGTCCACAACGGCTTGAAGGACGGAGTGAACCAGCAGTTCGTCGATCTGGACGAGAACGGACAGGGCCGCTTCTATCTTGAGGCCGGGCAGACCACGCGCCTGCTGACCGGCGAGAATGCCGTGAAGACCGTTACGATGACCCTCACCCAGGACGGCACCACCTATGAAGCCGAACCTCTCAAAGGATATGTGCTGAACATGTTTGCCACAGGCAACAACAAGGATGTGCTCGTCAATGGCCAGCCACAACTCATCGACATCCTGCGCGACCCGCCTGGAGGAAGCAGCACGGCCACGCTGTCGAAAGGCTCGAAGCTGAAATATAGCTACACGCTCGATATGAGCCTCCATTCAGGACTGGCACTCTCGTGGGCATCGGGCACCACACTGGAGAACTACCAGGGTGCCGTAGCCGCAGCCGGCGGAATAGGCCATACCAATGGCATCATCAACTCCTCGAACCTGGAGAAAGTACTGGAATTCGAATATGCCTTCGATATGCAAGGCCATCGTGCCTTTGCCTACACGATGAATGTGACGCAGGACATCACCACAAGCAGTGCAGCCACTATGGTGGGGGCCGAAGCTGACCTCTATATCGGCATAGTCCAAAACATCATCGTGACGCCCATGAGCACCATCCGTGCCATACCCGACAGCATCTACCAGCACATGCTGGGCCGGTTGGGCGGCGGTACTACGGCAGGCATCACCAACAAGTATGGCTCGCTGGTACACATTGCCGAGGGACAGGACCGAGAAGGTAATAAATACCACCTGGTGCGTGACGAGTCGATAGGCTACGGACCGAAGATAGAGTCGCAGTTTATACACTCCCAGAAGTACATTCTCAACGAACTGATTCCCGCAAAGGTGAAGGAACTGCGCGAACTGATGTTCATCGGCACCGCCGAGGAAGCACAGCTACAGGCTGATGCCACAGGCAAGCCCGTCTATCGTTCGCTCGTACCGGCCGACAGCGAAAACTTCGGACTGGTCAATACCAAAGGCGATGAGATATTCTACTACACTAGCACCATGCAGCCCGTGGACAGTATGAACTACGTCATACATGTGCCTGCCAGCGTCAGCGATACCCCCTCTGACGAGGTGGCCGAGATAAACCAGGTCATATTCAGCTGGGTACAGATGATAGCCCAGAACGAGCGAGAGAAACTGAATGCCACCGATTTTGTGGCCAACTACGACATTGACGGTGGTACGAAAGTAACCTACGCCGAGCAGTTCGAGAGCGAATACTCCATTTCTAACTACTACCACCTCCCGGGCATTATCTCAGGCAACTATTTTGATGAATCGGGCGCCGATGCCTCGCTGGCCGCCAGTTCTATCTTTGGCATAAGGATTGTTTCAAAAATAGTCAAGTCCCTGTGGGGAAAAATCAACACATCGACAACGGCCAGCTCGTCAGAGTCGTCGGACAATAAGAACCCGGCCTTCTCGTCGAAAATGGCATTCTTTGGCAAGACATTTAAATTCAGCATCCTACCCACGCTAAACTATAGTGTCAAGGATGTCTCTGGAGAGACTAAGACCTTCAGCAGGAAGGAGAGCTTCAACATCAGTATGGACACAAAAAGCCATCTGAACATCGATCTCTATCGAACGCTGACCGATGCCGACTATGTGAAAGATGTCAGCCAATTCGATGTGTTCACGGAACAGAACTTCAACAATATGACCGATTATGTGGGAGGCTACCTGAGTCGTGACAACGATATGCAGAATGCACGCTATGCACGAGGGTTCGTCTATCGTACCCGTGGAGGTGCCACCTGCAACCCCTATGAGGATGAGCGCAAGACCCTGTTCTATGACAGAGGGCGCATTCTCGACGAACGGACCAAGAAAATCTGCAACCCGAAGATTACGCTTGACAAGCAGAGCGTGAGCGGTGTGGCTATCGGCGACCCCGCACGCTTCAAGGTCTACCTCACCAACGAGAGCGAACAGCCCGAGGCGGCCACCGGCGGACTGACGGTGTTCACCTTCATCCAGGATATGGAGTCTAATCCCAAGGGCGCCAAAATCCTCATCGACGGAGCACCGCTGACAGGCTCGGGCATGACCGTCGTCCTTTACCCCGGCAAAGTCATGGAGAAAACAATGGAGGTATATGCCGGTGAGGAATTCGACTACGAAGGTCTGAAGATCGGCGTTGCATCGCAAGGCGACTTCGCCAACACACAGAACTATGTGAGTTTTGACGTGCACTACTTGCACGAGGCAGGACCGGTGCTCATCGCACAGCCGGGCGACAAATGGGTGATGAACACCAATGCCCAGTACGACGACCGTCGAGGCTGGTTCCTGCCCGTGACCATCAACGGTTTCAACAAGCACCAGCACAACTTCGACCACATCGAGTTCCAGTATAAGGAGTCGCTGAGAGGTGAAGACTCATGGACCAATCTCTGTTCCTACTATGCCGACTCACTGCTGATGGCCCAGGCCAGCGGTGTTCGCGAGATGATACCCGAGAACGGAAACATCACCACACACTTCTACGGAGAGGGCACCGTGATGGAGAAGGCCTACGACCTCAGGGCTGTGCTGTACTGCAGAAACGGCAACTCGTTCCTCACTACGGCATCGCCCATCATCAGTGGCGTGAAGGATACGCGCCGGCCACAGCTGTTCGGAACTCCCGAGCCAAAGAGCGGCGTGCTGACGCTGGGTGACAACATCATCTTCAACTTCTCGGAGGATATTGAACACAACTACCTGAGTACCATCACCAACTTCGAGGTGAAGGGCGAGGTAAACAACGACAACGTGACAGAGTCCGTCTCGCTGCAATTCGACGGCAAAGCCAGCGTGGAGACCGAGGCACGCCGCAACTTCAGCGGCAAGAGCCTGACGGTCGACCTGATGGTGAAACCCGATGAGACGGGCCGCGAAATGCCCATCTTCTCACACGGCACCAACGGAAAGAAGCTGCAATTGTGGCTCACGGGTGACCTCAAGCTGAAGGCTGTCATCAACGACAATGAATACCTTTCTGACTCAGCCATCGTGAAGGGAGCCTTTACGCAGGTTGCAATGAGCATCAACAAGGAAGACAGCACGCTGACATTCTATAACGGCGGCAAGCAGATTGGTGCCTGCACCATGAAAGAAGCCTATAACGGAACGGGCACGCTCATTTTCGGACGCACTAACGAGAACGACCCCACCGAAAGCAGCTACTATGAGGGACGCATGATGGAAGCCCGACTGTGGTATCGAGCCATGACGGGCGGACTAATCGGCACCACCTATGGTTCGAAACGCCTCACAGGCTACGAGATGGGCCTCGTCGATTACTATCCGATGAATGAAGGCACGGGCAACTACGCTCTCGACAAGACACAGGGTGCCAATGCCGAACTGAAGGGAGCCTCGTGGGCCATGCCTCGCGGATTGTCATTGCGCATAGAGAATGACGACAAGGGCATTGCCCTGACACAGGATGCCCTGAACCGCACGGCAGAGCAGGATTACACATTGATGTTCTGGTTCAAGACCGATGCTAAGGGCCGCGGCGTACTTGTTTCGAACGGCGCCGGACGCAAAGAAGAGATTAATGCCGAAAACCAGTTCTGTCTGGGCTTCGAAGCCGAGAAACTGCGCTACAAGACTCACGGCATGACCGTGGACATACCCGGTGACTGGAGCGACGGACAGTGGCATCACTTGGCCATGACAGTAAACCGCGCGTTCAATGTGGCCAATATCTATGTAGACCAGATACTACGGTCTACGTTTGCGGCCGACTCCCTTGGCGGCATCAGTGGCGGACACCCGCTCATTGGCGCCGCACGTTACGACGAGCCCGGCCAGGAGAGTGCTGTTGCCACCGTCGACACGCGCAACTGGCTGACAGGTAATATCGACGAGATATGCTTCTTCGCACAGGCCCTGCCGCTGACACTCATTCAGAACTATGCCACAAGGAGCCCGAAGGGCAACGAAGCAGGACTGCTGACCTACCTTGCCTTCGACAGGCAAGAGCGCCAGAAAGACAACGACCTGGAGATGGTGGCCTATCCGTACAGCAAGAAACTCTATCTGGATGACAATGGCAACGTGCGCTATGAGCTCGACCCCGTGACAAAGCAGCCGACAGACACCTTGGTACGCGACTATGTATTCATCGCTTCGCCCGAAGAAATCATCGCCCGTATCACCAACGAGACGGCAGCACCCGTAGTGCCCAATGAGGAACTGAAGAACCTGAACTTCAATTTCGTGGGCAAGGACAACCAGCTGTATGTGGGCATCAACGAGAGTAACGCCCGCCTGAACCGCCGTAATATCTATGTGACGCTGCGCGATGTGGAAGACCGAAACGGCAATGCTATGGTTTCGCCCCAGACGGCCAGCTACTATGTGACGAACAGCTCACTGCAGTGGATGAGCAACCGCTACACGCAACCTGTGACCTACGGCTACGGAGAAACCATCTATCTTGCAGTTGCCAACAACAGCGCTGCCAGCCACATGTACACCATCGAGAACTGTCCGTCGTGGCTGAAGCTCGACAAGTACACCGACCGCATCGCTCCGCAAGACTGGGTAACTATCCAGGGAACGGTGGACTCCGACCTGAACGTGGGCACCTATGACGAGATCCTCTACCTGATTGACGAGGAAGGTGTCTCTGAGCCGCTTTACCTGACAGTGACCGTAGAGGCAAACGTGCCAGAATGGGCATGGAACGTAGACAGCGAACAGCTGGAGAACTCGATGAACATCATCGGACGTGTGTATGTAAACGAACAGATAGACATCGACCCCCACGACATCATTGGAGCGTTCGACCGCAACAACGTCTGTCATGGCTTCACAAGAGTGGAATACTCTGCCAAGACCGGCGAGAGCAATGTCTTCCTGACCGCCTACGACAACCAGGTCCAAGGTCGTGAGCTCTACTTCAAATTGTGGCAGTACTCCACAGGCCTCGAGCTGACACTGACGGTGAACGATCTGCAGACAATGACCTTCAAAGCCGACTCCATCGCAGGACTCGACAAGCCGGTGATATTCAAAGGCGGCACGAGTTATGTACAGATGATGAACCTGAAAGA
>Ga0310786_10013542_pt1 | contig 10065 bp, 15 predicted proteins | sample AusTroGonzalo_MG_FD_203881 | JGI IMG/M metagenome (GOLD analysis project Ga0310786, IMG submission 203881) | Bovine rumen microbial communities from tropical cattle in Woodstock, Queensland, Australia - Gonzalo_03 (v2) (version 2) | ecosystem: Host-associated > Mammals > Digestive system >... | reverse complement strand
GCGAGTTCCTTCCTACCAAGGGATTCGCTCCCAGATCGGTAGACGACAAGAACTCCGGCGGCTGGCACTGCTGCTTCCGTCCAGTCGCTCCGCACCTCGCCGAAACACTCAAGACTGGCGAAGAACGTGTCTGGCTCGAATGTGAGGCCGAAGGAACCACCAAGACCTACCACAGAGGCGAACACCAAGGCGGCGACTGGATCCTTGCCGAATACATCACGCCGCTGCGTGAAGTGCCGTGGGATGAAGTCCGCCAGATGCAAGAACAGTACAGCAACCAGCACAACACCGAGGAGTAAATATGAAAAATTGCAAGATGAATACCAAGGTCAACGCCCTTATCAAGAAGATCGAGGAAGCTCAAGAAAAAACTGTCGCCATTCTCGGCGACCTCAAAAACTGGAAGTCCTATCCCAACGAGGACGCCAGCAGCGACCGTCTGATCGAAAAGGTGTTCAAGGAAGTCGACGACTTCGTCAACACAGTAAACGGCTTGCAGAAGATGTCAGAAGCAGCCAGCCAGTTGCACACCCAGCAGCTGGACGGCCTTGTCGACGACATTCTGCACAAGCGCGGCATATACAAGTAGTAGACAGACGGCGATACCGCCGTCTTTTCTGCTGGCTGGCCACTGACGACTGACAGAAAGTCGGCGGGGCTGCCTCTTTCTGTTATACTTTAGGCAAGTGAAATATCTAACCCAAAGGAGCTATTACTTATGACACGTATTACAAAACAACTGTTTCATGAGGACACCAACACGGTGACCCCTAACGGAACTGAACGCTTGTTCTTTAACCGTTCTACTCATCTGTATCGCTTTTCGTTAGTCGGAAACACAAAAATGGGTCGAATTGCCTCATGGTCTACATTACTAGGCGATTACCGCTATCTGGGTCTTAACGGTGTACTTGACGGAATCAAAGGTTCTTGCAAGAACTGCGGTGCTTGCAAACGCAGTTGCTACGTTCGTACCTCTTACAGGTATCCCGTCACGGTACAATCACAGGCGATCAATACTTGGGGCCTTCGTCACGAGCTGAAGAAGGTCGAACACGACCTTATTGACCAGCTCCAGCGTTCACATATCACTACGGTAAGAATTAACCAGTCGGGTGAATTGGAAAATGAACGCCAGTTTGCCATGTGGTGCAGACTGGCGATCAAGTTCCCTGACACGAAATTCTATATCTATACCAAGATGTACGATATCGTTGGGAAGTTCCTCGATAACGGCGACGTTCCGCCGAACTTCACAATTTTATTTTCTGTCTGGCATGAACACGGCGCCGAAGAGTACAAAAAATATTCTCATTTGCCGAACGTGAAGGCGTTCGTCTATGATGACGGCGATAACATGCAGCTCCGCACTAAGTGCTACTGTCCAGCATATCGAGTAATCGGCACTAATGGCAAAGCCAAACTGAGCCATGACCCTAATCATCATTGCGACCACTGTCGACTCTGTATCGATAGCAAAGTCAAGGTGATTGCGTGTCATGATCACTGATCTTTCAACTCCCTGGTTCATGGGACGGATGAGAATCCGTCCCATTTTTTATTTTGTTTCCCCATAGGGAGACTGACATAAACCAGGCGGGACTGCCTCTCAGAAATATTTTTATAGCGGCAAGATTAACACAACCAACCAAGGAGAATTAAAATGTTTGAAGAAAGACTCGAAGACGTGGCCCAGCTCACTGGTGAAATTGACTACGGCGACGCTTGGGCGCTCGACAAGAAGGCTACCGAAGACAAGGACTTCCGCCAGAAGGTGAGGGCTGCCCTCGCCGAATACGACGACGCAGTCTTCGAAGATGACCAGGACGGCATGGACGCCGCTGGCCGTAAACTCAAGGAACTTGTAAAGGAGTGTGCATAATGGCTAAACCGGAACTGAATAAAAAATATCGCTGCACCCACAGCTTCACGCATCCTAACCTGGGCCGAATGCTCCGCAAGGGCAAGCTGTACGTCTGCAAGGATATTAAATCGAAGGCGGATTTAATAACGATGTGCGGCATGTATGGCGACGGCGTAAATTGCAGCCAGAAGTTCTTCGAGGAACACTTTGAAGAAGTCGACGCAGCCGCTAACCAGCATAAGGTCGTCAACGGATAAGACTGGCCGCCAGACGGCGGGACTGCCTCGCCGTCTTATTTTTTGAACACAATCGCAACCAAGGAGACTAACCATGATAAAGAACCAATCCCTTCATAAATTTTTATTGCCGTGGGCGCTGACTACCGGCAAGGTCGTCACTCGCGATATCGTCAAAACTATCAAGAAGTGGGCAGCTGGCAAGATATACAAATCTGACGGAACAGATAAGGCGACCTATGATTTGGCCACCAAGGCGCTGGCTACCGACGCCGAATGGTTCGAAATCGAGCATCCGGATGATTCATGCAAGAAGGTCGTCCGGCTGACCCCGATCCGCAGCGTCGACGAGGCCAAGAAGCTCGGCTATAAGAAGTATGTCGTGCCGGAGTTCCCGGAAGGCTTCGACCCAGATGCCCAGGTCGGAAACCAGGAATTTACATACGGCCAGATGTACGCCGCATGGCGATCCGAATTTGAACAGCTGATTAGCGACCCGAAAAACACCTATCCCTTGTACACAGACCTTCGTGGCGCTCCGGACTACAATGCATGGGAATCCGTGGAATGCGCATCAGATGACGTGGCCACGATGTTCCAGCAGCTCGCCGATATGACCCAGGTAATCGACGGAATGTACGTGGACTTCTACGAAAACGATTCTTGGTGGGATCAAGCCGACTCCGGCGATTTCGGCGTACATATCTATGACGGGATCATCAAGCCAGAGCAGATAGTCAAGAAGTACCTTCCCAAGAAAAAGAAGGTCGTCCGCCCAGACAAGACCCTGGTTCTCAAGGCTGCGGAGGCAGACTGGCTGAAAAATTTCTTCCAGGACCATATCGACGACATCGCCGATCTGGACGGAGGAACCGACTACAAAGCTATGATGGCCGTCGAGGAAAAGATCAATAATCTCTAGGACTGGCCGCCAGACGGCGGGGCTGCCTCGCCGTCTTATTTTTTGAACACAACCAAAATCAAGGAGACTAACCATGAAAACATTCGATTTCGTAACCTTCAACCAAGATGACCGCAGTGCTAATCCATACGAATACACTACCGAAAAGGAAGCTATCAAAAATATGCACGCATGGGCTAAGCATTGTATCGACGATGAATACATTGGCAGACGTCTGGAAACTGTCTATATCGACGACACGGAGTATTTAGACGGCTTGGAAGACACAGAACGCCTTCTGAAGAAAATTAACCAGGCCAAGGAATCGATCTCGTTCGAGACTACCGACGGCAACTACCTCGAAGGAACCATCTGGGAACACGACACCAAGCAATTCATCGTGCATGGCGCACAATATGACAACCAGGACGGCGATCTCCGTTCCTTTGTCAAGATTTGCGCAACCGCCAGAGAAGCGTTCCAGTTCGTCATCGACGACTTTAGCAAGCTCGCCGAAGCCTATAAGGAAGATGACGAAGAAGTTACTATCCCTACGATGAAGCAGCTCCGCCAGACCAAGTGCGCGGAGTCGCCGAACACCTGGCCCGTCTGGACTAAGTGGTCTGTCGAAAAAATCTAAAAATATTAGTTTCCCAGTTGACACGACTGGGAAATTAATTATATTTTATACCACACACTCACCAAGGAGTTTTATTATGGGATACACCAATTACTGGACACCGAACAAGGAAAAGCTTAACAAGTTGACCGTCTTCCCTCAGGAAGTCATTGACCAGATCAAGGCGGTCAAGGAAAAGTTCAACGAAGAAGTTTTGACCAAGAAGCGCAACTTCGAATTCGTCGAAGGACAAATCGACACGGATAGCATCTACATCAGCGGCACGTGCGAAGGCTTCGAATTCGATCTCTTCAAGGATGCCCGTACGGGTGGCCGTATCGGCGTAGACTCTTGGACGTTCTGCAAGACCGACAGAGAACCCTACGATGCCGTCCTCAAGTGCATCCTCATGGTACTCACTGCACATGGGCTGCTCCTGAGCTGGGATCATGACGACAACGGTAACTGTACGGAACATCGCAAGGCTGTGGCATTGGCCAAGAAGTGCGGCATTCCGATCGTTCACCACTACTATCCAGCCAGTGACGTAGCGAAATAAGTTTGCCCTACTCCCTGAGGGCAGCCGACGGCGACCTGGGTTCAACCCACCTAAGTGGGTATTGAAACTTCACACACCCAGACCACAACACACACATTGCCGCCGTCGGCAAAATATTTTTCTCATGCAGCGGGTTGTGTTCAACGGCCCCTGACGGTCGCTGCATGGGACTCCTTTCCGCCAGGGGCCACTCGGCCTGATCGTATAACGGATATTCACGACGGACAAATAAGTCAGCATACTTCCCACGCATGTGGGGATTGCAAAACCTGTTCGTAGATGCTGGTTCGATTCCAGTTCAGGCCACTCACCATAATAGCTCCAATCAGTGCCAGTTTCCCTATGTGGAGACTGGCACTTCCTTTACGGGGCTGCCTCTCAGAATTATTGCTACTGCAACTGAAACACAACTCAACAAGGAGAATCATCATGGCTAAAAAGCTTTCTATCATCGACCAACTCAACGCGCTCTGTGACCAGGTCATCGTGGATACTACCAAGGCTAAAGAGACCTATCAGATGTCCGAAGACAAGTTAATAGAATATGTCGGCAGCTTCGCCCATACACTGGCACAGAAGTACTGCACCACTCTGAAGAAGTACGAAGATATCAAAGGTAAACCAGGCATGTACTTGTGCGTCCAGAGTACAGAGAGTGCATGCGGCGCTGGACAGTACCTCAGCCTTTACTTACATGGTTATACCAACGGACTGTGCGACAGAAATCACCCAGAGCTCTCTCGTGTAGACCATGTCGACTTGAGCCTCACTTGGGACGCCAACTGCAAGGACGAGCTCTTGTCGATTACTGGATCCTCTTATCATGCATATAGCACTCGTTGGCTCGCCAGAGGAAATTCTCGGTTCAACGAAAAGCTCGCCGTCCTCGTACGCTACATCAAGTCCGGACAGTTCGAAAAGGACTTTGTCAAGACGGTTACTAGTCTCTGTGAAGAACGTGTCAACAAAAACACCGAGCTGAAAAATACCGCAAAGAATAATAACAATATCTGATAACTCCCTGGTTCTGGGACGGATGAGAATCCGTCCCAGTTTTTTCCAAATAATAAACTTATTTCTATCTTAGGAGTCCCAACTATGATGTACGATCCTCTTAACATGTATGGCTACGCCATGGCTGAACAGAAACGAAACCGTGACCGGAATCAGAATATCCTTCAGCGCCAGATCTTCCAGAATGCACTCAACCATCACTTGATCCAGATCGAACGCGGACACGTCGTCGTACTTAACCACGTAGGCGCCGTCAACCACTTCAACCATCATCCGGATCTCTTCATGACCATCCCGTACAACTACAACTACCTGGCACATGACAAGAATGCTCTGGAACGTACGCTGACCCAGGCCTGGCAGTACGTAAACAGACCTATCTAAAATAATTTTTGTATCTCCCTGGTTGAAAGCCTCAGATCCTTCGGGATCTGGGGCCTTTTTTGTGCCGCCGTTCCCACTCGGACTGACAGAACTCCCACGGGGCTGCCTTTCGACCCTATTGACAACGGCCAATCCTTTTATTATATTTGTACCACACGCTCACACACGTGCATGTGCGAATATGGCATAATCCGAAACATATATATGGTGATACCAGTATGGAAATTAACGTCAATTACTCTAACTTGACTGAAGACCGTGGAGTCTTTAATGAATATCCTAAAGGAACCAACGCCGTCCACTTTGTCGTGACATGTCCGGATCTCTCAGCAGAACTGAAAGCCGTCGTATACTTCACGCCAGATGGACAGCGTCGGTTCCTCTTCTACACCGACGACCTGGGCGCCAGTCTGCTGACGTTCTCAGCTCACGAAACCATGCTCATCGGCTTCTTCATCAACTGGCTATCCCAGAACAGGGACAAGATCTACCCGACTGGCAGTCAGCCCACGGGGCTGCCGTCTCAGACTATCCCTACGACACCCAACAAATAATTTTTATTTGTAGCCCACAGACCGCTTTTATTGGTTTTTTCATGGTCTGTGGGCTTTTCTTACACACACAACCATTTAGGAAACCTAACCATGATAATCAAATTTCCAGTCAATTACACTGAAGAGTACTATCCGACAAAACGCTGCAAGAAAGCACGGAAACACTTAAAAACCGAAGAAGTCCTCATCGCTGTCCCTACTATCACCAGTGAAGATGACTTTCCTATCGCATTTAAGGTCACCAACTACGAAACCGTATATCCAAGGGTCAGAGATAACGAAGCCCTTTGGGAACTAGTACAGCACGGCGACACCCGTAAGGGCATCTACTTCACAGAGACAATCCGCCGCTTCAAGAAGAAGCTCTACAGACCTGTCCGTCATTCCTATGGATCGGCGATCGCTCGTTCCTTCGAAAATCCGCAAACATACCTTACAAAAGAGTTCACTTGGTATCAGAACTTCTGCCGTCATTTCATGGACTGGAATGACCCAGATGTACCGTTCAGCCAGGACTCCGTCGTCATCGGTAACGACCTGGCAGAAATAATTAAGAAAGTGAACAAAAAAGCTAAGGAATTCGTCGTGTTCAAGAATATCCTCTGGGAACAGGTCGAAGAACCGCTCTATACGTATACTACTTTCGGCCTGGGGCATAACCACGGCGGCACTGGTTTCTTTATCGAATATGGCCGTAGGTGCAATGCCGACAGAAAAATCTACTGGCGTGCCAATGAACGTGAGCAAGCGATCAAGACTGCCGTCAAAGTAGCAATCGGTCGTGGCGACACCGACTATGTCGATGATATCCGCAAGACCAAGAAAATGATCCAAAAATTTTAAAATATTGGCAGCCCCTCGGCGGGACTGCCTCTTTTGCCTATACTTTAGACAACTCACAACTCAACCAAGGAGATTAACCATGTTCGTAAGTTCCACTTCCACTCTCGTTACGTGCGTCACCTTCACCAAAGTCAGCGGCATCCAGTTCCACGTCTACTCCACCACTGACGAAAAGTTCGTCGAATACATCGGCGACAAGTTCCACAAGAAGGGCGAATTCCTCGAAGGCGACGACGCTCCTACCAACGTGCCGCTCTTCCTTACCGACGACAACACCGTCCGCCAAGCAGCCAAGGAACTCCTGAAGTTCCGTCCAGAACCCTACGGCGACGACGTGGCTGCCGTCATGCGCCGCGACCATGACAGTCCGTACATCCACTGGTATAGTGTATCCAACAAGGGCACGATCAAGCTCTTCGCCAACGCCGACCCCATCGACATCACCGACAAGGAAGACGGCGACCTCTATGAAGGCACCAAGACAGAAATCTACTTCTCGCCGATCTCCGCCATCAATGCCGTCAAGAACTACCTCGAAAATGTCTGCAATGACATTCTCCGCGAAGCTGCCGAACGCGAAGCCAAGGAACAGAGAGACATCCTTCATGCAAAGGCATTCATCGACAAAATTAAAAAAGCTCAAGAAATCTAAGAAACCCATGAGGTATAATCATGAAACAAACCAAAAAATTTATTAATAACGTCATCGCGTTCGACAAAACCGTCAACGATGAAGTCATGAGACAACTCAAGCCCATCTTCTCCGCTAAACGGTATGAATTCAAAACCCCAGACTGCGACTTCTTTGAATCCAAAAACTCCGATGCACCAAACACCGTCAGAGTCGTCGGTCGCATCTGGGACAACCTGACCAATACCCAGTACAAGTATACCCTGGAATACAAACTGGGAAAGATCTTCTTCACCATCAACCACTGGGACCCGACGTTCCTCGTCAAAATCGGCCCTAAGAAAAAGGATGTCTGGGAAATCACTGGAGACACCGAGGAAGACTCTATCCCTGCTGGCGAAGTCAAAAAGATCTTCAGAAGGCTCAATAACGCCAGAAAGGTATATAAAGCCCAGATCGAAAAGGAGGCCAGAAATGTCTAGACTCAAATCTTTCGTGGATTCGTCTATTGTGCCGTGGATCAGAAACGGCATGAACAACCCGCCACCTATAGCAAGGTTCATGACTGAACTGGACTTGGCGCTAGGTGACGGAGCTTACCCGTCAGATCCAGAAACTAAACTCAACGACAACTGCAAGGTTGCTGGATTCTACTTCAAGATCAACGGCATCATCTTGGATGACTCGTTCACGCTCTTCATGAACTTCTGCTTCGTTCCAGAATCTGACACTGTCGCAACGGCTGTGCAGATCGTGTCGACCGATGACGGTACGACTCTCTTCACTGACAGCGACGTGGACGCTCCTAATGTCTTGGGTACAGCTCTGGACAATCCCAGAGGATTCTGCCACAAAGCCATACAGAAGTACAAGGAACGTCAGTATATCCAGAAACTGGAAGAAATCAACTCCATGTCGGCACTGGCGATCAAAGAATCCTTCCAAATGTGCTAACAATCTATTCACAATCTATCAACAAGCTATGAACATCTGTCCATAGCTTTATTTTCGCGAGCTTATTCCAGAGACTGACATAGACAGCACGGGGCTGACTTGTTCAGAAATGTCCAGACAGTCGCAAACCGTAAAAAATATTTTTTATTACGCATGCGCACGTGTGGGACTGGCTGAAAACCGTCTCAAAAATTTTTAACTTTTCCCACTTGGCAACAACTTGTCTCGGACGGTCGCAACTAGTCCACGTAGTTGGGTACTTGGCACACGTCCGTCTCCAGATTAAAATATCCGAGGAATAACGATGAACCTACGCTAACTTTCTTACTATGGGCTAACTTTCCTGGGCGGACGGAAAAAGCCCACACGCGAGAGGGCTGATCCGATCGACGTTCGCACCCTTAATTGTAAACATTCGTAAACAAAAATTTAAAATTTTTTTAAGGACGTGCGGGGCTACACCCCAACTACGTGGACGTGTCCCAAGAAATCCCTTCTCGGCACAGCAGTAAGCAAAATGTATTCTTTTGTGAACCCATGATCGTTTAAACGACATATTCACAACTTATCAACAATTATACCCACACTTTCCCAACAGTTCCCACAAATCCCCACTATCGGCCACCACTGGGCAATCATTGGGGACTGCGGGGACTGGTAGGAAGCTTGCGGGGCTGCCCTACTGCAATATCGGTATGGTGCATTCACTATACAACCATATAAGGAGACGTACTATGATGAAACCTATTATCATTATGCTATTGGTGTTCGCCACTACTATATTTGCTGGCAACTGCGCTGATTGGCAAAACAATAGCGACAACTGTCTATATGACACGACTGCCAGCAAGCCAAAATATAACAATACAGAACAATACATGCGTATTGGCGAACTTGCTTGCCGTACATATAGCGATAAATACTACACCTACAAGAAAGATATTGAGTTAGATAACGGACTGCTAATTGACATAAAGCTGCCTCGTAGGATATGCAGACGCATAGTAGACATATCTAGGATAGTTATACCGCATACATACCGTATACCCAAGAAGGTTGTAGATAGGGCATGCTGTGATAGAGCGCATGCCGATGACCTTCGACTATATGGTTCGTATGCATTTAGGAACCAATGCTATCATGGAGAAACGACGTACCATTGCGCCAATACCGTATCGACGGATACTACATACTATACCGAAGCCTATCAGATCCAATATTCGGATAGTGCGGTAGTAGATTTTGAGTATACAATAAAAGATACTCGCATTGAACTCAGCTCAGATTACTACATTGATAGCGACAATATAGAAATCTACCGTACTGACGGAACATTAAAATACCGAGGCGAATTGACGTATATTCCAGCCGATCTAGAGAATCTACCAACATACAAGACACGAGGCTGGTGTTATAACCGTTCTGGCACTAAAGAACTCAGACGAACAAATAACATTCATGTATGCCCATAGCTAGACTGGCATATCTGTAATGGGCATTCACTAT
>Ga0310786_10013541_pt1 | contig 10067 bp, 6 predicted proteins | sample AusTroGonzalo_MG_FD_203881 | JGI IMG/M metagenome (GOLD analysis project Ga0310786, IMG submission 203881) | Bovine rumen microbial communities from tropical cattle in Woodstock, Queensland, Australia - Gonzalo_03 (v2) (version 2) | ecosystem: Host-associated > Mammals > Digestive system >... | reverse complement strand
GCATCTTCTGTTCCAAGGCTTTTTGGTCACAGTCTGCATGCTTGAAACTTGCCGTGGGCAACAGCTTCAGTGCTGCGGCATACTTCGCTAAAAGATACCAGCCGAAGCCCGTCAGGTTCGTGTGACAGATCTTGAAATACTGGTACTTGTAGCTGAACCGCATGCTGATGACCTTCCGTCCGTGTGCCCTTCCCCAGGCATAGACATGGGCGTACTGCAACAGGTTGTTGCACATCTGACTCTTATCCCTTGCAAAGATCATAGTTGGTAATCTCAAAATACTTCTTCAGAACCATCAGCGAGATCAGTCGCTCTCGCTCCTCATCCCTGAACTGGTTCACATACTGATGTGCATGCTCGATGATGGCCTCGGCCTCCTCGGGATGCGCGATATAATAGGTGAGACGCTCCTCCAGGTCAGAGAAGTCGTCCTTCACTTCGATATAGTGGTAGTTGGGCTTCAGCGTCCCCTCCATAAACCAGGTCTCACACGTCAGTCTGGGGGTGACGGCAATAGAATTCGATGACATCACCCACTTCAGGTTCGAGGCTACGTCATTGCCTTCTAATGACATAATGAACTTATAGTCCAGATGTTCTCCGATGGTCAGCTTCTCCTGTTGCCATTCAGGATGCTCCTCCCACAGATTGGTTGAGGCGGCATCCACCAATGGGCTCTGCCCATTCCCAAATCGGCGCATGAAAATGTTCCGGTTCTCTTTCAGGATGCCTAAATCCCCTCTGAAGATGGCAGCATCCCTCTTTTCCCGCCAAGGTTTCTGGTCGTTCACGAAAAGGAAATGCCTTACCTTATCCAGATTCAGTAACACGGAATTCTGGACATCCTCGCCTAAAGGACGGCTCTTCAGGATGGTAGGCAACTCTGGCACATACGTGATATCCCCATACAGCAGCAGCCATTTCAGTTCCTGGTCGAAATACCTTGCATATTCCATCGCATCCAGATAGTAGGTCTTCTGTTTGGTCATAGGCTGGTCGCAGAGCCTCACCGCCTGTTCGTCCCACAACTTCCTGTCTATGGAAGTCTCTGCGGTCAACCTGTTGTAATAACTGACTCGCTGCAAGATCTCCTCTTGGTCAGACCTTCGTTCCAACGCCTTCAGAAGGCCGGGCAACTGCCGTTGTGTGAACCACCTCGGTGTCCACAGTCGCAGATAGCTCTCCACATAGTAGCTCAGCTTACTGTTCTTCCCGCTATGCAGCATATATTCCAGCCTTCTCATCACTTCCCTCTTATTTTGCAGAGTAAATAGGTGAAATACAACCTTGGCAGCAATTTCATTTGCTCCCATAGACTGTCCGTCTCACGGATGACCTGGATATTATCATACAGTCCCGCAGAACGGTTCCTGTTCGATACGCCTTGGGTGTCAAAGTTCGCCACGGGGAAGTCCAGCTGCCGGAATGTCTTCCCGCTCAGATACAACTGCTTCACCTGCTTGAAGTCTGCCGACATCCTATGCCTGATGTCAAAAGGGAACTCCCTCAGACAACGGGTTCTCACAAACGCACTCTGATGGCAGTAGAACATCCTGTGGGCGTTTCTCGGGGCCTCGGCCTTCTTCACCAGTTCCCCCTTGATGACATCCCCATAGATGACATCGGCATTCTGTGGACTTCCAAACACCCTTTGGAGAGTATCGTCAGAAGCAAAGGTGTCTCCGGCATTCATGAAGATCACCCACTCACCTCGTGCCATCCTCACCCCTTTGTTCATCGCGTCGTAGATGCCCTGGTCTGGCTCGGATACCCAACGGGTGATACTCGCCTCGTGGGCCTTGATGACATCCAAGGTGTCATCTGTTGAGGCCCCGTCAATGACAAGGTATTCCTTCTCCTGCCAGGTCTGGCTCTCCACGCTGCGGATGGTCCTTTCCAGTTCCTGGGCGTGGTTGCGGCACACAGTGATAATCGTGACAATCATGTTGCAAAAATACAAAAAAAGTGGGAATAATGCGATTTTTTATTAAAAAAGCGGTCTCTTTTCACTTTTCTTTGTATCTTTGTAGGCGATATTCGGAAGAAATGAAACTGTTGTACTATTTTATATACTCCGTCCTGTACCTGCTGTCGCTACTGCCGATGCGGGTTCATTACTGCATCTCCGACGGCCTCTATCTGCTGATTTATTACGTGGTAGGTTATCGTCGGAAGGTGGTGCGTAGCAATCTCACCTCGTCGTTCCCGGAGAAGTCCGCAGAAGAGATCAGACAGATAGAACGCGGGTTCTACCATTGGTTCTGCGACTATCTGGTGGAGAGTGTGAAGATGCTCTCCATCAGCGAGGCGAACATCAGGCGGCGCATGGTCTTTAAGAACATTGAACTCATGAACGAGTGTCTGGAAAAGGGTCAGTCGTGTGTGTTTTATGTAGGCCACTATGGCTCCTGGGAGTGGATTGCCTCATGGACCCTCTGGCTGTCACCCAAGGCGGTGGTGGCCCAGATCTATCACCCCATTGAGAACAAAGCCTTCGACCGTCTCTTTCTCGACGTACGCCAGCGCTTCGGCTCCGTCAGCATACCCATGCAGGAAACGCTTCGGAAAATGCTTGAATACAGGAATGCAGGCAAGGCTACGGTGGTAGGTTTCGTCGCAGACCAGAAACCGATGTGGGTGAATATCCACCACTGGGTGGACTTCCTCAACCACGACACACCTGTGCTTACTGGTACGGAACGCATCGCCAAGAAACTTGGTACAGCGGTCTTCTATGGAGACATGCGACGTATCCGAAGGGGCTATTACGAGACGACCGTACAACTGATGACCGATAATCCCAAATCCGTGCCTGACTACGGGATTACCGATATCTACTACCGTCTGCTGGAGACGACCATCCGTCGTGAACCTGCCATGTGGCTCTGGAGTCATAACCGATGGTCACGTACCCGAGAGGAGTTCGATGCCCGTTTCGAGGTCATCGATGGCAAAGTCATTGCCAAGAAAGATTCGTGAAATTCGTTGTTTTTAAGAAACTACGGCTTTAGTCTGTCTTGCGTCATCCGCTCCATATACTGCTGGATGATTGCCTTCAGCTCCCGTTCCATCTCTCCTTTCACCTTTTCACTTTTCACCTTTTCACCTTTAATGATCTTCCCGTCAAACTGTATCACCTCCCCGTGCTTCACATACTGGTACACCCCATTCAGATAGTTCACTGCCCAAGTGTCTTCTGCGGGTGTGTTCAGCACGTCGATGCCGAAGGCCAGATACGGCTTCTGGTAGCCTAAGAGTCCTAATACCGTAGGCATGATGTCAATCTGTTGGGCAATCTTGTCTTGTATCTCCCCATCGGGCTTCTGGGGATCATAGATGATGATGGGGGAACAGAATCCGCCCAAGTCCGTCTGATATTCCTTGTGGTCACTCATGTTCGTGTGGTCACTGGTCAGCACGAAGATGGTGTTCTCAAACCATTTCTGTCGTCTCGCCGTCTCAAAGAACTTTCCTATGGCCATATCCGTATAGCGGATGCACTTGTGGATCTCCAAAGGTCCCTCGGGGAATATGGTTTTGTATTTCTCAGGAATATCAAAAGGGTGATGACTCGACGCCGTGAACACTGCCGTCATGAAGGGTTCCTTCATCCGGCTCATCTCCTCGGCATAATATTGCAGGAAAGGCTCGTCCCAGATGGCCCAGGTGCCGTCGAAGTCGTCCGTGCCCTTCGCTGCCTCATACTCCGTCCGCCCATAATACTTTTGGAAGCCTGTTTTCCTCGCAAAGGCCTGGAAACCCATTGAACCGTTTTGGGCTCCATGGAAGAAGGCTGTCTCGTAGCCCTCTTCGCCTAAAAGACCGGCCAGACCTGTGAAATCGTTCATCGACGCAGGGGTCAGGATAAACGGCTCTACGAACATCGGGATGCTACACAGGATGGATGGCATCCCGTCGATGCTCTTCCGACCGTTGCAATAGCTATATTTGAAGGTCGTACTCTCCCCAATCAACTGGTCGACATAAGGCGTATATCCTTGATACTTCCCGCCTTCCAGTTCCTTGTTCAGCGCCCCGATATACTCCCTGCCGAAACTCTCCACGATCAGTATCACCACGTTCCTCTTGTTGTATACGCATGTGTCACAGGCGTTTCCCCTTCCTGTATGCACGGGGCTATAAATCTTCTCTAATTCATCCTCGCTTTCAAAATACCTTGGCACCACAAACACGCTCTTCCCGATGGTGCGAATCATCGCAAACGGGGTGTTCAGCACCAGCGCGACATCCTTGGGACTGTCTGTATATTGGTTCGCATTCGAGATGGTGATGGGTCTTACGGCCGTAGTAAAGCCTCCTCTCATACCTGCCACGCACAATGGCAGGAACACCAACAGCGCCACTATGCTCACCACGTGATATTTCACTTTACTCGTCATCTTCCGATAGTCCAGCTGTGGCGTCTTGTATCCCCACCACATCAAGGTCATCACCACTATGAAAAGCACCACCAGATACCAGTGGTTGATCAGTTCCAGACCGAAGATCCTGCCTAAATTACCCTCATTGGAGAACTCTCCGAATACCGTCGTGGTGGTTCTTCTCATCGTAAACGGGAAATAAGCTGCGTCGGCAAGGTTCATGGCCAGGGCGATGCCATTCACCACGAGATACACCCACTTGCAAACCTGGTGATAGGTGGAATTCTCCTTGCGATACCACGGAAACAGCATCATCAGCACCCATAGCACGTTGGTGTATAGAATGGCCGAAGTGTCGAATACCAGTCCTCCCCAGAACACTTCCTGGGTGTAATGCAGTTCACTGGCGTTCTCTGCCCAGTACCCTGCTCTCGCCACCTGGTACATCACGAACACCATCGCCAGGTTCCAGATTATCGCTCCTAAATACTTTTTCATATTCTCTTTTTTCTCACACAGATCTCTCAGATCTCACAGATTTTTTATTCGTGCCCAAGGCACTTTCCTTTAATTCTCTAATTCTTGATTTTATTTATCTGTGGGATCTGTGAGATCTGTGTGACTTAGTTCTTCCGATGCTGCCTGAAGCACAGCCTTGGCCTTCTCCATGAGTTGCGGAACCTGTCCGCCCTCGCTCTTCACAATCTTCTCTCCGATAAAGTCATAGTTCACGAACCCCGTAGAGTCATACACTGAGTACCCGTCGTCATACGTGTTGATGGCGAAGGGCTCGCGATAGGTCTCACTCAACACATCTCGGCTGAATCGGAAGTCGTCATGTTTCAGTCCCAGCTGCCCCAAGAGTGTCGCAGCCAGGTCTGTCTGGTTGCACACCTTATCTATTTCTATAGGCGCTTTCACGGCTCCCCCCACCCATATCATTGGGATGTGGTTCTTTAAGGGCGTGGTCTCGTCGAGTCCGTTATAGGGAATACCATGGTCTGGCAGCATCACCACCAGCGTCCGCTCCCACACCTCCGTCTTCTTCAGCGCCTCCACAAAATCTCCAATACACGCATCTAAGTAGTGGAACGCATTTAGCTTTTCGTCCTCAAACTTTCGGACAGGAACGTCCCATGGCTCATGACTACTCAATGTGCTATATCCAATCAAGAAAGGCTCCTTGGCCTTCTGCGTCATCTCCAAGAGGGTCTTACACGTGATGTCATCTCTCACTCCCCACTGTGCCGAGTTCTGTTCCTCCAGGGAGTAGTCTTTCTTCCACACTAATGTCTGGAAACCACCGCTCATCAGATAACTCCGCATATTGGTGAAGTTGATATCGCCACCATATAGATAACTCGTCTGATAGCCCCGTTCCTGTCTCAGTGTCTTGGCGATATTCGGCAGGCGTCGTGTCTTTGAGGGCATCTTCATCACCGACATGGTGGGGAATGAGGGGAATCCGCTCCAGGTGCAGACGGTCCCTCGGTCTGTGCGCCACGTGTTCCCATAACAGTTCGTGAAGTACACTCCTTCATGTGCCAGACGGTTCAGGTTTGGTGTGATGTCTGTCCGTCCACCGATCTCCGTAAATTCACCGCCACAACCTTCTAACAGGATGATAATGATGTTCGGCCTCTGGGTGGTCAGCAGCGTGTCACAGCCCACGCTCCTTGTGTCAAACCATGTCGCTATCAATTGCTCGCACTGCTTGTCGTCCATGAAATGGTACGTGATATGGTTGCTGGCTGTCTTCTCCATCGAGGCAAAGAAACTGAACACGGGGTTCACCGCCGAATGATTCAAGAACTGGTTCTCCGAGAAATACACCTGTCCGATATTCGTCGTAGACTCATCCAGTCCTCCCCTGACGCCAATCACCAATAGCGGTATACAAACGGCATAGAACACCGTCTCCTTCACCTTCCCTGCCACAGAGTATTGTCCTTTAACTTCTTTAACTCCTTTAACTTCTTTAACTTCTTTAACTCCCTCATATATCCTATAAAGAAGGTACGCCCCCGCTATTACCACTACAATCCTCACTGCCATATACCACCCAGACACACTGGCCATGGCCTCTGTGGGTGTCCCAAGATACTGCAGGCAGCTCGCATCCAGCTTAAATCCCCAAAACGGATACAGACTCGTATCAGCCGTGAACGCCAGCATCATCGCTGCCGCAATCACCCCGTAATATATTTTCAAGAAGATTTCTAATCCCTTTGGTCTCCACCACACACTCACCATCGTCACGAGGAAGGGAATGAAGACAATATAGATACCCGTAGACAAATCCAGGCCCAGTCCATGTCTCACCACGTCCCACATGTCTCCCATACCGAATGGATGTCCCTCATAGTTTGCCACCATGAACACCACCTTCGCCATCACAAATATGATGATTGTTATGAGGTAAATCTTTATGAGATATATCAATCTCTTTTTCATTTATCTTTGCATGTCATGCAGTTTCTTGAAGTACCCGTCCTTAGCCAACAGCTCTTCCTGGCTACCTCTCTCCACGATCCTACCCTCATGCAGCACGCAGATCTCGTCAGCATTCTTAATCGTGCTCAGCCTGTGTGCAATCGCCACGGTCGTTCTTGTCTTCATCAGCCTCTCCAAGGCATCCTGCACCAGTCGTTCGCTCTCTGTATCCAATGCCGATGTCGCCTCGTCAAGAATCAGTATCGGCGGGTTCTTCAAGATGGCTCTGGCGATGCTCACACGCTGGCGCTGACCACCACTCAGTCTGCCGCCCCGGTCTCCGATATTCGTATCAAACCCGTGTTCACTCTGCATGATAAAGTCATACGCATTCGCGATCTTTGCAGCCTCCTCAATCCGCTTTTCCAGTTCAGGATCCTCCTGACTCTCCGTATCATCAGTCTTCAGCACACTGCCTTCCACGCCGAAGGCGATATTATTCCGGAAGGAGTCATTAAACAGGATTGCCTCCTGGTTCACATTACCGATCAGCTGTCTCAGGTCATGAATCCCTAAATCCTTCACGTTGATCCCGTCGATCAGAACTTCACCCTCTTGCACGTCATAATACCTCGGTATCAGGTCTACCAGTGTCGACTTTCCGGAACCACTCTGTCCCACGATCGCCACCGTCTTACCTTTCGGAATCACTAGATTGATATCCTTTAAGACATAATGAATATCCGCGCTTTCCGTGTTTTCTGTGTGACGATATCCAAAGCTGACATGCCTGAACTCAATCTGATGCTCAAAGCTCTTCAACTGCTTCGGGTTCTCCGGTTCCTTGATTTTATTCTCTGCCATCAGGATTCGGTCGATACGCTCCATCGAGGCCAGACCCTTCGGGATGTTGTAGCCCACCTTCGACACCTCCTTCAACGGGTTGATGATTGAATACAGGATGACCATGTAATAGATGAACGTAGGACCAGACAGACTCTGGTTGTTCAGTACCAGCACACCGCCGAACCACAGCACAACCACTATCATACACGTACCCAAAAACTCACTCAGCGGGTGTCCGATATTCTGACGGATATTCACCCACATGACGTCATGGCGGTAGGTTGAGTTGATACGGTCGAACTTATCCCGCATCTTGTCCTCCGCGCAGAAAGCCTTAATAATACGGAGGCCCCCTAAGGTTTCCTCCACCACGCTCATCGTGTCGCTCCACAACGCCTGGGCCCTCACACTCTGAGCTTTCAGTTTACGGCCTATCCAGCCCATGAACCATCCGATGATGGGGATGATGACCACCGAGAACAGCGTCAGCTCCCATGAGATGACCACCAGTGTGGTAAAATAGGAGATGATGAGGATAGGATTCTTGAACATCAGATCCAGACTCGACATGATACTCGTCTCCACCTCCTGCACGTCACCCGTCATCCTTGCGATGATGTCACCCTTCCGTTCGTCAGAGAAGAAACCCAGTGGCAGGGTGGTGATCTTATGGTACAACTGGTTGCGTATGTCTCGCACCACACCTGTTCGGATAGGTACTACCACCGCTGATGCCAGGAAGTAGGCCGCGGTCTTCAGCAGCGTCGCAAAAATCAGGAACAGACCGATGAACAGCAGCGTCGTCGTGGAGCCCATCTCCCCGATAAACTGGTTGATGTAGTAGTAGATGTTGTTGATGGCCACATCCTTAAAGCTTCCGCTGCCCCACGCCATCAGTTCCTTCACCTCCACATGGTCTCCGGTCTTGAACAATATCTGCAGGATTGGTATCAGTGCCGCAAACGAAAAAATATTCAGCAGCGCCGACAGCACATTAAACACCACCGACAATGCTACAAACTTCTTATACGGCCACACAAACCGCCTCAGTACGTTCAGGAACTCCTTCATAAATTCGTTTAATTCGTTGTTTCTCCGAGCAGCGTAGCACTTGTACTACCAACAATCCGGACCATGACCTTCTCACCGATATGATGTCCTCCCTTAGGGAATACAACCATTTTATTCTGTTCTGTCCTGCCGCAGAGCTGTTCTCTCGAACGCTTAGAGAAGCCCTCTACGAGCACTTCGAACACTTTTCCTTCGTCCTTCTTATTCTGGGCTGCTGAGATCTCCGTCTGCAGCGCAATCAACTCATTCAGCCTCCTGATCTTTACCTCCTCCGGCACGTCGTCCGGCAGGTGCTTCGATGCATACGTCCCTGGTCGCTCCGAGTACTTGAACATAAATGCCGAGTCATATCCCACCTCACGCATCAATTGTAAACTCATTTGGTGGTCCTCCTCCGTCTCCGAATGATATCCCACGAAGATATCAGTAGACAGTCCACAATCCGGCACAATCCTCCTGATGGCTGCCACCCTGTCTAAGTACCACTCTCTCGTATACTTCCGGTTCATCAGCTTCAGAATCCTGTCACTCCCGCTCTGTACGGGCAGATGGATATGCTTGCACACATTCGGTACCTCTGCAATTACCCTCAGTGTCTCGTCGCTCATATCCTTCGGATGACTTGTCGTGAACCTCACTCTCATCTCTCCAGCCTCCTCTGCCACTCTCCGCAAGAGTTGCGGGAAGCCAATTGTACATTGTCCGTCGTCAATGGTCAATTGATACGAATTGACGTTTTGTCCTAAAAGTGTGATTTCCTTATAACCACGCTCCTTAAGATCGCGAACCTCATTGAGGATACTCTCCAAGTCCCTGCTTCTCTCTCTTCCTCGCGTATACGGAACGATGCAGTAATGACAGAAATTGTTACATCCCCTCATGATGCTTACGAACCCTCCGATCTTATGTCCCAGTCCAATCCTCTGAGGCACAACATCCCGATAAGTTTCCGTGGTCGAGAGCTCGATATTCATCGCCTTGTGGCCCAGTTCCGCCTGAGCCACAAGATCTGGCAGACTCAGATAGGCATCGGGACCAGCCACCAGGTTGCAGTGCCATTTCTCCATCAGTTCATCCTTCACCCTTTCCGCCATGCATCCCAGCACCCCTATGATCATCCGATGGCCCTTGGTGCGTTCAGCAGCAAGGGCCATCAGGCGGTGATAGATCTTGTTCTCGGCATTCTCTCTCACACTACATGTGTTCAGGAATACGGCATCAGCCTCACTCAGCTCATCCGTAGTCTCATATCCGGCCATCTGCATCACGCTGGCCACGACCTCCGAGTCTGCCACGTTCATCTGGCAGCCGTATGTCTCGATATATAGTTTCTTC
>Ga0310786_10013540_pt1 | contig 10067 bp, 8 predicted proteins | sample AusTroGonzalo_MG_FD_203881 | JGI IMG/M metagenome (GOLD analysis project Ga0310786, IMG submission 203881) | Bovine rumen microbial communities from tropical cattle in Woodstock, Queensland, Australia - Gonzalo_03 (v2) (version 2) | ecosystem: Host-associated > Mammals > Digestive system >... | reverse complement strand
GAAAGTAAAGTTAAAGAAAAACTTGAAATGCGTGCTGAATCTATGGGTATGCAAGATTATATTTTTAGAGTTATAGTTCCTGAAACTACTGAAGTAGAAGTAAAAGATGGAGTAAAAAAAGAAAAAACTAAAAAAATGTTCCCTGGTTATATTTTAGTTGAAATGATTATGACTGATGAAGCATGGCATTTAGTTAGAAATACTCCAGGTGTTACTGGACTAATTGGTTCAAGTGGACGTGGATCTAAACCAACACCACTTTTACCACAAGAAATTGATAGAGTACTTGCTAATATGGGATTATCTAGACTTAATATTGAATCAGAAATCGCAATTGGAGATGAAGTATCTATTACTGATGGTCCATTTAAAGGAATGCATGGTAAAGTTGACTCTATTAATGCAGAAACAAATCGTTTATCAATTTTAATAGATTTATTTGGCCAAGAAACTTCTGTAGAAGTTGAATTATTCCAAGTAAGCAAGAATTAAAAAAAGAAGCTTTTAAAAAAGCTTCTTTTTTGTATTTAAAATATATGCTATACTAAATACGAAAGAAAGGTAAATAATTATGAAAAAAGAAGAAACAAAGAAAAAAATTAATATTAAATTATTAATTGCAATAGGTTTAGTTATCGTTGCTGCTATAATTTTATGCGTTATTATTTTTGGCGGAAAAGAAAATGAATATAAAGATAAAGCTACATATTCAGAATCATTTTTTATAAAAAATAATAAAGGAAGATATGCTCTTTATAATAAAAAGGGTAAACAATTAACTAAATTTATTTATGAAACATCATCATATTTTATAAATGGAAGTTCATTAGTTACAAATAAAAATAATGACTATGCTGTTATTAATGAAAATGGAAAAGAAGAAGTAAAATTTGGAACATATGAATATATGTCTAATTATTCTGGACTTTATAAAGCAAGAAAAGATGGTGTATATTATCTACTAGATTCAAATGGTAAAGTATTACTTAAGGGTAAAGATTTAAGCGTTGAATCATATGGTAGAGATTATCCGTTTATAATTGCAAACTTAGATGGTAAGGTTACTGTATTTAATTTTGATGGAAAAGAAATATTTAAATATAGTGAAAAAGAGGATGCTAAAAGTCCTACTGCAAATTATATAGATGAATTTGCAACTATTTTCTATAATAACAAAACATATTTATTCAATGTTAAGACTAGAAAATTAATAACAACAATTAATAAAAAGGAACATTACTGTGTTAATAACCATACTGAAGACAAAAAAATATTTACTTTAAATACTTGTGCTTCATTCTTCAATACTGTTGAAAATCCAGGAAATATAATTGTTAATAATGGTAAAGTAATTGATTTATCAAAAAAATGTAAGGGCTTCAATATTTATGAAGATAATATTTTATGTTCAACTGATGATGGAGCATATTTTGTTAAATTAAAAGGTAAAAAAGCTGAATTAAAAAACAAGATTAATAGTGGAGCACAATTTATTGATGGAGAAAATTATGCTGTACGTTCATCTGATTATAAAAATATAAACATTTATAAAAATGGTAAAAAAGCTGCTAAAGTAAGTGGAGTAATGTTATCAAACGGATGGGTTAATGAATACTATTTAATATCATCTGGAAAAGGATATTATTACTACAATAAAGATGGTAAAATTGCTATTAATACACCATATAAATCAATATCAAAATTTGATAAAAATGATTTAGCTGTTGTAAGTGAAGATGGCAAAACATATTATTTAATTAATAAAAAAGGTAAAAAGATATCTAAAGAATACAAACAAATTCAATTAGCTCTAGAAGATAACATTTACTATATCGTTACTAATGATGAAGGATTAAAAGGACTAATTGATAATAAAGGAAAACAAGTTATTGATAATAAATATAATTATATATCTATTAAAGATGTATATGGAAAATATTATGCAGTAGTTAAGAAAGATTCAACTAATATGTTAATTAATTTAGATAATAAGAAAACAATTATTTCTACTAAGAATTCATTAACTATTGAAAATAACTTTGTTAAAGAAACAGGGAAAACTAGTAAGTACTATACATTCTCTGGAGATGTATTCTATAAAGAAAAATAAAAAAGAATCTATAAAGATTCTTTTTTTAATTTCTTTTCAAGAATAGAAACGAGTATATATAAAAGATATGAAATAATAATTAACATAACTATTCCACTCATAACAAGAGTTAAATTAAATACCTGTGTTCCATATATAATTAAATATCCAATACCTGCTTTACTAACTAAAAATTCTCCCATGATGACTCCAATTAAAGTCATAGATATATTTATTTTTAAACTAGTTACAATTGTTTTATAAGCTGATGGAATTACAAGATATCTTAATTTTTTTAATCTGGTTGCTTGAAAGGAATCAAGCAACTTAACTAAATATTTATCAACATTTATAAATCCATTATATATAGATATTATATTTAAAATAAGTGTAATTGATAGGGCCATGATTATTATGCTTTTAGATCCTGCTCCAAAAATAATAATTATTAGTGGACCAATTGCTACTTTTGGAGTTGAATTAATAATGGTTAGAAATGGCTCAAATACTTTATACATAATAGGTAATTGGTAAAATATTATTGATACAATAAACGCAATCATTATTCCAAGTGAAAATGCTATTAATATTTCAGATAAAGTAGTTTTGATGTGAATAAACAAATTACCATTTTTATATAAATTTATAATGCAATTATATATTTTACTTGGAGATGAAAATATAAAAGGATTTATAATTCTTTTAGATGACAATACTTCCCAAGATATTAAAAATAATATAACTATTGAAAATTGAATTAATATAATTATTTTATTTTTCATAGATTTCTAAATCCTTACAAATAGATTCAAAGTATGTTTTGAATTTATTATCATTTCTTTTTTCTATAGGATTTAAGCTTTTATCAATATCAACAGTATATATTTTCTTTATATTGCATGGTCTTTTTGATAAAACTACTATTCTATCTGAAAGACTAATCGCTTCAGCTATATCGTGTGTAATCATAATTGTTGTTATGTTATTTTTTTTAGTTAGTTTATATAGATCATTTCCAATTTTAAGTCTAGATTGATAGTCGAGGGCAGCAAATGGTTCATCTAGTAAAAGAAGTTTAGGTTTAAGAGAAATTGTTCTTATTAATGCGACTCTTTGTTTCATACCTCCAGATAATGAATCTGGATATTTATTCTCAAAGAGATTTAATCCATATTCATTTAGTAGTTTATCAATAGTTTTATCATCGTTAGTATTTTTAATTTTTAAGGCGATAGAAGCATTATCCTTTATAGTAAGCCATGGAAAGAGAGCTGGCTCTTGAAGCATATATCCAATTTCATCTTTATTTATGTAATAATTAATATTTCCTTCATATTCTTTATCTATGCCACCAATAATGTTTAAAAGGGTAGTTTTTCCGCAACCAGATGTTCCTACAATAGATATGAATTCACCATTATAAATATCAAGCGATAAATTATTAATTATATTTATTATATTTTCTTTTGAAGAAAAATTTTTAGTTAAATTAAAAATATTTAGTATTTTATTATTCATTTAAATTGATAACTAATTTGTTATATGGGACAAAGTCTTTAATTAAACCATTATCTTTTAAAAGATTTTCTAAATTTTTATAACTTGTTTTTGATATATTATGATTTTGTAACCATGAATCAGCGTCTTTATAGTTTTTTATCATCATTTCCAAATCATTAATTGAGTTATCTGGAAATTGCTTAGATATAACTTTGGCAATATCTTTTGCATCATGATTTTTTACATATAATAAACCTTTGTCAATCGCTTTGTTAAACTTAATTAATAGTTCTTTATTATCTTTAATGTAACTTTTACGGGAATAAAATACTGTGTATGGCATTTCCCCAGAATATTTGCCAACTGAATCTAATACGTAACCTTGTTTGTTTTTTTCTATCATGGATGCATTAGGTTCAAATAAATTAACATAATCACCAGTGCCGCCGATAAATGCTCCTGAAAGAGATGCAAAATCAATTTGATAATTTATATTTATTTCGTTTTGATCAATACCTTCATTTTTTAAAGCATTTAAAAAGTTAAGAGCAGGCATTCCACCTTTTCGTCCAACTAATATTTCTTTACCAACTAAATCTTTAAGGGAAAAGTTCTTATCACTTTTACCAATGATAAATTGACCATCTCGTTTTGTTAAACCACAAAATGATTGTAGATAATCTTTTTCACCACCATTATATACATATATTGAAGATTCTAATCCAGCAAATCCTACATCTGCATCATTACTAAGTACAGCTGCAGATACTTTATCAGCTCCACTTGTTAATGTAAGCTTTAAATCAATACCTTCATCTTTAAAATATCCTTTTTCTATGGATACATATAAAGGGGCATAAAATATACTATGTGTTACTTCTGCAAGTTTTATTTCTTTTAAGTTGTTTTTTTCTTTTTTATCACTAAATATTGATACTAATGAAAAAACAACAATCAAGAAAATTAATATTAAAAAAATAATACTTTTTTTCATAAATTCCTCTTTTCTTATGTATTATATGAAAGCATAAAAAAAGTGAATACATAAATACCTAAAAAGAAGTCAATCCCTAAAAAAATAATCACTAATAAATTATACTTTTAGTTTACAATAAAATAATAATTTGGTAATATATTATTAGAATAAGAGGGTGTATAAAATGAAAGTGTTATCTAGTGAAACAACAGCATTATTAGACAAGTTATATAACTTAAGAAGTGATGATAGTTATATTCTTGTTGAAATGGAAAAAGAAAAAGAAATAGCCGAAGAAACAAAAAGAAAAACAGCTGAAAAAAAGGAAGAACTTCAAAAAGAAATTGAAACATTAACAAAGGAAGAATCAGTTTTAGCTGAACAAGGGGCTCAATTAAGAGAAGTTTTAAATGGTATTAACCCAGATGATTTTAAAGTTGTTCTTGAAAGATTAAATATTAATTTTGATCCACAAAGTATAAAAGAAAAAGTTGATGAACTTTTACCAGGAACAATTGAAGAAGTTGTTAATGCTACTAAAAAAGCTGAAGATGAATTAGTTTCTGTTGAAGAAGAAATGAATAGTGCTATTACTAAGATTGACGAACTTGCTGTTAGAAAAGATACTGAAATTGCTAATCAAGAAAAGTTAAATGAATATTTTGACCTTGCATTAAGTGGAAATATAAATATAACTAGAGAAGCAATTACTTCATTAATTAGTCAATTCAATTTTACTGAAGAAGAACAAAGAGAAGCTGCAAAACTAATGATGTTCCCAGAAGATGCTTTATATGATTATGAAGCTAAATTCCAAGAACAACATAGTAATGGTAGAAGCATTTCTGATGTATTAATTGAAGCTAAAGAATCAGTTGCAAAACCAATTGGCGAAATATTTGAAGATATTAATAAAAACGAAGAAGAAAAAGAAGACGATGTAGAATTATCTAACATTTCATCAATCTTATCAAGTGAAAAAGAAACTTTACCATTTGAAGAAGAAAAAAAAGAAGACACTTCTGAAGTAAGTGATATTCCAGAACCTGTTGAAGTAACATTCATAGACGATAATAATGATAAAGAAGAAGAAAAAGAAGAACCAGTTGAAGAAACTAAAGAAGAAACAATGATGGACTTATTTAAAAGACTTGGTTTAAGTGAAATAATGTTCGTTGAAAGTGAACTATCTGCTCTTATAGCACTTGAAGATAAAGAAATAGTTGAAAAGAATGTTAATATCCTAAAAAAATATAATATAAACTTAGACATCGTAAGTGATAATGTTAATATTTTATCTGATCCTGAATTAGATGAAAAAATAAGTAAGATATTAGAAACTGGTAAAACAGTTGATGATATATATTTTAATCCTTCAGTATTAAAAAAATACAATTTAGAAGGATTAACAAATGCCATTAATTTATTAAAAGAAAATGGTTTAGATCCACAAAAAGTTCCACTAATGGCATACTAGGAGGAGTACTATGGCACAGTGTACCACTACTGAAATCATGAATAAATTTGATGAGTTATGCATTGTTGATAATAGTTATAAAGAAAGTATATTAAAGGATATGGCAACTTATTATCCTATAATGGGATTTGCTGAAAAAGGATTATCTACAATTAATGATACTTTAAGTATTATTAGCAAACTTGTGTGCTCTAAAATTTCAAATCGTGGTGACTTGTGCGCTTTAACAATTTCTCTTCCAGAATTAAAAGAAAGAAAAGATAAATTAGAAGAATTTGATGAATCTGTATCATATAGTCATGCTAAGGACATGACATATGATATTGATGAATTAATTGAAAAATTAAACTTTGCAAGAGAATATGGTTATCCATATCTTGATAATAATGGTTCAATTATTGAAAGAATATATGAACAAAATAATAATGATAATTGTTATTTAAGAGGATATTACATTCAAATTAATCAATATTCTCCAAAAGAAAGTGAATCTGATAATATATATAGATCACTAGATGATTTGGATGCATATCTAAAATTTTGTGCAAATATTCAGGGATTATCTAAACAATACTTTAATCAATTATTAAATATTGATAAAGAGTTTGATAGATTTATAATTCCTTTATTAAGTGATGAAAATATTCTTCCAGATGAACTAGTAAAAAGTGCATTTATTAAATTATTAGAAACGAACCCATTTATTGATTTAGAACTTATTGAAAATTATTATGATCAAGATGAAGTAATAGATAGAGGAATAAGAAGGTAATGGATTATTTAGAAAAAATAGGGTTCACGAGTGATGATATAAATGCAATTAAAAAATCTACTACAAGTGTTATTTACAAATTACTTTCAGAACAAAAAAGAGTTGTTAATGCTAATATTACTTATTTAAAAAAATTAGGGGTAAGTAATTATAAAGATATATTTATTAAATATCCTGATTTATTTTTGATTGATAATAGTAACTTTGTAGAAATATTTGAAAAATATGATAAAGAAGATTTAATAAATAAGTTAGAAAATAACATAGATGTTTTTGCATATTTATAGCAGTAAAGTTTTACTGCTTTTTCTTTTTTTATAATGATTAGTTATGTTATAATTTTTTATAGATAGGATGATTAAAGTGAATACAAACATGAATTTAAACGAAGCACAATTAGAAGCTGTTAATCATAAAGAAGGACCATGTCTTGTAATCGCAGGTGCTGGTTCAGGTAAAACACGTGTATTAACATCTAGAGTTGCAAAATTAATTGAAGATGGTGTAAGGCCACAAAACATACTAGCAATAACATTTACAAATAAAGCTGCTAGTGAAATGCGTGAAAGATTATATAACATGAATGTATCTGATGTAGATAAAGTTTTTGTAGGTACATTTCACTCATTTGGTCTTAAAATTATAAGAGAAAATTTGAACTTATGTGGATTAGATAGAAATTTTTCAATTTTAGATAGTGATGATGTTCTTAGTTTAATAAAAAAGATTATGAAAGATCATGATATTGACACAAAAGAAATTAATCCTTCATATGTAAAAAATAGAATAAGTTTTATTAAAAATGAATTGTTATCAGATAAAGATATATCAGTGTATTTTTCTTCTAATAATGAGCATATAGCACTAGACATATATCGCGAATACGATCAAATATTAAAGAAAAATAATTCTGTTGATTTTGATGATTTATTATTACTTCCTGCTAAACTATTTAAAGAACATAAAGATGTTTTGGATATATATCAAGAACACTATAAATATATATTAATTGATGAGTACCAGGATACTAATGAAGTTCAATATCAAATGACAAAACTACTTTCAAATAAATATAGAAATTTATTTGCTGTTGGAGATCCTGACCAATCAATTTATATGTTCAGAGGTGCAAATTATAAAAATATATTAAATTTTGAAAGAGATTATCCAGATTCAGTAGTTATACCACTATTAGTAAACTATAGAAGTACACAAAATATTCTTGATGCTGCAAATGAAGTTATATCTCATAACAAAGAAAGAGCAGATAAAAAATTATCTTCACTTCTTGGTAGTGGAGAGAAAGTTAGATATACACAAAGTTATGATGAAAAACATGAAATAACTTTAGTTGTAGAAGAAATAAAAAAACTTCATGAAAAAGGATATAAATATAATGATATAGCTGTTTTTTACAGAACTAATGCTCAATCAAGAGTTGTAGAAGAAGGTGTGTTAAAATCTAATCTTCCATATAAAGTTGTTGGAAGCTACTATTTCTATCAAAGAAAAGAAATTAAAAATCTAATATGTTATTTAAGAATGCTTGTTAATCCACATGATGATGTATCTTTAAGAAGAGTAATAAATGTTCCAAAAAGAGGTATAGGTGATAAATATATTTCTGACTTGGAGAAAAAAGCAAAAGAAAATAATATATCGATGTTTGATGCTATTACAGATAGTAAGGGTCTTCAATTTAAGGAAATTATTTTAAAACTTCAACATGATATGGAAAATCTTTCTTTAACTGAATTAATCGATAAAATATTAAAAGAATCAAAAATGTTAGAGGAACTTGAAAGTGATTTAACACTTGAAAATGAACTTAGAATTGACAACTTAAATGAATTTAAAAGTATTACAGCTTCATTTGAATCAAAAACTGGAAGTACAAGTGTTAGTGAATTTTTAGAAGAAATCAGTTTAGTTGCTGATATTGAAGAACATAAAGTAAGTAATGATGCAATAACATTAATGACGCTTCATAGCGCCAAAGGTCTAGAGTTTAAAGTGGTATTTATTGTTGGTATGGAAGATGGTATATTCCCACATCAAAATTCATTCTTAGAACCAGGTGGTTTAGAAGAAGAAAGAAGATTAATGTATGTAGGTATTACTCGTGCTAAAGAATTATTGTTCTTAAGTTCTGCAAAGAAGCGAATGCTTTATGGAAAAGAAAATGAAACAATACCTAGTAGATTTTTAAAAGAAATTCCTGAAGACTTGATTGATATAACAAAATCTAGTGTTAAGGAAGAAAAGATAATTGATAAATCTAAATGTTTCTACGAAGAAGATCAAAATTACAAATCAGGTGATGTCGTAATGCATACAATATATGGTAGAGGTGTTATAATAAGTGTAGATGATAAGTTTGTTTCTATAGCATTTAATAAAAGATATGGAATTAGAAAACTTATGAAAAATCATTCAAGTATAAAGAAGGTGTAATTATGGATGATAAAACTCTTGTAATTTTAGCGGCAGGAATGGGATCTAGATTTGGTGGAGTAAAACAACTATTTCCAGTTGGACCAAATGGAGAATTCATTATGGATTACTCCATTTATTCAGCAAAGAAATATGGCTTTAACAAAATAGTTTTTATAACTAGGGAATCACTTATAGATGATTTTAAAAATACTATTGGTAAAAGACTGGAAGGAAAGATTGATGTTGAATATGTTATTCAAAGATTAGATTTCATTCCAGATGGATATCAGGTTCCTGAAGGAAGAGAAAAGCCTTGGGGTACAGCACATGCAATTTACTGTGCAAAGAATTGTGTATCAGATAAGTTTGCAGTAATTACTGCTGATGATTTTTATGGTGATGATTGCTTTAGAGTTTTATCAGAAGCATTAGATAAGAATTGCTATTCGATAATTGGTTACCATATTGGTGATACATTAAGTAAGAATGGAACTGTTAATCGTGGTGTTATTATTAGTCATGATGGAAAAGTAGAAGACATAATTGAATCAGCTTGTGAATTAGATGGTGAGAAAGTAAAATGTACTCCATTAAATAAAACTAAATCAGTTATGTATGTTGATAAAGATAATTCTGTTTCAATGCTTATGAATGGGTTTAATAAAGATTTATTTAAAGCTATTGATAAAGAATTTGTTAAAGCATTTGAAGACAATAAAGACAAGTTAGATACATATGAATTCTTACTACCAGATATAATTTCCAATGAAATAAAAAATGGCAAAACTGTTTTAGATATCCCAACTACATCAAAATG
>Ga0310786_10013538_pt1 | contig 10067 bp, 14 predicted proteins | sample AusTroGonzalo_MG_FD_203881 | JGI IMG/M metagenome (GOLD analysis project Ga0310786, IMG submission 203881) | Bovine rumen microbial communities from tropical cattle in Woodstock, Queensland, Australia - Gonzalo_03 (v2) (version 2) | ecosystem: Host-associated > Mammals > Digestive system >... | reverse complement strand
CGGCGTGGCGGAATTGGCAGACGCAACAAGTTTAAGCCTTGTACAACTATGGGTTCAACTCCCATTGCCGGGACCATGGAGAAAATTTGAAATTTTCTCCAATTTTTTATATAATATATACATAAAGAAAAGAAAGGGTGAGAAGTATGCGCAATCCAGACAGAATTAATATGTATATGGAGTTACTTACTCGGATTTGGAAAGAGTTTCCCGATCTTCGTTTCGGACAACTTCTTGCCAATATGCTAGGTTATGTTCAACAAGAAGCACAAAAAGACATTTTCTTTATTGAAGATGAAGAGTTTTTTGCCATTTTTACAAAATGGTATAAAGAAATGAAGGGAGAAGATAAGGATGTATAAGGGTTTATATGACTGCTTCGCTCATTGGTTTAATGGTGGCCAGGTTTATTTTTACTCTGATCCCCACTTTTCCGATCCTGAGATGCAATATATTCGCAAAGATTATATTGGTGATGAAGAGCAAATTAAGCGCATTAACTCTAGAGTTAGTAAACGAGACACTCTTGTAATTCTTGGTGATATTGGTGACCCGACCTGGGTGAAAAAGATTCGTGCGGGCCGCAAGGTTCTGGTTATGGGGAACCATGATGTCGGCGCAACAAAATATAAGGAATACTTTGATGAAGTTTATGAGGGCGCGCTCACCATTGCAGAAAAGGTAATTCTTTCTCATGAACCTATTGAGGTTCCAGGGATGTTTAACATTCATGGACATACTCATGGACTTCCATTGCATCCAACAGATAAATCTTGGAACGTCTGTGCTGAAAATATTGACTATATACCAATCTGCTGGAAAGAAATAGTAAAATCCGGAATGATAGGAGATACTCTTTCTATTCATCGTCTTGCAATAAATAAACAAAAAGAACGCTCGGAAAGAATTAAAGAAGGATAATTTAACATTCGTGGTCACAAAATGATAGATTTATATTTATATTATTCTACTTAATATTAGAGATAAAAAGGAGGATAATATAATGGAATATATACAGATACCCGTTGGAAGAGCAAAAGATTTAACTGGAAAAAGGTTTGGTTTTTATACGGTTTTATATAGAACTGAAAATAAAAATAATCAACCCTGCTGGGTATGTAGATGTGATTGTGGGACTACAAAACCGGTTCGCTCTCAGTATTTAACCAAAGCCAAAGAACCCTCATGCGGATGTCAGAATAGACAAAAGTCACGAGAAAGAATGGCAAAATATAACGAGCAGCAAAGAAATTTAAAAATTGGAGACGTTGTAGGAAATTTAACTATTATAGATTATATAGGATTACGTAAACAGAAGAGTAGAGATAAAAATGAGAGTTGGTATCTTTGCAAATGTTCTTGTGGTAACATAAAAGAAATTAGAGGGAATGATCTTCAACAACAAAGTATCAAATCTTGTGGTTGTATTTCTTCTTTAGGAGAAAGAACAATAGAGACTATATTAAAAGAACATAGTATTAATTATAAAAAAGAGTTTACTTTTAAAGACTTAACAAATCCGAAAACGGGTAGACGTCTTAGATTTGATTTTTGTATTTTTAATTCTTCGGAAGAAATTGATTTTCTTGTTGAATTTGATGGTAGACAACATATATCCGGTCCTGAGGCAAAATGGTCTAATTCATCTTCCTTAGAAGACATAAAATTTAAGGATAATCTTAAAGATGAATACTGTAAAAATAAGGGTATAACCTTGAAGAGAATTCCATATTATTGTTTATCAAAACTTAATTATCAAACCTTGTATGGTAATGATTTTATAATTCAAAATTGAGACGACGGTGTGGCGGCTCGAAAGAAAGAAGGTGATATTTTATGGCGATCTGGATTACTTCAGATCTTCATTAGTCATTTCTGTCATGATAAAGATTTTATCTACGGCCCGCGCGGATTCAAGAGTGCGCAAGAAATGAATGAGACCATCATTTCAACCTGGAATCGACTGATTAAACCAGACGATGATGTCTATGTACTTGGTGATATGTTTGTTGGAGGAACAAAAACTCCAATTGAAGTTGCTCAGAATTTAATCGGTTCCTTACGCGGCCGCATCCACATTGTGCGTGGAAACCACGATACAGAAACAAAACTTGCCGCATATAAGAAGTGCCGCAATGTGGCAGAAATAGAAAATGCTATCTTTCTCGATTATAGAGGATATCATTTCTATCTTTCTCATTTTCCCACTATCACCTATACTTGGACTTCCAAGAAGAAAGAACTTTGTAGAATGAGTATTAACCTTTGCGGTCATACTCACATCAAAGATCCTTTCTTTGATTTTGATAAGGGACCAATCTTCCACTGTGAGTGGGATACACTTGGTCGCCCCTGGATGTTGGACGAAGCAATCGATTCAATCGTCGAGGGCGCGCACAGGTATGGAAGAGTTTAAATTTGATTTTTCTCAAAAAATTGTGTATAATAAATATATAAAATAAAGGTTCTGGTGGCGGAATAGGTAGACGCTAGGAGGACGTACAAGTAGACTGGAGTTAGGGTTCAAATCCCTCATGGCGCGTAAGAAAAGAAATACTTATGGTGGGAGATATATCCCTGTGCGCAGTGGTTCGTCAAAGGAAGATACCAAGTTATGTAAGGTGCAAATCCTTATCCAGAACTTATATATTGGGGTATCGTATAAGGGTAGTACAATGGTCTTTGGAGCCATTGGTCGGGGTTCGAATCCCTGTACCTCAGCCATATTAAAGGAGAAAACCTATGAAACACAATACTATAAAAAAGAAAAGAATAAGACGTGATTGTTGGGATTTAGATTATGCCTTTTACCAATGGCTTAGAGAAAGACTTCCAGTCTATCTTAAGGATGCAAGTAAGTTCATTGACCTAGAGTATCATAAATTTGAGTTTCGAGGCAAAGAATATACTCAAAAAGAACTTATTGAAAGAATGATTTATCTTCTTCGTGCTTCTAACTTCAACACCTTAATTGATGACGATTGGGATAGGTGGAAAGAAGTCCTCGAAATTTGGGCGATTATTGCGCCCGCGATGTGGTGGTAAATTAACGATGCGCCCGTCCTCGACGGTTTTGAGGGCACGTCTTATAAACGTGTACACAGAGTTCGACTCTCTGGGGCTCAACCAAAGTCTATAGGTAGACAAGCATTAAAAGTCACTAAGAAAATAGAGTCTCTTGTCGTAGAACACTCAGAGGGCCAACTCTGTAAGAAGGCTGTGAAATCTACATGAGATGCGCGTGATTAACCAAAACAGGTACCCAAGGTTTTGGAACTGCACGCTCTATAGACTTATAATTTGAAATTTCTTAAAAATTTTGATATACTATATATAGAAAAGAGGAAAGGAGATAAAAAGATGTCTAGTTATGTGAACTTTTATGTCGAGCAGAACGGAGTTTATATCCATCTTAATTCTTATAGTAGATCCAATCCTATGTATCAGATTCTTTCTGATATGGTTCCTTATGAGAAAGGTATTGAATTAACTGACAGTCTTCTCAAAGAGGCCGTCGAGGATTTTGAGGCTGATATTAGTCATGATAAGAAAAGAATTATAGAGATTAAGGAAATTCTTAATACAATTTCTTCTATGGAAGGCTCTATTGAAGATAAGATTGCCGCGATTGAAGAAAGAAGAGAACTTATTGAAGAGTATGAAGATGATATTGTAATGAAGGAAAACCAACTTACACAATTAAGATTCATGGAAGCAATAAGAGATCCATATACCACACCAGAAATTAAAGTTTGGGTTGGTGTTGAATGGGATCCAAACTACAAAGAAGATGAAAATGAATAAAGTTTATTGGTGAACACTACCAACCAGTTCCCAGGTAGGGCAACCGCGGCAAGGCCGCGTGAAACAAGTGTGAAGTAAACCATATAAAGAAGGGACAGGAGTGGTTTATGATGGTCCTCGACATACGACTTAAAAATTATGTCACCTTCCTTTCCTCCAGTTTTTCGGTAGCGCCGCGGAGGTATAAACCTAAACCGAGGCTAAGTGTGGGCGGAGTATGTAGGTGTACGCAGCATAACACTGGCGTCCCGCGCTTGCGCGGAGTCACTCTACGGTGGCGTCAGGACCTCTCCATAATGAATACCGTTTGAAAGACCGACCTTAAAGACAGCCGTAGTCTTCCATTTAGTCACTTTAAAGGTTTTCGGTCATCCTTTAAAACCGTCTTTTTTTATACTGATTTAAATAAAAGTCTACTTATAATTGGAAATAAATTTGGAGGTAACAGTTATGGAAGTTACACAAGATTTCATCAATACTTTATTAGGAGGTACAAATGCAAATCTTGCGCTAGCGGATCCAGATCTGGAGCAATTCTATAATGAATTTGCGAACAGAACTCTTTGGCTCATTAACGATATCGACAATAATGCGTTAGATATTGTGTCGAAGATTATTCGATGGAACCGTGAGGACCAAGGTAAACCAATTGAAGAACGTAAGCCTATCAAAATTTTCTTCTTCTGTCCAGGTGGAAGTCTAGACATCGAAGAAGCCCTAACTTCAACCATTAAACTCTCGAAGACCCCTGTTTGGGGCATTGCGGTAGGAATGGTGGCATCTGCGGCGACTCTAATCTATTTGAGTTGTCACAAGCGTCTTGCATTACCAAATGCCTACTTCATAATTCACCAAGGTTCCGCGCAAATGGGCGGTAACTATGACCAAATGGTCGCGGCTATGCGTGATTATGAGGAACAGGTAGAGCGCTTAACAAAGTTCTATATTGAAAATACTAATTATACCGAAGAAGAAATTCGTGCTAATATTAAAACGGATTGGTACGTGCGCGGTCAGGAATTAGTAGATCGTAATTTGGTTAATGACTGGGTTACTGACATCGATGAGTTACTTTGATTGGAGGGAATTTAATGGAATATACTGGGTATCGCTACATTGACGAAGGCGACTTGAGTGATTTTTACTCGGGCACACCTATTAAAAAAGAACCTGTAAAAGAAAACGAATTTATTATTTGTCGTAATACGATTGGCGAACCAGTCGATTATTATTGCTATAAGAATGGCGAAACTAAAAAGCTATTATATCCAGAATTGGGTAATTCCAATACCGGTATTATGAAACCGCGCAACCCTCAACAGTATTGCGCTATGAATCTTCTAAAAGATCGAGATGTTCCTGTCAAACTTGTTACTGGTAAGTTCGGTACTGGTAAATCTATGATGTGCATTGTTGGCGCACTTGAGGAAGTTCAAAAAGGAAACTTTGATAAGATTACTTTTATTAGAAATAATATCCAAGTAAAAGATACAGAGAAGCTTGGAGCGTTACCTGGCGACCAATACGAAAAAGTACTTCCTTTTCTTATGCCTTTTGCAGACCACTGCGGCGGCATTGATGGCGTAAAGGATTTACTTGATAGAGGACAACTTGAAGTAATTCCACTCGCTTATCTGCGCGGCCGCTCAATAAGAAATTCTATTATCTATTCAATGGAATCAGAGAATCTCACCAAAGAACATATTCAGTTGATAATGGGCCGTGTAGATGAGGGTTCCGAATTGTGGATGGATGGAGATATAAAACAAAGAGATGGTTTTGTATTTGAAAATTCAAGAGGTCTTGAGACAATGATTGAAAGACTTGCCGGCCATAAGAAGTTTGGCTATGTTCATTTAATAAAATCAGAGAGATCTGAAATCGCCGCCATGGCTGACTTGCTTGATGATTAATTTTTATGAGGCCCGCGCCGTGTAGGCCGGGTCTCTATTTTAGGGAGGAGTGGTGAATGAGTTTTGGATTAATGTATGGAGAAAAATACGGAGATTCAGAAGGTAAACAATACACAAATTCAATTAATGGCGAACGTTTTGTTTACTATCAAAGATTAGCAAGAGCCAACGAGGAGTTTACAGATAAGGATTTTATAGCCTTATGTGAAAAAATTTATAAAAAAGCTAGTGGTTTGGTAAGATATCGTTTTGCACAAGCAGCAGACTCTGATAGAATAGCGATGTATTTCAAAGGATTGAGGGATGCAGAATACGCCAAAGAAAAGCAGTTATTAGAAAGCAAGCTAGGTAAAACTATTAATTACGATTATGAAGATGAAGAGATGGGCGCTATATTGGTAAAAGGTATCAATGAACTACTAAATTTCAAAGAAGTATTTAAAAGAAACTATAGACTTATTGTGGAAACAAAAGGACAGAAGCAGTTAATAACCTTTTTTGATACGTATTTTAATAAATTATATCATTATAAAAGAAATCAAGATAAATTAATGGAAGAGGTTGAGAGAAATTTAAAAGCCGGTCTTGATTTAGAGACTTCAGTTAGAAACGCTCTTAACTTATATATACCAGATATAGTGCGCCAAGCACTAGAATATATGTTTACTAAAGCCAAGGCAGAAAATGGTTTAAAAAATAGACAGCAATATGATGAAGCATACAAAGAATTAGCGCCTTTCTTAAAAAAAGGTAATAAAGCTGGAGACATTTTTGTTAAAAATTTTATAGAGTCTTATGGCTTAGATGATATTGTATCTAATTTAAAAGATTTAACCAAAGAAAATTATAAAGATATGTTAAAAAGTTCTTCTTTTAAGTTGGGTGAATACACAATGCATAGTAAGGGCGGTTTGGCATCTGAAAATCTAGGTACTTTTGTTGCAGATGTAGTTGCTAATGAGATACTTAAGCTAAACAATGCAACCGCGATACATACTGGTTCAACAAGTCAAAAAGCGGACTTTATGGTTTCATTTGATTTAGACACCTCTTTTGTTGAAGACTGGATATCGAAAAACGCTTTTGGTGATAGAGATAAAAATACCAAGGCCGCATATGCTCTTAATGAAGCCTTAAAAAATGTCGATAGTGGTTTCTTAGTTTTGGCTAATGCCAAGAACTATACCCTAAATAATAAGAATGATTTTTCTGCTGGTGAAAAGGTTAATTTGGAAACATGGGATACAATGATGCATAATGTACACAAACGAGGACGTGACCTTATTTTCATGGCCCTTCAGACTATAAAAGGGGCAGTCGGAGAAGATGAAAAAGAAAATATTTCTAAAGTGTTTGCAAGAGCAATAGCCTCTGCATTATTTGATGATTTTACTACAATCGGTGAAGCAATGCCAAAGAACCGAGGTGCAAAATCAATTCATGTTTTATACTTAAATGGTATATATTTACCAATTTCTTTCTATTTTAATCTTCTTTATAAAGCTTTTGAAGCATATTCAAAAGAATCTGTTAATAAATTGATTAGAGTAAATATCAATACGCCAAGAGAAATTCTTTGGCCAACACAAACCAAAGAAGAGGCTTGGAAATCCCTACATCCAGGGGTAAGTCCTTGGAATTACCAATCACATAAAGCCTTAAGTGAAATAACTATTGAATACCATTTCTTTAAATCATTTAAGACTGAAATGGAAAAATTGAATTTGGATCTATAAGGAGGAATAAGTATGAAGAATAATTTCCAAGCAGTTCAATTTGCAAAACATTTCCTAAGAAAACAAGCACCATACTGGTATGGTACTTTTGGTCAGACTGCGTCTGAACAACTTTACAAAGAAAAGAAAAACCAATACAAAGATCAATACCCGCCGCAGAAGTGGACAGAAGAATCATTTACCAAAGATTATGGCGAAAGAGTTTTTGACTGTATTGGTCTTGCAGTAAAGGGATATCAATTTAATAAGGATAACGACTTTGATGCGGATCCAGTCTACAATCCGAATTACGACGTATCTGCGGATGGCTTCCTCGCTCTTTGCGTAGAGAAAGGTCCTTATGACCAGATTCCAGATATCCCAGGAATTATTGTCCATAAGAAACATCACGTTGGAATTTACATTGGCACATACAAAGGAGAGAAGTACGTAATCGAATGTAAAGGACATGCGTATGGTACTGTTGAGACCACAGTAACTCCATGGACAGAATGGTGTAAGTGTCCTTGGTGGGAGTATATTACTGTAGAGTCTTGGTTAACTTCTCTCTATAAGATGGTTCTTGGAAGAGATCCAGATAAAGAGGGACTGGATTATTGGTGCGGCGAGATTAATAAACTATTGAAAACTCCTACGGAAGTATTGAGATTTTTCTTGAATTCTCCAGAGTTTTCAAATCGCAAACTTAACGACAAAGAATTCATTAATGTTTTATATGAAGTTTTCTTTGATCGCGCGCCAGATAAGGATGGCTTCAATTTCTGGATTGGAAAGTTAGAAGGCGGCACTTCTCGTGCAGATATAATCGAAGATTTCCTTGGCACTGGTGAGTGGCACGACATGGAAGAGTATCTACTTTATGTAAGTTGATGGGAGGCCCGCGAAAGCGGGCTTCTTTAAATTTGAAAATTTTTAAAATTTCTGTTATAATATATATATAAGAAAAGGAAAGGAGAATCAAAATGGAAAACGAATTAACTAGACAATGGAGATTTGGTTATGTTTGCGCACTGACCGACTTAAGAGAAAGACTTGGGAAGGAGCGTCTTATTGATTGTTCCGATCCAAACCTAACTGTTGATATTATCATCAATAAACTGTGGGAAGAGCTTGGAGAGGAGAGTGATGATAATGAAAACTCCTGAAGCTATTGAATTAGCAAAGAAGTATTTGCATTGTCATTCTACTGAATGTCCTTACAATTGTTTAACTTGTGAATATCGGGTTTTACCAAATGAATTCCAAGAAGCTCTTTGGGCCTTAATTAAAAAAGTTGAGGCAAACGAGGCGCCTATTAGACGCTTTAAGAAATAATTTGAAATTTCTTTAATTTTCTGGTATAATAATTATAGAAAATGAAAGAGAGATTTAATTATGGAACCCACAAGAGAAGAAATGAATACCGCTACAAGAATTGTAAAAGATTTGCTTGAGCGTGGCTTTGAATATGAGCTTCGCCATTATTACAGCGACGATGACAATAAGAATGGCGATTGGTTTAGAGATAACCATAAGTACCTTGAAAAAAAGGGTATTTGCTATGAGTCTGGAGCTACTAAACTTGTATTGATTTGCAAGGAGCTTTCTAACTGGGTCATTAAGTTGAACTTCCGTGATGGAAAGATTAACTTTTGTGACCGTGAGGTTGAAAACTATATCAAGGCTTGTGATGCTGGGCTTGGAGAATATTTCGCAGCAGTATATAAGATTGGCGCGGTTGAAGGTGTAAAGGTTTATCTTCAGCGAAAGGCCTGCGTTGATCCAGATTCTATCGACGACTATTTTAGGGAAGCCGTAATGGTAGACTTCGATGATGGCGAAGCAAATGAAGACGAAATTGAAGAAGCTATGGATATGCTTGAAGATGGTGACAGACTTGTTGCAATTTTTGGAAACAATTCCGCAGTTGCAGAGTTAGTTGACTTTATCTTCGAGAATGAAATTGATGACCTTCATGCATGTAACTTCGGTTTCGTTAATGAGAAGCCAGTTATCATCGACTTCAGCGGCTATTCTGTTGGTAGTTGCTGATGAAAATTTGAAAAGTTTAAAAAAGTTTGGTATAATATAATATATAAAAGAAAAGAAAAGAGAGGGTGTTTATATGAACAGATTTAAAGTTGCGGCACGCATCGTAGATCGACACCTTCCTGTAGTGGAATCTACACCAGAGTCGATTTATTATGATGCAGAAAGAAAGGTATTGGTCGTTGGTGAATATCATGATCCAAACGATTATGGATTTATGCGTCACCTTATGAACGTACACAGATGTAAAGTAGCAGATAAATATGGCTATAATCTTTGGCATTTACTGCATGAGATTGGACATTATGCTATTGAAGAGAAGTATGGAGATAATCTCCAAGAAAGAATTTACTTTAAGGAGAATTTCCGTTACTTGAATCGTAACATTCCTCTTCAAAATGAGTTCTATAATATGAGAGTTGAATGGGAAGCTACCGAATGGGCGATCAAATGGGTAGAAGCAAACCCAAAGAAAGCCGCACTTCTTAATAAAATGTTAAGAGATTAAAATTTGATTTTTTATTAAAAATCTTATATAATATAAGAGTAAAAGGGTAAGGAAGGAAAACAAACAGAGCATACGCCG
>Ga0310786_10013537_pt1 | contig 10067 bp, 10 predicted proteins | sample AusTroGonzalo_MG_FD_203881 | JGI IMG/M metagenome (GOLD analysis project Ga0310786, IMG submission 203881) | Bovine rumen microbial communities from tropical cattle in Woodstock, Queensland, Australia - Gonzalo_03 (v2) (version 2) | ecosystem: Host-associated > Mammals > Digestive system >... | reverse complement strand
CACCGACAATCTGGAAATTCTGCCTCAAGACCGCATCTACTGGATCTGCAATCCCGACAATCCTACTGGCAATGTGATATTAAAACCACTGTTGATGCGAATCATCAAGCAGAATTCGCGCTATCTGTATGTGCTCGACCAATCGTATGCCGATTATACCATACAGAAAGTCATCAAAGCCAAGGATATCGTCAACTGCTATAATGCCATCATTATTCGCTCGTTATCAAAGAAATATTGTATTCCTGGCCTTAGACTGGGTTATCTCGTAGCCTCGCCCATCATCATCGATCGATTGCGGCAGATACGACAGCCCTGGACGGTTAACACGCTAGCCATCGAAGCGGGAAAATACCTGATGGAGCACAATCCAAAGGTGCTGCCTGATATGCATATCTATCTAACAGAGGCCCAACGGTTGAAAAGCGAGTTGCAAAACATCGAGGGACTAATGGTAATGGACACTTTTACCCACTATATGCTGGTGAATATCGACTGGTCCACTTCGTTGGAACTGAAAAACTGGCTGATAGAGCATCATGGCATACTCATTCGTGATGCTTCCAACTTCCACGGACTCGACGATCATTGCTTCCGCGTGGCAGCACAGATGCCTGATGAGAATGATGCGCTGATTGCAGCTATTAAAGAATATAAAGCATCACGATAAAAACTTCAATTTTTCAATTCTTTAATTTTTCAATTCTTCTTCATGATTACATAAATAATGACTGGCGCACCCATGATCGGTGTGACAGCATTCAATGGTATAACCCCATTCTCGCCAGGCAGGAAACAGACGAGATTGCAGACCAAGGCTATTACGGCGCCACAAAGGATCGTAGCCGGCAAGAGCACACGATGATTGTCGGTACCGAGTAGCAGTCGGGTCATGTGGGGCACTGCCAGTCCGATAAAGGCCACAGGACCACAGAAAGCGGTGGTAATGGCAGTGAGAATGCCTGTCACGATGAGCAGCCAGTTGCGTGTTCGTAGAATGTTAATGCCCAGATTCTCAGCATACTGGTCGCCCAACATGAGGGCATTCAGAGGTTTGATGAGCAGCAACGCACCTATCAGTCCTAATATGGTGACGGCGGCAAAGACAGGCATTGTCTGCATCGACACCCCACCGAAGGAGCCCATACCCCAGACCATATACGACTTCACACCCTCGTCAGTAGCAAAGAAATTGAGCAGCGAGATGACAGAATTGCTGATATAGCCTATCATAATGCCGATGATAAGCAGCATCACATTGTTGCGCACGAGGGTAGAGAAAAAGAAGATCAGGGCCATGACTGCCATTGCACCTACAAATGCTGCTGCCAGGATCGCCACGAAACCGGAAAGACTGACGGAACCTGCCGAGATGCTGCCACCCAAGAGCAACATCACCAGTGCCACACCCAGACCCGCACCGCTGTTGATACCAAAGATGCTAGGTCCAGCCAATGGGTTGCGGAAAGCTGTCTGCAACATCAGTCCACTCACGGCAAGCGCACCTCCACAGAGAATAGCCGTTATGGCCTGTGGCAATCGCGACTCAAGGATGATAAAGCGCCATGACGGCTTGGCACTGTCATCGCCCATCAGGATGCTGAACACATCACCCACAGGTATTCTCACCGACCCCATCACCAGATTCATAGCAAACAGCACAAAGATCAGAAGAACCATTCCCAGTAATTTCAGGTTTTTATTATCAAGAATTAATGAATTAGAGAATTGTGTTTGCTTTGCAAACATAAGGGATCCTCTTTTGGATAATACCTTTCTATTCCTCATAAAAATTCTCTAATTTTCTAATTCTTGATTACGAAATATACTTGAGTATCTCGCTGAAGTGTTCGATCTTCACCATCTGCTCGTGGTCGAAGTCCTCCACGTGCTCCAGTTGCCAGGTAACATGGAACGGGATATAGATAGCAGAAGCGCCGATAGCCAAAGCTGGGGCGATGTCACTCTTCAACGAGTTACCCACCATCAGTAGCTCAGAGGGGTGAATCTGCTGATGTTCACAGAGGGCAATAAACTCAGCCTGTGTCTTATCGGAAGTGATCTCCACATCATCGAAGTATTTCAACAGCCCCGAACGTTTCAGCTTATTCTCCTGATCCTGCAACTCTCCCTTGGTAAACACCACCATCTTCCATCTTCCATCTTCCATCTTCCTTCTAACTTCTCTCAACGTCTCTTCCACCTCTGGCAGCGGTGTGGCAGGCAAATGGAGCAAGCGCTTGCAGTCCTTTAGCAGGTCAGAGAGGGCAGAGATGCTCAGGTCGTTGCCTGCTACGCGCATAGCAGTCTCGAGGATGCTGATGGTAAAAGCCTTACAACCATAGCCGAGGTCGGCCATATTGCCAGACTCTGTATTGAATAGCTCTAACTTGGGATTCTCGCAATAGGGTGCAATCAGGCTGTAAAGGTGTTCCTCCACCTCTTCGAAATGCGACTGACAGTCCCACAACGTGTCGTCAGCATCAAATGCTATAACCTTATAATTTATACTTTTCACTATTCACTTTTCACTTTTTACAGTTTCCGCATATTCCTTTAATCATCAAATTGGCTGATTTCTTCTCAAAGTCTTTGGGAAGGCTCACTTCAGGTATCTCCGTATAGTCAAGGCAATAGGTCTGCTGACACTTCTCACAGAAGAAATGCGGATGGATATCCTCATCGTGCTCATGGTCGTGGCTGTGGCAAAGCTCATAGCGCACGCCCTCGCTACCCCCTTCGATAACATGCACAAGGTGGTGCTCACGGAAAAGTGTCAGGGCCCGGAAAATGTTCGACTTGTCGATGGTCAGGATCCTGCTTTCCAGCTCTGCAAGCGTCACAGGCCGCAGGCTTTTGGCCAGTTCTTTTACCACGACAATACGGTTGGCCGTCGGCTTAATGCCGTGCTCCTCCAACAATTGTGTACAATTTGCTTCGTTCATGGGTGCAAAGATACTAAATAATTGTGATAAACATGCAAAAAAGTTTGGAGATTCATAACTTGTTCCTTGCGATTCTCGGAAATAATATGCATCCTTGCAACCGAAACGACAAAAAGAAAGGATGTAATTATGACAAAGATCTCTTAGACTGGTTGTGGTATTTGGCAAGGTTGTCTATAAAAGAGTGTCTATATAGCAAGATGTATGGTTTTAGTATTCAATAACTATGGTTTTGGTGACCAAAACCATAGTTATTGTTTTCACTATTCAATGGTTAGTTTATGAATTATGCGTAATCTGGTAAGCCATCTCGACCACGTCGACAAATTGCTTCCACTGGTCGTTCATCCGATTGTATGAGATGGATTCCTCACCTTTGATCAGCGTAAGAGAGGTTTCGTCGACCTTATAAGAAACAGATGCGGTCTTTCCATCAGATGTGAGTGTCAGAACGCCGTTGGAGACACGGTATTTCCCGTTTTCCTCCTGCTTATCAACCTGCTCAATTGTCCCGCTGGTATCAAGGTTTCTGCCATGTATAATATAGGAGGTAACGATGTAAGTGCCATCGTTTTTGAAGGTAACCTTCTCCATATAGATGGATCTGCCATTTGAATTAACTTCCATGCCGATCCACTCACCGACTAGCTCATTAGAACCCTGGTCGCCACCTCCCCAAACTGGGTCATCGTCATTGTCTGTACCGTTGTTTAGGAGTTGATACCATTGTTCCATCTGGTCAAACTGTTCCTCTATCTCATCCGTCACAACATCGTAGTACATGTTGCCTTCATTATCATAAATGATAAGTCGATCTGATTTGATGGAGTACTGTTTTTCCCACGTATCACCGTCCGCCGTCAAGGTAATGACACCTTTCGAGACGGTGTATGTACCAGAGACCTTTTCCTTTTCGATGTTATTGATTTTGGCATTGCTATTGTCAAGGTTTTTCCCTTCAACATAATAGCTGACACTGGTGAAGGTACCGTTTCTCTTGAAATTGACCATCTCCATAAACATCCATTTTCCATTACTTCCGTAATCAAAGCTAGCCCACTCGCCGACAATAGCGGAGGATTCAGAACGACCATCGTCAGTAAGGTCATCTTTATCATCACTGTTACAGGCTGTCAGCAGAAGCGAGGTCAAAAGAAACACTCCGAAGAAGGAGAATAAATTCAGGATTTTTTTCATCATTGTTATGAGTTTAATTAGCTTACTTATTAATAATAGTTATCGTAAATTACAGGTTGGGAAGGAACATAATACTCATGAGGAGACATAATTGTGCGCTTAAAGTCTGGATTTGTTTCATATTCCAGCGTATTTACTTTCTTGTTGTCTGCATAAAAAACGAACTTGGCTTTCAAAACATTGGCGGAAGTATTTTTTCTTATTATAGTAACGCCCCCGTGTAAACCATAGCAGCCATCTTTTGACTCCAAGGAATATTCGCGGAAGCCCGACGGCTGATATTCGGAGAAGAAAGACTCGTATTTGCCATCCTTCGCTAAATCACGAATATCCACTAGACCGCCCGCCTTGTCAACGGCCGAAAAGCCCAGCTCCTCAATGAACCAGTTGTTCGTGTCGCCCGAAAAAGAGATGTCCACACGGTGAACTGTAGATTTAGGGGTTGCACTCCCGCTGCCTCCATTCATTTCTTCTCCATCCTCATTGTCACTGTCGCTGCTACATGAGGTGGAAAGGGGCAGCGCGATAGCAAGCATCAGTAACAGACTCCAAAAATAAAGTTTTCTCATTGTCAAAATGTTTTAAATTAATAATAGAACTACTCAGTTAGTCAAACTTTCATTTGTCATTGCAAAGATACAACATTATTGTGAATCGACCAAACAATTCACGAAAAAACTAACCCAAAAAGACGAAAAGCAAATCAGTTGCTTATCACACACCGCGTTCAGCCCATGCACCCTGAATATGCTTTTCTCACAATTCTCTGCCATAATCTCTTAAAGTATTGTAATGTTGGGGGCAAAGATACGAATAATAAAGAAAAAATGCGTAACTTTGCCGTGTGTTGTAATAGTTATTATGAGATTGTATGAACGATAAGATGGATCCGATGGGTAGAGCTCTAGAATAACGAAAAAATGAGTTTCATTTAGTACAACGATATGGAAACAATAAAGGATATTGACGAAAAAGGAAGAAAAGTCGCGATACGCGAACAGATTATTGCACTAGTACATAAAGAAGTAGTGCCTGCAATCGGCTGTACCGAGCCGATGGCAGTGGCACTATGTACGGCAAAGGCTAAAGAGCAGTTAGGCTGTCGCCCAGAAAAGATTGTGGCCCTGCTGAGTGCCAATATCTTAAAGAACGCCATGGGTGTTGGTATTCCAGGCACAGGTATGATAGGGCTTCCCATCGCTATTGCCTTGGGAGCGCTCATCGGCAAGAGCGAATACCAGTTGGAGGTGCTGAAGGATCTTACTCCCGAGGCGCTCGAGGAGGGCAAACAATATATTTCGGAGAATAGAATTGATATCAAGTTAAAGGAGGGCGAGTGCGACAAACTGTACATCGAGATTCTTGCATCGGCAGGAAACCGCGAGGAAAGGGCTATCATCGCAGGCAGTCATACCCATTTTGTTTCTGGCGATGCCAGCTACTCTCGGACAGCTGCAAGCGATGGAGATGACGAGATAGCACTCAACATGCGACTTGTATACGACTTTGCTACAACTGCACCTTTGGAGGAGATACGCTTTATAGAGGAGGCGCGAACCTACAACATGAATGCAGCCCGCGAGGCGCTTAAGGGCAATCACGGTCATAACCTCGGCAAGACCATCGACCGTCCGCTGGCCAAGGGAATCTTCGGCAATAGCATCTATTCTCACATTATCTCGCGAACAGCTTCGGCTTGCGATGCCCGTATGGGCGGAGCCATGATTCCTGTGATGTCAAACTCAGGATCGGGCAATCAGGGCATTTGTGCCACGAACCCCGTATGCGTGTATGCCAAAGAAAACGAGAACACGGAGGAAGAACTGCTGCGAGCCCTGATGCTTAGTCATCTGACGGCTATCTATATCAAGCAGAGTCTTGGTAAGTTGTCAGCACTCTGTGGTTGTGTGGTAGCATCGATTGGCTCCAGTTGTGGCATTACCTACCTGATGGGAGGTGACTACGAGCGTATCTGCTATGCGGTTAAGAATATGATTGCAAACCTGACGGGCATGATATGCGACGGAGCAAAACCATCGTGTGCGCTCAAGATTACAAGTGGCGTTAGCACTGCCATGCTATCTGCTCTGCTCGCTATGGAGGGTAAATGCGTGTCGCAGGATGAAGGAATTGTGGACGACGATGTTGACAAAAGCATTCATAATCTTACGAGTATTGGTGCCGAGGCCATGTGTAAAACCGATGATATGGTATTGAGCATCATGACATCGAAAAAGCATTGAATATATGTTGAAAGCAAAGGATACTGATGTAACAATGGAAACAAATCGTATTATATTACGCCCTTGGCGCGATAGTGATGCGGAGACGCTATTCAAATGGGCTTCCGATCCTGATGTAGGGCCTCGTGCAGGATGGGCACCACACAAGAGTGTGGAAGAAAGCCTGGAGATTATCCGCACCGTATTCAATGATGCCTTGCACACTTGGGCTATCGAACTGAAGGAAATAGGAGAACCGGTAGGCGCTATGGGCTACGGCCCTTCGTGCGAGGGCGAACTGCCGGCCCGCGAGGGCGAACCGCTCATTGGTTATTGGGTGGCAAAGCCCTATTGGAATCAGGGCATCTGCACGGAAGCACTTCGACTGATGTTAGACCATATCCGCGAGACGACGAACATCAAATCGCTCATCAGCGGTCACTTCGTAGATAATCCTGCTTCTGGCCGAGTGATGGAGAAATGTGGTTTCGTACCCACTGGTGAAACCTGCATAGATGAAAAACAATACCAAGGCATGGGACGATCTATTAGAGTGTTGAGATTGGTTATTAAAACAAATTGAGGACATCCAGAACTATGAGCGCATCATATACATGGGAGCACTATTTGCTGGCAGCGTCTTAAGTTTGAAGAAGTTTGCAACGACTGTCACCATCCATTGAGGTCTAAATCCCTCTTTCTGCCCAATCGCCCCTATCAAGGTTCCTGTACCCAATAGCTTCTGCAATATGCTGGCTTTGGACTTTCTCAGAACCCTCCAGATCTGCAATCGTTCTGGCAACCTTTAGGATTCTGCTGTATGCTCTGGCGGAGAGGCTTAATTTCTCCATTGCCAAACGGAGCATATCGAGACTTGGCTGGTCGGGCTCTGCAAACAGATGAATAAGCCGCTCTGACATCTGGGCATTGCAGTAGATGCCGCGATAGTCCTTGAAGCGCTGCTCCTGAATCTGACGGGCCTTGATTACCCGTTCGCGGATGACGCTGCTAGGCTCGCCAGGTTCCATCTGCGACAATTCCTTGAAGGGCACCACCAACACCTCGCAATGAATGTCGATACGATCGAGAAGCGGACCTGATATCTTGTTCATATAGCGCTGAATCTGTCCTGGGGTGCATACGCAATGGTGCGTGGGATCACCATAGTAACCACAGGGGCAAGGATTCATCGAAGCGACGAACATAAAAGAACAGGGGTATTCCACGGTGTATTTTGCACGACTGATAGTAATCTTACGGTCTTCAAGCGGTTGACGGAGCACTTCGAGGGTAATCTTGTTGAACTCGGGCAGCTCATCGAGAAAGAGCACGCCATTATGTGCCATGCTAACCTCGCCAGGCAGGGCACGGTTGCCACCGCCCGTCATCGCCACTTGCGACACGGTATGGTGGGGACTGCGGAAGGGACGCTGAGAGATGAGCGACGTACCACTAGGCAGCTTGCCGGCCACTGAGTGTATCTGCGTGGTTTCAAGGCTCTCAGCCAAGGACAAAGGCGGGAGGATACTAGGGAGTCGCTTCGCCATCATCGACTTGCCACTGCCCGGCGGACCTATCATGATCATGTTATGTCCACCAGCAGCTGCCACCTCCAAGGCACGCTTCACACTCTCCTGACCCTTCACATCGGCAAAGTCGAGGTCGAAGGAATACTGATGTTCGTAGAACTCACGACGGGTGTCGACGATAGTGGGCTCATAAGTGTCGTTGCCATTAAGAAAGCTGATGACGTCGGACAGATTCTCCATCGCATAGACGTCGAGCTGATTGACGACAGCCGCCTCGCGCGCATTCTCCTTGGGAACGATAAGCCCCTTGAACTGCTGCTTCCTAGCGCGGATGGCTACGGGCAGGGCGCCAGCCACAGGCTTCAGCTTACCGTCAAGCCCTAATTCGCCTATCAGCATATATTGGGACAGCATACCATCGGCCACCTTGCCGTGGGCTGCTAGAATGCCGATGGCTAAAGGCAGGTCATAGCCACTGCCCTCCTTACGGATATCTGCAGGTGAGAGATTGATGGTGATTTCCGCTGTAGGCGGTTTGAAACCAATGTTACCTAAAGCGGCACGGATACGGTCATAACTCTCCTTGACGGCTGTATCAGCCAGTCCAGACAAATGGAACATCACGCCTCGTGTCATGCTGACCTCGACGGTGACTGTTGTAACTTCAAGCCCATTAACGGCTGCGCTAAATGTTTTTACTAGCATATTATTTAAAGTTAATTGGTTTATATCGTGTTTTTATTTCAGCAGTTCTTTTATCTTCTTGTCTAACTTGTTCGTCGCTATCGAGTGAGCGAGAATCTTACCGTTACTGTCGATAATGATATTGTCAGGCACGAAATAGAGTCCTAGCTGCCCCAAGACCGGTGTCTCCCACATTCGCCCGTCGCAGATGTTGTGCCAACTGATAGAGTCACGATCCATACTCTTACGACATTCTTTCTTGTCGGCATCGATACAGATGCTGAGGAACTTCAGTTGACTACTATGGTCGCGCTCCAGCTGTTTCAATTTACGCTGGGCATTCTGACTGTCATAGTTCCACGTGGCCCAAGTGCTGATGACGTTTAACTTCGCACTTAGATCGGCATTAGACACCTTCTTACCTTCGATGTCTGTCACGGTGAATTTGGGCAGTCTGCCCTTCTTCTTGTAGTTCTTGAGACCTTCCAACTGTTTCTTCAGCTTGGCGACGGCATGATTTTCAGGCGAAGCCTTCGTGATGGTCGTTGCCAACTGGAGGGCTTTGTCATAATCAGGATTCTGACTCTGAATGAAGGTTTTGTTGAGTATATAGATACTTGCCAGCGCCTGTGGATTCGTGTTGATGAATTCTTCTGCGGCCTTAGTTACCTCTGGCGGTGTCATCTGACTGGTCTGCAACCTGAAGGCCGTCAGCGTCTCATTTTCCTTGGTGCCCGTCACCTCAACCTCTTTCAGGTGTGAGGCATCGCCTTCAATATCTACTTCCTTGCCTGGTTCGCCGATGACAGGCAGCTCAGAGAAGTTTGGGAAGACAATGATATAGGTGCGCGGACCATCCAGAACTGCACTATATTCAAAGCTACCGTTGACAATGGCAATGGTATCTAGCTTCTGCGAGGGGCCATCGGTGGCGTAAACGTAGAGTTCTCCCTGTTTGAAGCCCTTGAACTGGCCGTTCATCTCGAAATGGTCGCCGTCAGGGCCGCAGGAAATAATGACTAGTGAACAGTGAATAGTGAATAGTAAGAGCAGAATATTTTTATCAAGAATTTGAGAATCAGAGAATTTTGTTTGCTTTGCAAACCTTATCAATCCTTTTGGGATAAATAATTCACTAATTCTCAAATTCTTGATCATAAAACTCTCTTCTTGATCTTAATCTACTTCTTCAGCTCCAGGTCGTTGGCTGCATACTTGGCATAGAATACATCCTTCATGGCCTTGCTGAGGGCTTCATTCGAATCAGCCTTGTTACCCATGCGGTTGAAGAGGATAGCCTTCAGATACTCTGTGGTAGCATCGGGGTTTTTCACATACTTCAGAGTGACAGCTGCCGATGCGTAGTTCTTGTTCAGGATCTGAGCGAGGGCGGCACTGTTGGAGTAGATTTCTGAGAAATCCTGCTCAGCCTGTGCGAAGTTACCCTGTGCCAGATGCAGGTTGCCTAATACTTCGTTCAGGCCGTTGGC
>Ga0310786_10013535_pt1 | contig 10069 bp, 6 predicted proteins | sample AusTroGonzalo_MG_FD_203881 | JGI IMG/M metagenome (GOLD analysis project Ga0310786, IMG submission 203881) | Bovine rumen microbial communities from tropical cattle in Woodstock, Queensland, Australia - Gonzalo_03 (v2) (version 2) | ecosystem: Host-associated > Mammals > Digestive system >... | reverse complement strand
CGGGCAGGTGCCTTTCAGCGGAGCTGACCAGCTGATTTTCTCCCGCCTGTGGAGAGACAGCGCCGCGCCCAAGCGGGATAACCAGGGGAACGACATCCGCCCCTCCCAGGAAGAAGTGTTTGACTGGCAGACGGTTTTCTGCCGAGACTCTCTCGGATATATCACCGATCCCTATCTCTTCCATTTTGAAAAAGGCGAAAACGTCATCAGCCTCGAAGCCATCAGCGAACCGATGATTATCGGCGAAATGACGCTGACCGTTCCGAAGTCCCTGATCAGCTATGCCGAATACAGTGCGCAGTTCGAAGGAAAAACGGACAATGCCCCGAAGGATTTTGAAACCATGACGCAGGGCGAAAGCGCCGTCCTTCGCTCTTCTCCCTCCCTGTATCCCCGGTATGACCGGTCTTCTCCGGGCACGGATCCCTACAGCGTATCCGCGATCCGGCTGAATTACATCGGCGGAGATCCCTGGCGTACCGCCGGACAATGGATCCAGTGGGAGTTTGAGGTTCCCGCGGACGGCTTCTACAATATTACCGTAAAAGGACGGCAGAATTACGCCCGCGGGTGCATTTCCGGCCGAGCCTTTACCCTGGACGGGGAAACCCCCTTCTCGGAAGCGCAGATTATCGAATTCAGCTATGAAAACAACTGGAAATACCTGACCCTCTCCGACAAGGACGGAAAGCCTTTCCGCTTCTGGCTCACCGCCGGAAAGCACACGGTTCGCCTGGAGGCGACCCTGGGATCCATGGGCGAAGTCCTCGCCGACATGCAGGAACGCATTACCCATCTGAACAGCATCTACCGCAAATTCCTGGTGCTGACCAGCGCCAGCCCCGATATCTACCGTGATTACAAGCTGGCCAACGTATATCCTGACGAAGTGGCCGCGCTGGGCGTAGAAAGCAAAGCCCTGTACCGCCTGGTGGACCGGATGGTGGAAGTGACGGGGCAGAAGAACGACAAGGCCGCGACCATGCAGACGCTGGCCATGCAGCTGGAAGACTTTGAGGATGACCCAGACAAGATCACCCAGCTCTTCACCAACTTTAAGGACAATATTACCGCGCTGGGCACCGCGATGCAGTCCCTGAGCGAAATCAAACTGGACGTAGACAAGATTATCGTCACCGCGGACGGGAAGGCTCCCACGAAGGAGAACGAAGGGTTCTTCGCCCGGATGCTTCACGAGTTCCGCTCCCTCTATACCAGCTATGTGGTCAACTACGACGCGCTGGGCGACGTTTATGAGGGCGCCGACGCACTGAATGTCTGGATCGTGACCGGCCGTGACCAGAGCACGATCCTGAAGACCATGGTGGACGATACATTCACACCGAACTACAACATTCCGGTCAACGTCAAGCTGGTTGACCCCGGCGCCCTGCTGAACGCGGTGGTGGCCGGCAACGGCCCGGACGTGGTGCTGTCCACGGACACATGGAATCCCGTCAACTACGCGCTGCGCCACGCCATTGAGGACCTGACGCAGTTCGACGACCTGGACGAGGTGCTGTCCCAGTTCTATGAAAGCGCCTACGCAGCTGTGAAGTTTGAAGGCGGTGTTTACGCGCTGCCGGAAACCCAGATGTGCAACGTACTGTTCTACCGCAAGGACATTCTGGAGGAGCTTGGCCTGGGAGTTCCCAACACCTGGGATGAGTTCATTGCCATGCTGCCCACGATTCAGGGCGCCAACCTGAGCGTAGGTATTCCTTATCCGGATATCACCGCCCCGAACCTGGCTACCTATTACGCCATGCTCTATCAGCAGGGAGGGGCCATCTACAGTGAGGACGGAAAGAAGACCGTGATTACCAGCGAAGCCGGTGTCAAGGCCTTTGAAATGTACACTTCCCTTTATAACGACTATGGCCTTCCCGTTGTGTTCGACTTCCTGAGCCGGTTCCGCAGCGGTGAAATGGTCATGGGTATCTTCGACTACACAATCTTTAACACCCTGATGGTTTCCGCCCCGGAAATCCGCGGACTGTGGGATATCGCGGTGCTGCCCGGCACATACCGGACGGATGAAAACGGGAAGGAATATCTGGACCGGAGCGGCCACTCCCAGGGCGCCTGCTGCATGATGATCGCGACAGACAACGAAAAGATCAAGCAGGAAGCCTGGACGTTCATGAAATGGTGGGTGTCCGCGGACGCCCAGGTCCGGTTCGGGCGTGAGATGGAAAGCCTGCTCGGTTCTTCCGCCCGGTACGCTACCGCAAACATCGCCGGCATCGAACAGCTGCCCTGGAGTGAAACGCAGCTGACCGTGATCCGGGAACAGATGAAGTGGGCGGTGGGTTACCGCGAGGTAGCCGGCGGATACTACACGAACCGCCACATCACCAACGCGATCCGGAAGATCATCAACGAGCATACGGACCGCCGCGAAACGCTGAATGACTACGCGAGAACAATCAACGAGGAAATTACCAAAAAACGCCTCGAATTCGGATTACCGGTGGATGAATAAGAAAGGGGGGATTCAAACGTGAGCAGTTTCGCCGCCAAGTATGTTAACCTGAAAAAGCGCAACACACTGATTGCATGGGAAAAAGCCAAGAGAAACAGGGTATGCTATCTCTTCCTGCTGCCATACGCCATTCTCTTCTTCACTTTCTTCATTCTTCCGATGATCACGTCGATCTTCTACTCGTTCACGTATTACAACATTCTGGAACCCGCGAAGTACATCGGGCTGCAGAACTACATCAACCTGATCCTGCAGGATGAGGTGTTCCTGACCGCTGTCAAGAATACCTTCCTGATCGCCGTGATTACCGGCCCCCTGGGCTATATCCTTTCCTTCGGGTTCGCCTGGTTTATCCACGAGCTTCCCCGCTGGATCCGGACGTTCGCGGTTCTGATCTTCTACGCGCCCAGCATTTCCGGCAACGCGTACGCTGTGTTCAATATCATTTTCCGTGGCGACTCCTACGGCTGGTTCAACGCGCTGCTGATGAATCTGGGCATCATCAAGACACCGCAGCTGTGGCTGACCAATCCCGCCACGATTATGCCGGTGCTGATCTTTGTTATCCTGTGGATGAGCATGTCCACCGGATTCCTGGCCTTCGTCGCCGGCCTGCAGGGTATCGACCGGAGCCAGTACGAGGCCGGTTATGTGGACGGTATCCGCAACCGCTGGCAGGAACTGTACTTCATCACCCTGCCAAACATGAAACCCATGCTGCTCTTCGGCGCGGTTATGGCGATTACCCAGTCCTTCAATGTGGCGGACGTTCCCATGGCGCTGGCCGGCTTCCCCTCCACGGACTACGCCGCGCATACCGTCGTTGTTCACCTGTTCGACTACGGTTATACCCGGTTTGAAATGGGTTACGCCTCAGCCATTGCGACGCTGCTGTTCCTGGTGATGATCCTGTGCAACAAGCTGATCCAGAACGCGTTAAGGAGGGTTGGCACATGAGCGTAGTAGCGAATAAGGCCAACGGCCACCGGATGAAAGGCACCAGCGGACGCAAACGGCGGCCGAACCGCTCCATTGCCGGCGATATCGGCGTATGGCTGCTTCTGATCATCGTTGCCATTATTATGGCGCTGCCGCTGGTTCTGGCGATTTCCAACTCTCTGAAGCCCCTGAACGAACTGTTCCGGTTCCCGCCGACGATTTTCCCGATCCATCCGACGCTGGATAACTTCAGCGATCTGACGGTGACCATGGGACAGAGCTGGGTTCCCTTCAGCCGTTACCTGGTGAACACCGTGTGGATTACCCTGCTGGGAACAGCCGGGCACCTGCTGATCGCTTCCATGGCGGCGTTCGTGCTCGCCAAGTATGATTTCCCCGGCGGAAGGACGTTCTTCAGCGTGGTCGTGGTGGCACTGATGTTCAACGGTTACGTCACCGCAATCCCGAACTTCATCACCATGAGCAAGCTGCACCTGATCGATACGATCTGGTCTGTCGTGCTCCCGGCGTTCGCATCCCCCATGGGACTGTTCCTGATGAAGCAGTTCATGGAAGGACTGCCGTTCTCCCTAATTGAATCCGCCAAGCTGGACGGCGCGCGCGAGTTCCGGATTTTCTGGACGATCGTGATGCCGAACGTGAAACCGGCCTGGCTGACCCTGATCATCTTCTCCGTGCAGGGCCTGTGGAACAACCGCGCTTCCGCTGTGATCTACTCCGAAGGGAAGAAGACGCTGGTATACGCGCTGCAGCAGATCCAGGCAGGCGGTATTGCCCGTACCGGACAGGCAGCAGCCGTTATTGTGGTCGTCATGATTGTTCCGATCATTACCTTCGTTCTTTCCCAGAGCCAGATTCTGGAAACCATGGCCTCTTCCGGCCTGAAGGATTAAGGGGGATGACGATATGAGAAGAAAGATAATCGCCTTCCTCGGAGCAATAACCCTGGTGCTGTGCTGCATCGCTCCGGCTCTGGCCGCGGACGGATACAAATATTCCTATACATATACATACGATTACTGGGAAGATTTCCGGGAATCACCGGACGCCTACCGGGTAAAGCAGATGATTTCCACGGGCGACTTCGCGGACATCGGCGGCATGAAGAATCCGCAGGGCTTGTTTGTCCGCGGCGAGGACGTGTATATCGTTGATTCGGGAAACAACCGTATCCTTCAGATCCGACTGAAAGAAGAGGGCGGATTTGAGCGCGTGCGGGTGATCGATTCCTTTACCGGCGATACAACCCCGCTGACATTCAACAGTCCCCGGGATATCTATGTGATGGAAGACGGGACGATGTTTGTCGCGGACTTCAACAACAAACGCGTTGTACGGCTGGACAAGGACCTGAACTGGGAGCTTTCCTTTGTGAAGCCGGATGACAACAACTTCGACCAGAACGCCGATTTCCTCCCCAAGAAGCTGGTGGCGGACGTGGTCGGACGTGTATATGTGCTCAGCCAGAACGTCAACAAGGGTATCGTCAAATTTGAGGCGGACGGTCAGTTCAACGGCTTTATCGGCGCCAGCAAGGTCCGCGTGAATCTGTATGAACAGATGTGGAAGATGATCGCCACCAAGGAACAGCGGGCACGGATGAACAGCTTTGTTCCGACGGAATATGACAATATCGCGCTGGATGAGGACGGATTCTTCTATGTGGTTACAAAAACCTTCCAGGAGAGCGATCTGCGTACCGGTAACGCTGATCCGGTGCGGCGGTTGAACGCCATCGGGAACAATATTCTTGTACAGAACGGCGCTTCCTGGGTCATCGGCGACCTGGAGTGGGCGGCCGGCAATACCAATCTGACTAACCGCGGCCCCAGCAAATTCCAGGATATCACGGTCCTGCAGGATGATATCTATATGGTGCTGGATTCGACCCATAACCGGATTTTCGGTTATGACCAGCAGGGCAATATGCTCTGGGCTTTCGGCGGCGTCGGAAACGCGGACGGATTCTTCAACCGCCCCGTTGCCATCGAGCACATGGGTACAGATCTGCTGATCCTGGACGAGGGAGGCGCGTTCGGCGGTTCCCTGACGGTTATGACAACCACCGAATACGGCCGGATGGTTTACGAAGCCATTCACCAGTACAGGACCGGCGCTTACGAAGAATCCGCGAAAACATGGACCGAAGTGCTTTCACGGAACGGAAACTACGATTCCGCATATATCGGTATCGGACGCGCACTTCTTCAGCAGGAAAAATATGCGGAAGCCATGGGCTACTTCAAGGCGGCCATGGACGACAGGAACTACTCTGAAGCATGGCGGCTGCGGAGAATGGAACTGGTAGAACAGAACATTGTTCCGATCTTCATTGTTGTCGCTGCGATCCTGGCTCTTCCGCCGCTGTGGCGCCGGATCCGCAAGATTAAGTGGGAGGTGAAGATGTTCCATGAGTGAACTGACCGCAGGACGCGCCTTCACAAGCAAAGCCTGGTGGCAGCGCCTGGGAGGCTCCGTAAAATACTCCTTCCATGTGATGTTCCATCCGTTTGACGGATTCTGGGACCTGACCCATGAACACCGCGGAACTTTAGCAGCAGCAAATCTGTTCGTGATTTTACTGCTGGTGGGCAGGCTGATGACACTTCAGTTCACGAACATGATGTTTCTGAAGGTCTACTGGCCGCGGGTAAACATTTTCCAGCAGTGCGCCTCGCTGTTGATGCCCCTGGGTATCTATTGTATCTGCAACTGGGGTCTTACCACTCTGTTCGACGGCAAGGGCAAACTGAAGGACGTTTATATCGCGACCGCGTACGCGCTCGTTCCCTACATCCTTGCGATGTTCATCTCCATTCCCCTGAGCAATATCCTGACCATGGAAGAGGGGAGCCTCCTCTCCGTGCTGGAAGGGCTTGGCCTGATCTGGTCAGCGCTGCTGCTGGTAATCGGGATGGTTCAGGTACATGATTTCGGCCTGGGCAAGACGCTGCTTTTCCTGGTTATGACGGTTGTAGGCATGGCAGTGGTGATTTTCCTGCTTCTCCTTTTCCTGACGCTGGTCAGCGACGGCATCGGATACATTATCTCCATGTACAAAGAAATCAACTTCCGGTTGAACTAAGGAGGCGGACGAATCATGCAGAGAAAAAGGAAATGGATTCGGAGAACCGTCTTCTGGACAGTGCTTATCGCGTTAATCGCGCTGTTTGTATGGAAAGTGGGTATTCCGCTTTTCAGCGATGATGAGAATACCCGCGTCCATTCGGTAACGCCGTACGGATACGACGGTTCCACCGAACACCTGATTCTGGAAAACGACAACCTGCTCTTTGATATGGATCCGGCGACAACACGCTTCACCGTTACGGACAAACGAAACGGCGCCGTCTGGGAATCCTCCCCGGCGGATGCAGATTCTGATTCGATAGCTCAGCCGGTTGAGAAAAACAGGCTGCAGTCGGAGCTTACGCTGGTATACAGTATCTCCACCGGTATGGAAACGATGCTGACCAGCCACGAATACAGCGTTATCAACCAGGTGTACGAGATTGTTAAAGAGGGAGATGCTGTCCGGGCCAACTTTTCCGTCGGCCGTATCAGCAGAACCTTCCGGATTCCTACGGCGATCACAGAAGAACGCATGGAGTCCTTCCTTTCCAAAATGGCTTCCAAAGACGCACGCGACGTTAAGGAATATTACGAGAAGAAGAGTCTTGAAAAGCTGAAGAAAAAGGATGATCCGGAAGAACTCAAGCGGATGTATCCCGATATTGAAGGGAACACAATGTATGTAATCCGCGATACGGTCAAGGATCACCTGAAGCAGAAAATGGAAGGGATCTTTGAAGCGGCGGGATATACGCAGGAAGAATACGAATACGATATGTCCCGCATCAACGTGGAAAAAGCCACAGCCAGCGCAGCCTTCAACATCTCCATCTACTATACGCTGGAAGGCAACGACCTGGTGGTTCGGATCCCCATGGAAGAAGTGGGATACAACGACGGATACCCCATCAAGTCCATTTCCCTGCTGCCCGGGTTTGGCGCAGGCGGGCTGAACGATCAGGGATTCATCCTGGTTCCGGACGGAAACGGCGGTGTGATTCGTTTCAATAACGGAAAGGTTGACCAGAACACCTATTACGGAAATCTGTACGGCTGGGACTGGGCGTCCCTGCGGACGCAGGTCAATAACGAGACCTGCTGCAGCTTCCCTGTGTTCGGCATTTCAAGGAACGGCGCTTCCTGCCTGTGCATGATCGAAGAAGGCGCCCAATGGTCTTCCCTGACAGCGGACATCGCGAAACGGCTATCGTCCTACAACACGGTATATAATACATTTACTTTGATTCACGGCGATCCGTACGACGCGTCTGACAGGGATATCAACGCGAAGTACCTGTTTGAAGAGGAAATACCCGAAGGGAACCTGACGCAGCGGTACCGTTTCCTGGTGTCGGATGACGTGAGCGGGATGGCCGGCGCTTACCGTGAATACCTGCAGAACGGGATCCTGAAGGAGCATGCGGAAGTCGAAGAGAACGCTCCCGTGTACGTGGAACTGCTCGGCGCTGTGGACAAAGTCCAGCAGCGGCTTGGCATCCCGAGCCTGCTGCCGGTGGCTATGACTACCTACAAGCAGGGTACGGAAATCCTCAACCGGCTGACCGCAGACGGGTTTACCGATTTCTCCATAGGGTTTACCGGGTGGATGAACGGCGGCCTGAACCAGAAGATCCTGAACAAAGTGAACCTGATGGGCGAACTGGGCAGTGAAAAGGACCTGAAGGAATTCCTGGCCAACGCGAAGGAAAAGGGGATCGCCGCTTACCTCGACGGCCTGACCGCGTTCTCCCGCAACAGCGGCATCTTCGACGGCTTCCTGTATGTACGGGACGCCGCCAAGATGACGACACAGGAAATCGTCAGCCTGCTGACTTACTCAACCATCTGGTACGGTCCGGATAAGAGTACGCAGGAATATTTCCTGCTGAAACCGGCCCTGATGCAGAAACACGCGGAGGTGCTGAGAAAGGCCGCGGAGAAGTACGGTGCGGCCGGCGTGGCGTTCCGCGACGTGGGCTCCATGCTGTCATCGGACTACGACCGGAAGCATCTGGTGACACGGGCGCAGAGCCTCAAACTCCAGCAGGAAATTCTGCAAAATGTACGAACATCTGGCCAAAAAGTATTGACAAAAAAAGGTTTTGATTTTACACTCAGTTCAACTGATCTGGTTGTGGATATGGACTTTGACGGAGGGAACTACGGAATCATTGACGCATATGTTCCCTTCTATCCCATGGCGATTCACGGCCTGGTCAACTACACCGGAAAGTCCATTAACCTGAGTGACGACCTGGAGACGATGATGCTCCAGACCGCTGAATCGGGCGCGGGCCTGTATATCACCTTCACCGCCGAAAGCGCGAGGAATCTCCAGAATACCGTATATTCCTCCTACTATGGGGCGGACATCGAACTCATGTACAACCGGCTGACAGAAATGTGGCGCAAGTATTCGGAAGAAACAGCCGGCCTGAACCGCGTTCCGATGACGGACATCACCCGTGAAGGCAGCCTTTCGGTGACCACATATGAGAACGGAACCAGGATTTACGTCAACTACGGCGAAACAGCCGCGGAAAAGGACGGAATTACGGTTCCGGCGAGACAGTATGTTGTCAGGAAGGAGGGCACGAAATGAGCGAGCTGCAGCGAACCGCCAAACGGAACCGCCGGCTGACGATTAAAACCCGGCGCGCCATCAGCGGCTATCTGTTCATCCTTCCGTTTATTCTGGGTTTCCTGCTTTTCATGGTTCGTCCGCTGATCAATTCACTGTGGATGAGCCTGTGCACGGTGGATATCGATCCCACCGGTTTCCACAACACGTGGAACAACTTCGCGAATTACACCAAGGCATTTACGGTTGACCCGGACTTCACCCGGATGCTTACGGAAGAGTTTACCAAGATCCTTAGCCATACGGCGGCGATCCTGGTTCTCTCCCTGGTGGTGGCCATCATCCTGAACCAGGAATTCAAAGGACGCGCCTTTGTCCGGGCAGTATTCTTCCTGCCGGTGATCCTTTCCTCCGGCGTGCTGGTAGGCCTGGAAACGAACAACTCCCTGATGAGTTCCATCGCCAGCGCTATTGAGAAGAACTCCAACTTCCAGATGTCTGATACGGTGGTTCAGATTCTGAGGCTTTCGGGGCTCGGGGCCGGCATTCTGGACGTGGTTGTGGACATCATCAGCGAGGTTCAGGACATTGTGATGTCTTCCGGTATCCAGATCATCGTCTTCCTGACCGGACTGCAAAGCATTCCGGACAGCCTGTACGAAGCGGCTGACATGGAAGGCTGCACCAAGTGGGAATCCTTCTGGAAGATCACCTTCCCGATGATCAGCCCGCTGCTGATCGTGAACATCATCTATTCCGTGATTGACTTCTTCATGAAGACAGACAGCAACATCATGAACAAGATCCGGGATACGATGGTTATCTACCTGGACTACGGTTTCTCCTCCGCGATGGCCTGGGTATACTTCATTCTTGTTATTATCCTGATCAGCCTCTGCTCGCTGATCTTCTACAGAAGGGGGGCAGGGAAGGATCATGTCTAAGAAGGCCCAAGCTGTCAACACGTTGCC
>Ga0310786_10013532_pt1 | contig 10070 bp, 3 predicted proteins | sample AusTroGonzalo_MG_FD_203881 | JGI IMG/M metagenome (GOLD analysis project Ga0310786, IMG submission 203881) | Bovine rumen microbial communities from tropical cattle in Woodstock, Queensland, Australia - Gonzalo_03 (v2) (version 2) | ecosystem: Host-associated > Mammals > Digestive system >... | reverse complement strand
ATGGTATCGCCAACCCCGCTGTTTACTACACCAGCATGGAAGGATTGGATCTCACTTCGTCGTATGACAAGAAGGCACAGGTATTTGACAAATCCTTGATGACTTTAGTACCTGTTACCCTCAGCACATACACCTTCAAAGTCGGAGAACCGGTATTCATTCAAGCTGAAAGCCAGAAAACGGTGACCTTGTCTGCGTCGTCTAACACGCCGGCTCCTGCCCGCCGTTTGGCTCCTGCCGCAGAAGAAAGCAAGGAATACGACATCCGTATTGCACAAGAAGACAAACCCTACACCGGCCGTGTATTTATCAGCACGTCCGATGACAAGGCTGACAAGTATATCATTGGTCAAGACCTTGCCAAGATGGGAACTTCCTCCATTGCAGCACAACTGTGGGTAGAGCGTTACAACACCCGTCTCTGTGTCAATCGCACGCAGATGAACGACAATCAGGCTTACTTCCCGCTAGGTATCTTTGCGCCCAAGGCAGGTGAATACCTCATCTCCTCGGCCGTTTCCGCTGCCGAAGGCGAAGAAATCTATGTCACACTTAACGGCACGCCTGTTTGGAACCTCGCTGCAGGCGCATACACAGTCATCCTGCCTGCCGGCAATAGTACGCAGTACGGCTTGCTTGTCACCCGTCAGAATGCACCCGCTATGCCGACGGATATTAAGGAAACAGCTACCGAGAATGATGCCGTACGCAAAGTTCTCATCGGCAGTCAGATTTACATCCTCCGCGAGGGTGCTGTTTACACGGTAACCGGACAAAAATTGCAATAACTTTATAGCTTACCTATTGATATGAAAAACAAAGCATATATCGCACCGCTCACAGCGGAATATCAGATTGAGACAATTGGAGTCATTTTGAGTGAATCACCCAACGAACCGTTCACACCGGAACCTCCTCACATCAATCCGGCTCCTGTACGCAACAATATTCCGGGAAACCGTGACTAATAAGCATCAGTCTTTATAGATATGGTTAGTAAAACGCGTATAAATATTGTTCTTCTTATGCTTGGGCTTGCTACGGCGGCTCGAGCATACACCCCGACAGGATCTTCCTGCTATGATGCCATCCCATTGGGCAAAGATTTCCATGCGGAAATCACCGAACCGGGAACTTATTGGTATTACGGCAACACATTTGACCTGCCGCTCGCTGTCTATTTCACCACATCGGCGCAATCGCCTAAACCGGAAGTGGAAATGGACTTCACCTGCACACCCGGACACTATAGCGATCCTATTCTGAATCGTCTCTTCGGAGAAAACGAAGAAGGCGGTATCCAGATTGACATGCCGCATAAGCCGGACTTGAAATCTCAACCTGCAGACGATGGTAAAATTTGTTACTATCTGTCTATGGGTAAGACCTACCGTGATATGTTGTTGAAGGAGGGTATTGATTACAACGTAGTAGTTTATGTCAAGGTCACCTATCGCTCTGCAGGAACGATGAGTATGGCCCCTGAAGGCATGTTCGCCAACTGCTTGGACGGTTTCAAGTTCATGCACTTGGGAGACACCGTCCATGTACATGCCAATGATGGAAGTCGCCATATCGTACTGCCATACATCCAATGGCAGAACGATTCCATACGCTTTACTTGGCAGGGAACGACCCCTATCACGTTCGCAGTGGCTACAGAGTGTGACTTCAATCCGCGCGACAACACCAACACTAAAATAACTAACTGTTGGAAGGATAAAACACAGAACGACACCCTCAAACTTACACAGATAAATCTAAAACACTATATTGAGAGTGGAGAATTCCCCAACGAAGCGGGCATCTTCTTCGGCAAATGGATTTCAGCAAGCGATGGCGTTCTTAAGGTAGAGCGTGTCCCGATGGCACCGCCTCAAGGAAATGCCACCGTGCTGGCCTACAACAAAGCGGTATCCATCCGGCAGACCGACACCCTTTCGCTCTATGCCATTCCTGCCACCTGGACAGGAGCAACACAGTTCACAACGCCTACCAACTATCCATTCCGTATGTATATAGGCTTATCGCCCGATTTCACGCCTGCTACTGCAGTGGATTCTTTCCGCTTCGACATGGCCAATGACGGACACCGCTTGAAGTTGTACACCGAGGATATGGATGCCTTATGGGGCAAAACAGATAATATCTACCTGTATGTGCGTTTCCGCTGCAATGCTCCCACCACGCTTACTGCATCTAAGTGGAAACCCAACACCTGTGATTCATCTGCCATCAATCTGAAAACGGGGACGCAGTATTCTGTTGATCGGAAGGATATAAAAATCTATCGTTTCAACTACCACGACTGGAAACGGGGAAACCTCACTTTCGCTTGGACATCCACTTCTACTTCCTACAAATGCTATACCTATATCGCCAACACATGCAAAGCCAATGCATCAACTACAGATTCTAACGTTATTGGATATAAAAACATTGGTAGGAACAAACAATGGACTCTTACTGCCGAAGATATGGCAAGTTGGGAGGAACAAGTTGGAGATGACGGTTACCTTTATGTTCGTTTCTGGGCAGCTGATGGCGGAGGAAAAATGACTGTCACTTCCACAGCACCGGAAGAAGAGGACCCGATATTTGTTTCTGTGGAATCCATAGAACTCACTTCCAATGTAGAGGCTATTGATGAAGACAATCCCACTGCCGTCATCACTGCCACCGTCCTTCCTGCCAATGCCACCATTCCCACACTCAAATGGACCATCACCGAAGGTGCAGGACTGGTAATCTGGAATCGTTCAAATATCCTTGAACTGGGTCTCGAAGAAAAATACGGACAGGTCACCATCAAAGCTACGGCAACCGATGGTAGTGGTGTGTTCGGCACGCTCAGTCTCATGGTTGGTACTCCACCTGTCGTTACAGACTTGACCGATCCGACCGACACAGACAATGACTATAGCCGTATCATCCTTTGGAACGGAACAATGCTTATTGAAATCAATCGTGCAGGCGTTCATACTTGGTACGACATGACCGGACGGCCTGTAAATAAACAATGAACGCGCACAGCGAACCGATGGAATCGTTGAAAACATATTGTCTTACCGCACTGCTGTTCTTCATAGCGGCTTTCTCTCTTTGCGCACAAAGCAATGGAGAAGCGCGCCATGCCGGGAAACGTTGTGAGGATTTGATTAAGGAACTCAACTATCCTTATTTCTACTGTGATTGCCACAACACGGCTCGAGATTTCGAGTTCGGGTTAGATATGGCTATCTCCGACACCACCTGGTTCAAAGCCACCACAGCACAACTGCGGCAAGGCATCTCTGCCTACTGGTTCGCCACATCTTCCGTCACAATGGAAGTGTATGCTCTTTGCTCTTCCACAGTGCCGACTATCGTTCTTACCGTAGGACCCAATCAGATGCACGAGAAAGATGCAGACGAAATCAATAGAAAGATCAGTGAAATGGGCTCTACAGCAGAACAGGCACTTAATAACATCACACCGCGCATACGTGTCTATCCGAGCCGCGTCGGCGGAGAAGGACGGGTAATCTGCTATCCCTACAACCAAGGGCCTAATTCCACCTGTGAAGATCCCTTACAGATATTCGCTGGCATGACCTACGTAAGCAGCAATGAGGAAGATGTATACTATATGTCCAATGTGCATAACTATACCGATAGTATGTTCATTCATTGGAAAGAGAAGGACAATTCACCCTGTCTCTTATCCATCACCTCCGATTCCTGCAACGGGCCGCTGTTGATGCAGACTGTCTTAAGCGACTCCACAAAGGTATTCTTCCCCGACAAGAACATCCTTTCTGCAGCTCGGCAGAACAAAGACACGCTTTTCTTCCATTTCTCACACGCTGCGGGAAAAACAGGACGCATCACCTTCCGTCGCGCGGCCACTTTTGTGGCGGATACCGTCGAAGAGACGCTTTGTCAAGGAAAGGGCATTGTGCTGAAAGATACCACTCTGCGGCAAACAACCCTTTATTCCGACACCACATGGGTGACCAAAGATACCTTGTTGGTCACTTTGTACGATCTGCATATCACACCGCCGGAGCAATACCGTGACACCATTTCCATCACATCCAAACAGTTGCCTTATCCTTATCGGAACACCCAACTGCTGAACACATTCGGTGACTATCTCGTACAGGTACGCCTGCCTAATCAGTGCGACGAGGATTATCAGGTGCATGTCAATCATCGCATCGTCTATTCCGTTGCGGAACAAGAGGAATCCATCTGTTTGGGAAAGACATATTTGGCTACTGACGGACAGGTCTTTGCACGCGACACTGCCATTGTGGATTCCATTTGGCGAGATCAAGACACCTGTGCTGTCACTTCGCTCACGCTTCGCTTTGTGGAACCGGAACTGGAAGATACGGTCGTTTATCTCAATAGCGAACAACTCAAAACGTTCTATTTCCTTGGGAAACCCTCGTATCGCCAATTTGGGTCACACGACATCGTTTATGAGCGAAAAAATGCTTGCACACGTTATATCCACCTTACTATCAACGAAGTAGAACTGCCCACGGACATTCTCGAAGCAGAAGATGAGCAACAAAACACCGTACGTAAGTGGATGCATAATGGCATATTGTATATAGAAAAAAACGGACAACTCTATTCTACACTTGGAAATAAAATACAATACAACATATATAATAATAACTAAAAAAATAATATAATGAGAATGAAAAAACTTTTGCTTTTCATTGTAGCGGTCTTAATGACTGTACCAATGATGGCCATCGGATTAGGCGATGGCTCCTCGAAAGATGATGCGAAGGAATTCAACTGGGAGGAAGTGAGTATTCAGGATGCGGACACCATCTGGTATCGCGTTCCGCTGGATCCTATCTACGAAGAGGATTCACCTACCCTGGCACTCTATCTTACTAACCTGAGTAATGAAACTGCGCATGTTACCGTCCGTGGTTATTTAATGGGCGAAGACAAGGCCGAAGTGTACGACATTCCGGCGAAGACCAACAAAATCTGGTCAAAATCGGTAAGCATACTGGTGCGTATGCAACAAAGGGAAGCTTACCTCTGCTTGACCAGTAACGCAAGGGTCGCACTCAGCGCCAAAGTGTACGAAACCACCGATTTGGATGAGGCTTGTATGAAAGCCAAAACATTCAACTGGGCTACGGGTGCTATCCAACCCGCCGGCGATGGTTGGTGGAAAGTAGATCTCACTGAAGCTAAGCAACGCCCCGACAAAACCGTAGCTGTTTCCATCCAAAACCTAGGTAATGCTACTGCTTACATCACGGGTGCTGTTTCACCGGACTGCCCCAGCTCGGGTAAAACAGAGAAGTCAACCACCCTTGCAGCAGGTGCCACACGCTGCGACACGCTCTCCCGTGCTATGATTGACATGCTCGGAGGAGGTGAAATCTATATCTACGGTGTCACCACCCAACGTCTGAAAGTAACGGCAAATCTTGTAGACAAACCGAATCCCACTGAGCCTGCTATCGCTTGTAATGCGGAAGAGTTGAAACTTAATCAGGACTATCATGTTACTGCCGGCACCTATGAATACCGCATCCCCGTAGATTCATTGAAGGGACGTAAATTGATGCCGGAAGTCACCGTTACGAACGACAACCCCTCTGCAGCCGCAAAGATTGATGCAAAGGTTTCTTTTGCTTGCGAAAATGAAGAAGGCAGTCAGGATTTTCTGGAGCGTTCCGTCACCATCGGGGCAGGAAAGTCTATCGTTCGTGAAGTGGAGAAAAACATGGTAGATGGTATTAAGGAAGGTGTTGAGTATGTATATATTCGCTTCACTACCACACAGGCCATCTCCTTCTCCGGACGACTCAAACATATCCACGAAGGTGATGCTTGTAAAACCAGTGTTCTTTTCGATTGGGAAAAAGGCAATACCCAGCAAGGCGGTAGCACCGTTTGGTATGCTGTCAGCATCAAAGAGGCTAAAGAAGGGATAAAGAATATCCATGTCTATGTGGAAAACCTTTCTTCTTCCATAGCTTCCGTTTATGGAGCTCTTGCGTTTAGTTGCCCATACACCGATTTGCAGGATATCTCACGTCGACTTGGGGGACACAAGCAAGTGGACAAAGTAATCAGTTACTCGCTCTTCGGTCAAACAGCAACTGACACCGTTTATGTAGGTGTCACCACCGACCAATCTCTCAAGATGTGGGCGGTTCTGGAAGATGCTAAGAGAAAGGAGCCTACCCTTGACTGTAATCAGGTTACCGATTTCGATTGGACATACGGAAATCGTCAGAAAGCGGATACTGCCGTTTGGTATCGTGTCAAGGTAGACACACTCCGTCACATGGAGTTGCTGCCTTACATCACTGTCCGTAACGAGAATCCGAATGCTTCTGCCTTTGTCAAAGGCGAGCTTTCCTACATCTGCCCCGACACATTAGAGAATTCTAGACATTCTATCACCATCGGTGCTGGAGGCATGTATGAAAAACTGCTCACACGCGACATGGCTCCTCTCTTCCGCACGGATGTAGAGTACATTTATGTACGTGTCGAATCCAATCAGCCTATTTCCATACAGATTCGGATGCAACAAGAGAACGAGGGCAGCAACTGTCGTGTCGCTATTCCGTTCAACTGGGTCAGTGGTAATGACCAAGCGCCTGAAGACGGTTCCGTTTGGTACAGAGTTGACCTCACCGAAGCCAAAGCGGCCAGAGGTATGAATCTTTTGGTACAACTCACCAACAAGGATCGCCGGAACAATGGCAAAGTGGATGGTTCTCTTGCCACCACCTGCCCTTGCGAATCTCCGCAAGACCAAAGCGTAAACGTTGGCGCAGGCATTACCCGCACCAAAGAAATCACACGCTCCATGTTGGAAACGTTTGGTGATACGGTGTGGATACGCGTCAATACGACAACGGACATCCATTTCGAAGCACATCTCATTCCCACTGAACAGTTTGACACCATCGATGCCTGCCTGAACGCCATTCCGTTCGAGTGGGGCACCGACATGATTCAGTCTACTGACACTGCGTGGTACTACGTGCTCACCGACACCCTCAATCGCACCACGCTTGCTCCGCAAGCTATACTCCAAGACCTCAGCGGACAAAGCAATAATATCAAGGTGGAAGTTGCCTACGAGTGCCCTGTCACCGAGGCAATGACGCAAAAGAGCACCGCACTGAACGCCAACGCCACTATCAGCAAAGTCTTTGAGCGCAGCCTCATTGACCCGATTGTGCAGAAACACGACACTGTTTGGTTCCGTGTTACTCGCACCGTGGGTAAAGGAGACTTCCTCTTCCGTGCTGACCTTGTTGACCCGAACACGGGTGACAAATGTGCACACGCTCAACTTATCGCCCCGAAAGATACCGCATTCCTGCAAGAAGCAGGTACCACGGCTTGGTATAAGATTGCACGCAGGGAGTTTGCTGAATCCCATCTGCGCGCACTCTTCTCGCTGACCAATACGGATAACACAGCCGGCCGTGTAACAGCATCGGTTTACACCTCTTGCGATAGCACGGCATTTGAGTCTGCCACCCGTTCGCACGGCGCAGGATCAAGACAAGAAAAAGAAGTCGGTTCTGATTTCTTCCGTGGCTTCTCAAGCGAATATATCTACTTGGAACTGACTACAAAGCAACAAGTAGAACTCGCTGTAAAAATTACGGAGGAAGAGCAATACGAAGAGGAAATCACGGCTTGTGACAGTGCCACCTTTGCTGTGCCCAACCAAGACTATTATCAGACGGCAGGCACACAAGTTTGGTATAAGGTGGACCTCCTTAATATTCGCGAAAACACCGTCGGTGACGGATTACTCACCATCAAGAACCTGTCTGGCAACACCAATGACCTGATAGGTGAAATCAGTTGGGTTTGTCCTGTTATCTACAAGATGACCACCAAGGGGCTTTCGCTCACACCTAATCAGGTTTATACACGCGTAGTGGAACGTAGCACCATCAATGCTTCATCCGACTCCGTAGTATATATCCGCGTCACAGCACCGGAAGACATCACCTTCCGTTTCGACATCACACTCGCAAAAGGTGACCTTTGCTCCAATCCTATCATCTTCGATTGGGAAAAAGGTAATGTACATCCGGGTGGACAGCACTTGTGGTACAAAGTGGAGCTTGACTCAACGAAAATTCCTGCCGACAAAGACATCAAACTTCACGTCACCAACCTTACCTCCGACTCTGCCGTTGCAGATGCTGACCTTACGTTCGACTGCTTGGATCAGAAACTGACCACGCTGTATTACGAATTTGCGCCGGACAGCACCAAGTCCCGTATCATTGACCGTGACTTGATTGGTTTCTATGGATGGCCTACAGGACTCTTCATCCGCTACTCGTCCAACAAAAACACCCATATATGGGTTGAACTTGTTGACGCATTGCCGGAGGAGGTGCTCCATGACACTATTCCGCGTAAGTATGTCTGCGATGAGACCTTCTTCCATAATCCTTACACTGGCAGAGATACCCTGATCTCCTCTGCCATATCACCAGACTTCATCTGGGAAGACCATGTGCCGTTCCGCAAAGGAACGATCCTCTGCGACAGCGTTCATCACATGCACGTAACACCTATTGTCGCACCGGACACCACCTTGGATGAGGATGGATTGCGGACTATGGAAGCACTGCCATTGGTAATTCGCGGCATGAAAGTCTTCACCGACTCGGCTACCGCTGTTCTCAACCGTTACTTCCGCTCTGTTGATACCGATTCCATCATGGATATCGTAGCCATCAATTGGGAGGCGCTTGACAACGACGGCAACTATAGCCCCGTAGAGGAGGTTTATCGCGACTATCTGGCAAAAGACCACTCTACTCCTATCACCTTGCATTACATCCTTTCTGCCGATTGTAATGGTGAAGTCACTGACCTTGAAGGTCGTGATCTCATCATAATGCCGGGTGCATGGAAAGATGTTACCAAGGATGTCAATGATCCGGACACCATCTGCGCTGGCACACAGATTGTTATTGGCGACAATGCCTTCACGCTGACACAAGACAGTGTTATCAACGACACTATCCAATTTGAGGTGGTAGATTCTCTTGAGCAGATTCGTAGAATGGACACCATCTATGCATACTCTGTTAAACTTTGGAAGCAACCCGACCTCTCGGAAATAGAGTTCACCGTTCCTTCCATTGCTGCCGGTCAGCCCATTGACTTCACAACAGCCATTGCTGACATTCAGGCCATGCTTACACAAGAACGCAGCGAAGATGCTACCATTGCTTTGGTGGATAGCATTGGTTGGGAAATGAAGAATATTGCCGGTTCGTACGATGCATACGTTGACCAACCAGTAGCTTCCGATGCCACCGAAGTAACCATGCGTTTCTTCGTCCGCACCATTTGCGGTGACATCTTTTACGGTGCCGACTCCACGTGGACCGTTGAGAGTGCTTGCCCGGATGCAGAGATAATGCCCGCGACACAAGCCACTATCTGCCCAAGATCGCGTTATACTTGGATTATTGGCGAAAGAACCGTAGGTGTGTACACTGCGCAGGATATTTATCATGACACTATCCCCGCTGTGAATGGCTGCGATAGTATCATCTACACGCTTGACTTGCACGTCCTCGCTAAGAATCCTGACGACAACAAGCGTCTGCCTGATACCACCGTTTACGATGGTTACACCTTCGATTGGTTGGACGGTGAATCCTACATCATTCGCAAAGATACCACTTTCTCCTATTCATACCAATTTGCCGGATTCGATTGCGATAGCGCACTCACCGTTCGCAATGTGAAGTGGAGAGCTATCGAACGTGTGGCTGCCGACCTTGTAGACACTACCATCTGCACGGGAACCATATTCGAAGGACGTCTAGATGACCATCAAATCACAGCCGATACTGCATGGACCGACAGCGTTCGCGCACAAATCCGTCTCGAAAATGACACCATCGGATATGTTGATTCCATTTACAGCTACAATGTCCACATCTACAGGAATCCTGACCTATCGGGAATCATCTTCACCGTACCGGCTATCACGGCGGGTGAAGCCATTGACTTTACGACGACCTCTTCCGATATCCAAG
>Ga0310786_10013531_pt1 | contig 10071 bp, 11 predicted proteins | sample AusTroGonzalo_MG_FD_203881 | JGI IMG/M metagenome (GOLD analysis project Ga0310786, IMG submission 203881) | Bovine rumen microbial communities from tropical cattle in Woodstock, Queensland, Australia - Gonzalo_03 (v2) (version 2) | ecosystem: Host-associated > Mammals > Digestive system >... | reverse complement strand
ATTTTTTATGATGATGCAGACTACCTACAAATTAAAAGACTATCACAATATGTTAGATGTATAAAAAGAAAAGAAGGCGAAAAGGTACAATGCCACAGAGCTTTCTTGAATTTTAATATAGACATGATAGACGATATAGAATCTATTGACAATTATTATGCTTTTGTATTCCATGCTAATTTTGATGAATTAGGATATAAGCCACCAATTTGGCATGAAAAAATAAATCATTATATTGGAGTTAGTGATTTTGCAACTGAAAAAGCTCAAACTTGGATAGATAGATTTGGAAAAGAAGGGAAAGCAGAAAGATGTTATAATCCTTTAACACTAGAGCCTAAAAAGAAAGTATTAAGATTAATTAGTGCTTGTAGGTTAGATGATGAAGTTAAGGGAGGAAAAAGAACACAGATTCTTATAGATGCTTTAGACAGATACTGCGAAGAACATGACACTTATTATACATGGACTATATACAGTAATTTACAAGCTAATATAGACGGACAAATAATAGATTTAAGAGATTTTATTAAATCAAAAAATGTTTGTGTAATGGATAAACGAATAGACATAAGACCTTTTATAGCAAATAGTGATTATGCTTTACAGTTATCAAATGACATGGAAACATATCGGATATACAATTAATGAAGCTCTAGGTTATGGCGTTCCAATAGTAACAACACCTCTTTCAATACTAAAAGAGTTACCAATTACAGATAATGAACATATAGTATTAGATTGGGATTGTAGTAATGCTGATGAAGTAGCTAAACAAATATTTACAAAGAAAGTAAAACCTTTTGAATATACTCCTCCTGAAGATACATGGGATAAGTTATTAGTAAAAGGTAAAAATATTTATAAGAACAAACCAACACAAGTAATATGTAAAACATTTTACGAGGATAATGAACTAAAGAAACTAATAAGATTAGGACATATATTTACAGTAAATGAAGGCAGAGCTAATTACTTAGAAGGTAAAGGTTTTGTAGAAAAAATAAAAGAGGAACAAAACTCTATAAAGTAGGGAGTGATATTATGGAAGAAATCTGGAAAGATATTAAAGATTTTGAAGGTATGTATCAAATAAGTAATTTAGGGAGAGTTAAAACTTTAAATTATAAAAATACAGGAAAAGAAGAAATAAGAGCTTTAAGTTTAACAAAAGATGGATATTATAAAGTAAGACTATTATGTAATAATAAAGATAAAACCGTTAGAGTACATAGGTTAGTTGCAGAAGCTTTTATACCAAATAACGATAACAAAGAAACAGTGAATCATATAGATGGCAATAAACAAAATAATAGAGTAGATAATTTAGAGTGGGCAGACAGACACGAACAATTATATCATGCATACAAAAACAATTTAAGAAAGGCACAGAAAGGACAATATAATTGTAATGCTTCGTTAACGGAAGAACAGGTTAAAGAAATAAGAAAAATATATATACCAAGAAGTAAAGAGTTTGGAACAGTTGCTTTAGGTAAAAAATATGGAGTAAATAATTCTACAATAGGCGATGTTGTTAGGAGAGTTACTTATAAAAATGTGATATAAAGTAGGTGAGAAAGTATGGCAAATCCAAATGGCAACCCACAAAATTTTATACCAATGGCTGATAGAACTTTAGAAGAACGCAAGGAAATCGCTAGGAAAGGTGCAGAAGCAACTAATAAGCTTTTAAGAGAAAGAAAAACACTAGCAGAAGAACTTTTAATATTGTTATCTCAAGGTAATGTACAAGAAAAAATAAGCCTTGCCATGATAGAAAAATGTTTAAAAGGCGATACTAAGGCTTATGAAGTTATAAGAGATACAATAGGAGAAAAGCCAAAAGATAAAGTTGAAAACTTAAATATTGAAACAACATACGAAGATTATATAAACAAAGTAGTTGATGAAGATGAATATTAACACTAAAAAATACATAGAGGAATATTTAAAGATTAGAGATAAGAAAAGTCAGATAATAGATTTTAAATTAAATACTCCTCAACAAAAACTATATAATGTTATAAAAGAACAGAAGAAACAAGGAAAGCCTGTTAGAATTATTATTCTTAAAGCTAGACAAATGGGATTTAGTACACTAACAGAAGGAATACTATTTAAAGAAACAGTAACAAAGAAGAATATAAATACCGGTATTATAACACATATAGAAGAAGCAACAACAAACCTATTCAATATGAGTAAGTTGTTTTATAATGAATTACCTGAAGCTATAAAGCCTAAGATATTAAATAGTAATGCTAAAGAGTTAATATTTAATACAAAAGACAATAAAGGCTTAAATAGTAAAATACGATGTATGACAGCAGGTAGTGTTGGAGTTGGTAGGTCAGCAACATATAACAATTTACATTTATCAGAGTTAGCCTTTTGGCAAGGAGATAAAAAAGCTATTCTTACTGGTTTAATGCAGACTGTACCAAACACACCTAATACAATGATAATAATAGAAAGTACAGCTAATGGTTATGAGTACTATAAAGAGTTATACGATGGTGCTGTAAATGGCACAAATGATTTTATTCCTGTATTTATAGGGTGGAACGAACTACCTGAATACTCAATGAAATATACAGGATTTAAACTTAACAAAGAAGAACAAAGTTTAGTTGATAATTTTGGAGTAACACTAGACCAATTAGAGTGGCGTAGATGGTGTATAAGAAATAATTGTGGTGGAGATATAGAACAATTCCATCAAGAGTATCCTATAACACCTGAACAAGCCTTTATTTCAACAGGAAAATGTTATTTCAATAAAGAAAATATATTCAATAGAATAAATGAAGTTAAAGAGCCAATAATAAAAGGCTCTTTTATTTATACATATTCAGATAACAGAAGAATAACAGATTATAAATTCCAAACAGAAGATAATGGATTTATACAAATATATGAGCAACCTAAACCAAGAGTGCCTTATGTTATCGGACGGAGATACAGCTCGGAGAACGGAAGCGATATGTTTACAGCTTTTGTTATTGATAATATTACAGGAAAAGTAGTAGCAAAATTATGGCAAGAGTTTGACGAAGTAGAATACACAAGACAAGTTTATTGTTTAGGTAAATTCTACAATAATGCTTTAATAGGTTTAGAGTGCAACTTTAGTACATACCCAGTAAATGAGCTAGAAGGTTTAGGATATGACAATCAATATATCAGACAAGTAGAAGATAGTTATACTCACAAAATGGAGAAAAAACTAGGATTTAGAACAACAAGTACATCAAGACCAAGAATACTTGCACAATTACAAACGATAGTACTAGAAGAAATAGATAAAATTCCAGATAAAGACACTTTAAAAGAAATGTTAACATTTATTAAGAACGAAAAAGGCAGACCTGAAGCACAAGAAGGTTATCATGATGACTTAGTAATGGGATTGGCAATAGCTTATGATATAAGAGAACAACAAACATTTAACTTATTAGAAGGACATACTTCCCAGCCACGAGAATTAAGTTTTGAGCCATTTAAGATAAGAAGTGATGTAAGTATAAGGGATGATGATTTTGGAAGTAAAATAGAAGTAATATAGGAGGAACTATGAAAAAGAAAGTATTAAGAGAAAAGCTGAAAGCAGAAAGAATGCTAGAAGAAATTGTTGAAAAACAGTTAAAAGAAATTACAGAGCCTAAAAAAAGAGGGAGAAAAAAGAAAAATGATTAATACGATTTTGCCTGTTATTTGTTTAATAATAGGTTTTTATTTTGGATTTAAAATAGGTAAAGAAAAAGAAATACCTACAATAAACCCAGTTAAGATAGTAAAAGAAGAAGTAAAACAAGCTAAAGAAGAAAAGAAACACGAAAGAGAAAAAGAAGTTTTCGAGCAATACTTAGAAAACTTAGATAGCTACCCAAATAATCAGAAAAAGATTAAGGAGTAATAAATGAAAGAAGAAGTAAAAGAAATTACAAGAAATTGGTATCTTTATGAAGTAGGTAAGAACTACAACCGTATGCAAAACTTATACGAAGAAGGTACAGACAACTATAATTATTATCATGGCAGACAATGGGAAGGCTTAATCAGACCATCTTCAAGTACAGAGCCTGTTACTTTAAATATAGTAAAGCCTATTGTTAAGTACAAAGTCAATGTAGTAAATCAAAATTCATATCAATTAGTATTCAATCCAAATACATACAACACCCAAGAAGAACTAGAACAACTAAAAGATGTAACAAAAGGTTTAACTCAGTTTGTAAATCGTATGTGGGAGAAATCACAATCAGGAAAGATAGTTCGTAACATAGTAAAAAATGCTTGTATAAATTCTGAGGGTATTATTCACTTTTATAACGAAGATGACATGATATATTCAGAAGAAATAGACAAGAACAATATTTATTATGGAAATGAAAACGATTCAGACATGCAGAATCAACCTTATATTTTAATAGTATATCGTAAAACAGTAGAAGAAGTAAAAGAACTTGCAAGAAAGAACAAAGAAGAAGGCAAGAACAACGCAAGTGAAGAAGATATAGAGAATATAGTATCTGATATGGACTATTTTGAACAACCAGGAGAAGATAAACGATTCACAGAAGTTTCGCCAATGTGTTTAGTTATTCGTAAGTATGAAAAGAAAGATGGCAGGATATGGGTTTCAGAGTGTACTAAATACTGTGAGATATTAGAAGAACAAAATATGGAGTGTGAGTTATACCCAGTAGCACACTTTATTTGGGAAGAAGAAAGAGGTTATGCTAGAGGTATATCAGAAGTAAGAGGTTTACTAGAGAATCAAAGAGAAATAAATAAGACAGCTACTCGTAGAGCTATTGCTGTAAAAATTGGTGCTTATCCAAAACTTGTAGTAGATAAAGACAGAGTAGCAAATCCTGAAGCTTTAAATCAAGTAGGAAGTACAGTACAGCTTAAAGAAATGAGAGCAGATGACGTAAACAAGGTTATATCTTATTTAAGACCTGCGACAATGAGTGGAGATGCTTATAATTTACAACAAGACTTGATTCAAGGCACAAGAGAGTTATCAGGTGCAGGAGATACAGCAACAGGACAAGTAGATCCAACACAAGCATCAGGTAAAGCTATTTTAGCAGTACAACAAGCTTCACAACAACCTTTGAACGAACAAGTAGAAAATTATAAGTATTTCTTAGAGGACTGCTTAAAAGTCATTTTTGATTTAATTAAAGTATATTTCATAGATGGCTTAACACTTTATACTAACGAAGATGTTATAGATGAACTAGGACAGACAGAAAGTATTGAAACACCATTTAAGGTAACACAGAAAGATTTAGAAGCACTTGATGTCAACATGAAGATAGATATAACCCCTCAAAGTCCTTATGACAAATATGCTCAAGAAATGAGTTTAGAGAATTTATTGATTAGAAACTATATAACACTAGAAGAATATACCGAAGCATTGCCTGAAGATAGTTCTATGCCAAAACCAACACTTGAAATGATTATAAGAAAACGTAAAGAAGCAAGACAACAAATAACAATAATGCAACAACAAGCTAATGCTTTAGATAGTGCTATACAGCAAGAAGTAATAAATCAAGGAGGATACGATAATGATATGTCCGAAATGCAAAGTGGAGATGTGGGTGGAATCACACAAGGACAACCTTTACAAGCACAAATGCAGACAATGTAATATGGAAATAGAACAATTAATTGAAGAAATTGAAGAAGAAAACGAGGAGAATTAGACCTCAAAAAACCTCCTTTCTTAGTTTTGGACTAGATAATTCTAGTCCTTTTTATTGTTTATAAATTTTTATATATAGACCAAAATTGATGAAGTCAAAAAAAGCTATCAAGGAATTAATAGTCGATGGACTTTAAGCAGGTAATTTAATATGGAAAATGAAGAAAATGTTGATTTAGTTGAAAATACCGAAGTACAAGGTCAAGAAACTGAACAACAACAACCAAAAACTTATTCTGAGGAAGAATTAACTCAAAGACTAGAAGAACAAAAGAAACAAATCAACGAAGATAATCAAAAAGCTTGGAATAAGAGATGGGGTAGAGAAAAATCAAAAATAGAAAAGGCAAATGCTAAACAAAATGAACTTGTTAAGTTATTACAAGAGCAAACACAAACTGATTCTATTGATGATTTATTAGAAGTTACATACCAAAACTATGGTGTGGAAAGACCTATTATTTCAAATCCAAAAGATGATGAAGTTTTAGGGCAATATGATGCTAAAGAAATTTTAGCTTTAGATGATGTTTCTATCGAAGAAGAAGCAAATCGTTTAGCAGGTATGGAAAGAACAGCAAGAGAACAAGCAACATTTATGGAGTTAAGCAAATACCTAACAAACAAAAAACAAGAAAATAAGAGAAAACAAGAAATCCAAGAAGCAGGAATTGACGATGAAACTTTAAATAATGAGGAGTTTAAAACCTTTGTAAGTAAGTTTAGAGATGATGTTTCATTAAAAGATATTTACGAAGATTATAAGAAAATGCAACCTGTAAAAGAAAAACCATACACAGCAGGAAGTGCAAAAGGAACTAACAAGAGTAATAAAAACGAAGTTAAAGAATTTTACACTTATGAGGAGAGTTTGAAATTTACAAGGGAAGATTTTGACAGAAACCCCGAACTATTTAAAGCTGTATCTAATTCAATGCTGAAATGGGGAAAGTAGAGGAGAATTATGTCAGTACAATATTTCCAAAGAGAAATCTGGAGTAAAAAAATTCAAGACGCATTAGAGCTTGAAGGAAGATTAGTAAGACACACAAATAGAGCTTATGAAGGAGATGCTGAATACGCTAAAACAGTAAGAATTTTAGGAGTAGGCGATCCAAAAGTTGATGCTTATGCAGGAACTGTAACATACGAGCAAATGGATGACAAAAAACAAAACTTAGATATTGACTTCCAAGAATATTTTGCTTTCGTAGTTGATGATGTTGACAAAGCACAAAGTATGCCAGGACTACCTGAAAAATACCAAGAGAAAGCTGTTAAGAGATTAAATCAAAGACGTGAAATCAATATAGGAAGATTAGTAGCAGGAAAAGCTGTAAATACTGCAAATGAAAAAGCAGGTACATATACAACTACTTCTGATGTTGCTATCATACCTTACAAAGACTATTATACAAGAACAGGAACAAATCCTAACTATGTATATACAAGAGTTAAATCTCCAGTATTAGCAGATATTGCTACATACTATGAATTAACAAGTGGAACAACATATAAAGAAGGTGCTACACACGTTACAACTGCATCAAGTGCTACACAAAACTTAATTAAAGTAGCTGTTGACACAGCATTAACAAACCTAAGAATAAGAAACAACGAAGATGGAGGATACTTAGAAATAGATCCTATGACTTATACTATCTTCAAAAACAATATAGTTGAACTATCAACAAACAACCCTGAAATGATTAGACGTGGTGTAGTTGGTATGTATGACGATTATGAAGTAACAAGAACAAATGCTATTATGAACGATGGTTCTTATCAATGGTGTTTTGCTCATAGTGGAAATGCTATCGCTTTCGTAGGACAAATCAACAAAGTAGAAGCTATGAGATTAGAAGGAACTTTCGGAGATGGTATTAGAGGACTTGATACTTATGGTATGAAGATAATTGCTCAAGACGAGTTAGAGGTAATCAAAGTGCCAGTAACAGCTAGTGTACCTTCAGCCTAAGATTACAAAGGGGGAAACACCCCCTTTTTTTATGCAAATAAAGGAGAAATAAGGTAGTTCGAATCTACCAATTTGCAAGGAGGAAAAAATGGAAGCAAAGAAAATTTATGTAGCTATGCCTCAACCTGATGTCTATTATGGGGTTAAGGTAGACAAGGACACTAAGCTAGAGTTCAAAAATGATTTTGTAACTCAAAGAGTAGAGAATTTAACGCTTTACACAACGCAGAAATTTGAAGAAGAAGGATTTAAAGGTTATTCAGAAACAGAAGTACAACTACAAGATGGAGAACTAATATTACTTGAAGAAGAAAAAAGAGGTTATTTCAGAACAAAGATAAGATTTGGCTCAATAGATGAAGCAATAGAAGAAATGAACTTCTTAAAAGGACAAATAGATAAATGTGAGGTATAAATATGACTTATTTAGAGAATAAAAAGATATTTTTCAGCTTAATAGATGAATATGCACCAAATAATCAGTTCTTTACAGAAGATGAAGATGCAAGAACAAAATGTGCTTTGCTTTACGCACCTGCATATCAAGAACTTGCAGACTTTAGAACAAGAAAGAAATTAAAAGAATATGAAGTACCAGATGGCGAAGGTTACGAGCAATTTAAGCTACCAAAAGGAAAGCAAGTCAGAACAATAACAGGTATGGACGAGAACAACAACAAAAGATATGTCGATTATTATACTTTAGGCGAGAATATCTATATTAAAAGGGAAAAAGGCAGAGTAGTAATTGAGTATATTCCGTTCTTACAACTAATTAATGAAGATACAGACGACGATTTTGAACTAGAGATAGACCAAGACCTTCAAGCTATTCTACCTTATAAAGTAGCATCAGACTTGTTTAAAACAGATCCTGGAGAAGATTATACAGCTTTTGAAAAAGAATATCAGAGAAGATTACAACTTATAAATACTTCAACCTTTGGTATTTCAGCAAATATAACAGAAGGAGAATTATAATATGCCTTTATCAGTAATAAGAAATATCGTAGCAAGACGATATTCAGATTTTAGAGGTATTGATTTATTGAACGCCGAAACAGATGTAGATCCAAGAAGAAGTCCTGATTGTTTAAATGTTTGGAAATCTTATCTATTAGAACAGTCAAACATAATACAAACAAGACCAGGATTTAAGAAGTTAGTAACTTTAGGGCAAGATGAGATTTATTCAATGTATATATGGGCTAGTGATACAGCTATTGTACATATAGGCAAGAACTTAATTAAATGGACTGGTTTTCCAACAGAGGTAACAACTTCAACAACACTTTATTCTAACATGGCAGAAAATAAATCAATAATGTTTTACTTTGGCGAAGCTATATACATAATGGACGGAACAAATTATTTCAAATATGACGGAACAACTTTAGAAGATGTAACAAATATAGCTTTTGTACCAACAACAACTATCGGAAGAAGTCCATCAGGACGGAGGAGAAATTTATCAACCAATAAACTTACTACAAGCTAAAAGAAAGAACTCTTTTGTAGGAGATGGAACATCAACAGACTACTATTTAGATGCAACAGCAATAGATTCAGTAACAAAAGTATGGGTAAACGATACAGAAGTTTCCTCTACTGATTATACAGTAACAGTAGCAACAGGTAAGATAGCTTTCAATTCAGCACCTTCTGCACCAAGTGTCAGAGGTCAAGACAATGTAGTAATCGAATTTAGTAAAGCAGTGAGTGGTTATGCAAATAGAATAAAACAATGTACCATCGCAAAGGTATTTGACAATAGAGTTTTCTTTAGTGGAAATGATGACTATACAAACGAAGTATTTCACTCTAACTTGAATAATGCCGAGTATGTGCCAGACTTAAATTATTATGAGTGTGGAACAGAGGAAAACCCAATTAAGTCTTTGGTAGTAGGTAATAATACATTGTGGGTATTAAAAAGAGATTCACAAACAAAAGACACAATTTTTTATATGCGACCAACACTTGATACAGACTATGGAAGAATATACCCAACAAGTCAAGGAAATGTATCAGTAGGCTGTTTCTCAAAGGCAATAAATTACAAAGATAATATCCTCTTCTTCTCAAAGAACGGACTAGAGGGAATAAGTGGTAATGTAGCTTATGAACAAAGTATAACTCATAAAAGCTCTTTAATTGATTCAAAACTAATCAATATGAGTAATTATGAGTTTTTAAATATAGCAGAGTATAACGGATATTTAGTAGTTTCTATTGATAATGTAATGTTTTTAGGCGATTATAGACAATTGTTTTCAGGAGTAACAGGAACAGAGTATGAGTGGTATTTGTGGCAACTACCAGTAAATATAACATATATCAAGGAATATGTAGATAAACTTTATATGAC
>Ga0310786_10013530_pt1 | contig 10071 bp, 14 predicted proteins | sample AusTroGonzalo_MG_FD_203881 | JGI IMG/M metagenome (GOLD analysis project Ga0310786, IMG submission 203881) | Bovine rumen microbial communities from tropical cattle in Woodstock, Queensland, Australia - Gonzalo_03 (v2) (version 2) | ecosystem: Host-associated > Mammals > Digestive system >... | reverse complement strand
GTAGACCTCGACCGACGGGATGTCGTTTGCGTAGTCAGAGATAATCTTTGCCATACCGACAGCTGTGAAGCTTCTCCACGAGAGAGACTCAAGTCCTTCACCCTCCGCAGGTGCGAGCGGGATGTACTCGAAAGCGACCAGCTTGTCGTAGATTGTCTCAACAATCTTGTTCAGAACAAGATTGCACTGTTCCTTAAAGAAAATGGTATAAGCGTCCATACTCTATACCTCCTATCAGCCGAGAAGAATCGGCACGATCGCGTTGGCAGCAGCGCCAGCCTCGAGGGCGATGGCATTGATGTCGACGAAATCAGCGGCGGTGCCTGCAGCGACATCGGTTGCGCTGTAGAACTTGCCGTCAGCGTACTTTACGTAGACCTTCTCGTTCTCCTTGATTGAAGAAGAAGCGACTGCCACGTAAATCATGCCCTTAACGACTGCGTTAATCGGCTCATACTGTTCGTAAAGACCTGCGGTCTTCTGGGTGAATCCAGCGATTCCTGCGAACGGGAGCGCCTTTGTGCCGTCTGTTGCCTTAACCTGATGCCCGTCAGAAGACTGAGCGAAGAGGGGAGAACCGAAGGCTATGCCTGCGGAATCAGCGACTTCCTTCACAAGGACGACATGTTTGTTGCCGAAAAGCTGGCCCGGGATTGCCTTGCCCATGGTGGCGGCATACTGCGGAATGGTTACATTGGTTGCACTAGCCATAACTCACTGTCCTCCAAAATTATTTCCTGCCGTACTTGCCGGAGAGTCTCCTGTCAAGCACGTCATATGCAGATTCGTTGTCCGTGTTTGCGGCCCCATCGGTATGGGTTCCGTTGTCATCCCCGGGCTTGTCTTCCTTCTTTGTCGCTACACAGAAGTGGAAAGCACCGTTGATGTAATCCTCGGACTGATTGTCGATGGTGTCTGCGACTGTGGGATTGGCGACCTTGATGACGGCCTTCTTCATATCGAGAACCGACATGTTGTCATCGAGAGCAACACCAAACTTGTCAGCGACATCCCTTACCGCGCAAAGTTCCTTCACCATGGAAGAAACGGCGTCGGCCTTGACCATCCCCTTCATCTCGTCCTGAAGAGAGGCAATCTGGGCGTTTGCCGTGTCAAGCTGACCCTGCAGACCATCCCTTTCTGCCTTTATAGCGTCTCTGTCTGTAACAACAGCGTTGTATGCATCAGCGACTTTCTCTTCGACTTCGTAAGGAGCGGAATCAAGAATCAATTCCTTCTTTGCCATATTGCTGGCCTCCTCTTTATGATTTCCCTCTCCCGCCGAGTCAGTCCTCTCCACAAAGGTCGGCACGAAAGCGTTATCCATTCTGATGACAGCAGCGTCGCCTGCACGACCCCTGTCCACAATAGCCACATGATTGTAGCGAATATTGCGCTGTATCCCATCGTAATGCACGCCACCCCACACACCTTCAGTGAGTTCCAAATCACGGTAATAACCGCAGGAAAGTGCGCGCTTCCCACCAAGAACAGCCTCAATGGCGTCTTTCTCGGTAATCTTCATCGGGATTGAGACCGCAGTGCCGTCTGTCTTGTAGACGCCCCAGACCTCTCCATCCACCAAATCGAAACGGCAGACATCCTCGCCTGTTGTTCCGACCTGAAGCTCTTTAATGTTGTCCGCGTTCACAAAGCTTGCCGGATGGTCGTTGGTAATGGGTATCATTCTCAGCGAATCAAGAGACTCACGGGAGAAAACCTCCTCAGGAAGTCTGAGCTCGTTGAAGACTGTACCATCCTCAAGCAGATACGGGAACACTCCGATGGTTGTTACGACAGCACGGCCTGTAAGATACCCACTTGCATCTTTTCGGAAAGCTTCCGACTGGAGATTGTTGTATGTATCACAGACGTGCCCGCCTTTCATCTCATGATTTTTCATAAGAAACTCCTGTCATCTGCCCTTATCTTAACAAGGGCATATCAATAAGTCAACGGAATGACGCATCATTCTGTAGTGTCTTTTTCCTGTTTTTAGGGCTCCGACTGCACAATTTCCTCGCTATCTGACTTAGGAAGATCGGCTGTCTCCACTGAAATCGTCTGATTATACCCACCAACAAAACGGCTAACCCTGATTTCCTCAGAAGAAAGAACGCCCATATCCATATAAGCCTTATCTGCATCGGAGTTCGACTTATAGACATCAGCGGCTTCCTTCTCTGTCATCTGATACAGAGGATTCCAACGGATGGTTATGTCTCCTTCAGTAAGGGGGCGTGCTCCGCGATTCTCAGACGGCCCGTTGGTTCCATTGTGTACGCTCTTTCCGAGGCTCTCGGACGGCTCGGTGTAAATGGCCTTCTTGTACTGGTCAATGTAGAACACCAGCCGCTTCAACGGCTCGGTCAGCATCGCCTTCTGGTATGAAGATACCATATCGTAATAGATGACAAGGTCGCTTGTGCCACTGGCATCAAGACCACTCGGGCTTCTTCCAAACAGCCTCGTGACGGGAACCTCAGCAACACAGGAGAGAAGAATCATCATAGTGTCGGACACACCGTTCATACCTGCGAATGTAATCGCATCACGTGTGTAGTCCTCATTATTGTCAGCATCAAGGATGACACCGTTTATTACGCTCTTGGACTCATTGATAATGTCCAAGCGGTTCATTATCTTGGTCTCCTCACCTGCTGCAAGCATCTGCGTCAGATTGGCGATCTTATACTTGCCGACAACCGCCTCCTGTATGAGGTTGGCGAGACTGTCATGGAACACGGACAGGTTCGATATCTGCTTATTGGTATACTGCAGAACCGAAGTACCCCAGAACTTAGCATTCTGTGCAGTGTTCAACGGCTTAACAACCGAATTATCCACCCAAGGAAACAGAAGCAGCCTGTCACGATGCACTTTGTAGCCCGTATTGGAAATACCATCCGTGATCGTGAAATACTCTGGAAGACCATAAAACTTGCTTGCAGGGTCGGAATCAATGTCGTTCTGTGCGTAAGACATACGATTCTTGGGAATCACACGCAAAAACCGCATGCCCTTGATTGAGTTCACGGACACAGGCCTGTCGAGATTGCGCCCGTCGTCGATGCCCATGAGGATTGCGGAACCGCCCATGAGACGAGAAAGGCATAGGGCATTGAAGAAATTACCCGTCCAGTTCAGTCTGTCCAACTCATTGATGTTGATGTTAGCGGGGTCTCCAGCAACGGAGAAACCCTTGTTCACCATATCTTCAGGCACGCACGTCACAACACGACGTGAGAAACCATCATGTTCATACAGATCTGCCAACTGGTCGTCCGTCAACACAGAATAATTGCTCGTGTAAATAGGCTCCGCCTTATTGGTTCTCCTGCTGGCGAAACCTTTAAGTACGCGCCCCCAACCATCTTTGACCATACCTTTGTGTTTGTTCTCATTACTCATATGCATTACCACTCATAAAGCTGCGCGCTATTCCCGCCTAGGATAGTGTGTTCCACTGCTCCCGTAAGGCAATCGGGGGCATCATCATGCCTGTTCGCCTTGAACAGCTTCTTGAAGCCCTTGACATCCCTGTACACCTCCGGGTAGCGAACAGCCCAGTCATCCTCGAACTCGCAAGCCTCCATCACATCAACCGAATGGGTCAGGATTCGGGACTCCTTGTTCTGTCTCTGATTCTCACCATAAATGTAACAGACATAATGTTTCTCTGCAAGAAGCTTCTTGACGTTGCGGGCGAAAATGGTACCACCCGAATTACTCTCAATCCAAGCTGTCTTCACCTCGTTACGGATTATCTGGTCGGCCACCTTCTGCTCGGTGATTTCCGTACCTTCCTGCGTATACAACAAATCGCGGAACTTGAGCTTGTTGTCGCGTGTGTAGATGAACGGAAAGGACGCGAGGTAATCGCTTCCTGTGTCAGCGACATCACAGAACAGGAAACTGCCGCGCCACTCATTCTTCGGAGGGAGCTTGGTGAACGTACGGAAGTTCCGTGTATACAGCAATCCCTCGCGTGGCATCGGGTTGCCCTGATAGAGGGATTGGAATCGACCGGGGTCGAGCTTGCGCTGCTCTCTGAGCTTGGACAAATCATGCCGCTCAGGCCAAAGCACCTCGCCATGCTCGCGAGGGTCGATCTCCGTCTGCTCGCTCTCCTTGATGGCCTCGAAGTTCACATAATACCAGCTGTGTCTATCGCAATCATTCAATTGGGAGAGACTGGTTATCTCAATGAAAGGCGTGCCCTCACGCTCACATGTAGCGCGTATCTTTCCGATAAGGTCGTCCTCATGCCAACGGGTGAACGTGATGAGCTGCTGGGAGTTGTTGTGCAGACGGGTCGAGAAGACATCGACGTACCACTCCCATGCCGTATCACGTATGAGAGGTGAATTGGCCTCGGTGTCATCCTTGTAGAGGTCATCGACGATTCCGATGTCGACGGGGTTACCTGTGAGGGCTCCGCCACGTCCCACAGCAATCAACGAACCCTTCTTGCCTACAATCTGGTAGTTGCGCGCGTTGTTGGCGTAAGCGGTGATGTCGACTTCACCCTTGAGCTCCTTCGCCCTGTCCGTCTTGGGGAGAATCGTGTCGGGGAACAACCTGCCGTATGCGTCGGTCATCATATTGGCCTTGATCGCCCTGTTGAACTTCTCGGCCAGCGGGAAGCCGTACGAAGCTATGCAGATGGCGCTGTCAGGGTTCAGCCCGTGGATGTACGCGGGCAGGTTCCTCGTGGAGCCCTCCGACTTTCCGCTCTGCGGCGGGCAGGTGACTATCAAGCGCTTGACGTGCCCGTGCGCGAAGCGGTCGAGAATCTCATAATACATCCAGTGGAAGCGGTCGAGGCTGATGTCGGGGTGGATGTACCGCATGAAGTCGGGAAAACTGCGTCGGGCGAGCTCCCTGCGAATCAGCTCCTTTCGCGCCAGCTCGGCTCTCGTCATCCGAGTCTCCTGAGCTCCGCCCTGAGCTCGTCGTCGCTCATGGCCGCCATCTCGTCGGCCATCTCCTCAGCCCTGCCGTTGTCGGGCGAAGCGGAGGTGAGGTCGACCGAAGCGCTCTTCGGCCTGAGGCTGTTCATATAGTCGGACAGCACCTTCAGCGCCTGATCCCTGTTGGCGAGGATGTAGTTGACCGACCTGACGTCGCCGTCCTTGCCGTAGTATCTGGTCTCGATCTTGTCGATGGCGCACCTCTTGTCAGCCGGGATGCTCTGAAGCGGAAGGCACGTCCCGTCGCCGTCGTGGAAGTCCGCGATGTCGTAGAACGCCCGCTGGATGTACGTGTCCAGAAGGCGCGCGTCGAGGTTGTCCATGACTTCCCCCATGCGCTTCTGCACCCCAATCCTGAGCAGCTGCCGCACGTCGTCCCGCTGCATGATGCGCGAGATGCGGTGGTACGTGGTGCGGTCGATCTCCCCGTCGAAGTCGAAGACAGTCCTGTACGCCCGAATCTTGTCCAGCCCGTTGCCGACCATCTCGCAGCAGAACGCGACCTCGTCGTCGGTGAGCGAAGCCAAGCACTGCTCCGCCTCGGAGATGCCCAACCCCGCGATGTACTCCTCGCGTCTCGTCTTCTGACGCTGCCTCGACCCCCTCGGAGCCCTCTCCTTCACTACGTTCTCGACTATCCTGAAATCATCCATACCAGCCTCCGCTACAACACAATGATACCCCAAGCCCCGCCGCAACGTCAACTTCGGACAAAACGCGCGCATATATAGGCCAAAAACATATGGGGAATTTTTTCGGGAAAACACATAAGGGAAAACCATATACACAGCGGGAATGTATTTTTGGGAGAGGCCAATCAAGGGATAAAGACATAATGTGGATTCGTTTCAGAAGAGAGGTCAATCAAGAGGTATGTACATCTATTTTGGAAGGGGCCAATTAGAAGTCTGAAAACATGGCGGGAATTTGGTGACAACTGGGCGCTCGTCACACTCTGTTTCTCGTTCCTGTTAGAATGTAAGTGTAAGTTGGAGGTAGGAAATGACGCAGGGACTTTGGACAGGACACACAAGCGACGCGCGGCGGTACACGCTCGCGCTACGCAAGGACGGCGAGCTCTACGGCGGTGGGCGGTACACTCCGTACTCCCGTTGCAGTAAGTCGTTCGCGGACAAGCGCCGCGAGTGTCCCGACCTCAACGACTTCGAGCCGCCAAAAGGCGAGCCCATTTCCGAGACCGACCGCGCAAGGATGGCGCACCTTGTCGAAAAGGCGCACAACAACAAGAGGAGGAACCGCGGATAAGAACGTGACCATGCCATGACAGCCGCATGAGCGGCAGCCCCTACCTTGGAATTATAGGTGAATCGGCAATAGGGGCTTGGAGGAGGTAGCACAGGATGCAGCCAGAAGACCCTCGACAGAAACCTGTACATCCAGCTGTGAGTACCTGAAAGGGAGACCGAGCGGCTGTGGGAGACAAGTGTGAAACGGAATGTGGTAGAAATGCCCCCAACCCGTGCACATGACCCACCTCGCAGGCAGGGAACGCTGTGAAGCATGCCTTGCCTGTGATGACTAAGCAGAACGCCGATACGGGGCCCGAGCTCGTGAAGTTGAAAGCGACCGTGGGAAAACATATTGGAAGGTTAGGGGCAGACACTGAGGAGTAAATTCCGCGTCCGAGTTATTAAGGGCGGCGGGGTTGGGAAGAGTGAACTCAGATGTTGAACAAGGACTAAGCAGCCATGCGCTACCCTGTGCCACGATGGCACTAGGAGGTAACGGGGACACGTGGAGAGGCGTTCGCAAGACGTCAAATCCGCTCGGGCATTAAGGGCTGCCAACAACAGGGAAGGGACTGAGGCTCCCCGACCTCTCTTTATAAAGTCCAACCTCAGAACGACGCAAGCAAGCGACTGGCAACCGAACTACTTGCACGTAACTAACGCAATCGACCTACTCACAGAAATGCTGAGTAGGATAGAGCGGGGCAGTGAAAACCTGCCCTGCCCTTATAAGGGGACAAGGGATTGTCCCCTTATAAGGGCTCCGTATGGAGCTCATATCCTATCCACGGACGGAAGAGGGCAAAACCCAGTCAAGTGGAACAAAACACGGAGGCCACCATGGCTAACGAAACAACTTACACAATCTCAGCAGAGGAGAAGGCCATGCTCGATGAGCTCAAGGCGAAGCAGGCTGCAGCTGAGGAGAAAAAGGCGAAGGGTGCAGTTGAGCGCAGCGAGAAAAGAGCGGCGCGTCAGGACATCGCCAACTTCGGTTTCGTCCTCAAGGACGAGGACGGCATCTCGGAGTACAACAAGCTCGGAGCCTTCACGGTGACCAGTTCCAAGTTCGGCCGCATGATTGCCATCCACAGAGGACACGACAACAACGCCGTGTACTTCGCAAGGGAACTCAAGGGTGGCAAGAAGTACGAAATCGGAGCAAACACCCGCGGCAAGAAGTGCACCAAGAACATCATCTTGGTCAAGAACAACAAGGACACAGTCCTCACATGGATCACTGCGGCGTTCCAGAAGTTCAGCACTTTCGAGGAAGCAGTGCAGTTCCTTAAAGGAGCACTGACGGTTTCAGGCAAGGCGAAGTTCGCTTCCTTCGACCTCGACGAGCTCAACGCTGCCGCACAGGACGGAGACAAGAGGGCCGCATCCAAAGCCAAGGAGATTGGCAACCTCTACACTTCCAAGGGAATCGGCGGAACAACAATCATCGAACTCGGCAAGAAAGGCTGAGATGGCCAATCCATACTGATTGGGGAAGGGCTGACCGCAAGGTTGGCCCTTCATCAACCCGCATGGGTTAAAGGAGGCCTAAGCATGGCTACAACATTGAATGTGCTCACAGGCACACCAAAGAAGACTGTGGAGTGGGACATCTACTACACAGACAGAAAGACCGGCAGACTCAGATGCATGAATCGCAATCTGCCGCCGAACATGAGCAAGCAGAGCATCCACGACTACGTGACGCGGATGGGACACACAATCGAAAAAGCGATCTCGAATGAGACCATCTACATCTATTGAAGGAGGAAAGGTATGAGCAGAAGAGCAACCAACCTTTCAGACCAGATTAAGAATCTGGTGCGGCTCAGTGTGATGAAATCGAACACTGAGAAGAAGTACAAGGACGCGCTCGCAGGAGCGGTCGACCTTGTTCCCGAAGGGAGCACCTACACAAACAGCAAGGGCTCCGAGAGCGTGGGGTACCGCGATGAGAACGGCACACTCATGCACATCGTCACCGAGGGGAGAGACGTCATCGACGAGGAGCTCCTCATGAAGGTGAACGACTCGAAGGACGTACAGATGTACGCCAAGCTGATGGCCAAGTATCGGAAGACCGAGAAAGGCAGGGACTACTGGCAGTTCAAAGCCAATAACGAAGCGGTAGTCGAGGCGACTATCAAGCTCAGAGAAGAAGGGGTGATCGCATGACCGACATGGAGAAGCTGGTGAAGGAGGCCGAGGGTTTTGCCCTCGGCAAAGTCGTAATGGATAGGGTGCTCACGCAGATGGGGAGACTCCTCGGAGCGAACGCACCCAACCTCACGGTCGGCGGGTTCAACAAAATCATCGGGGTGCACGCAGGAGAGGAAGGGCACTGCTGCATCCTCACTCTGTCCAACGGATACGCCCAGAAGGGAATCACCGTATGGGAGCAGCACATCGCAGTGGAGGTGGAATGATGTACGAGTTCATGATCAATGACGAAAGCAGGCCTCTCCCAGAGAGGAAGGCGTGGATGGTTCTGAGCCATGTCCCAGAAGTCTACAAGATGAGAATCGACAGCATCGAGCGCTGCGTCTCCAACGGGGACGGGCACGAGGTGGTGCTCCGTTCTTGCGGAAGAATCTATGTGGTGCGCACGGAGAGGGACTACACCAACCCGACGATCACTAAGCAGGAAATCAAAGAACAGCCCGAGCGCAGGAAGTACACGAAGTCGTACCACAGCAAGGCGTACGACCGCCTGAGCGCACAGCTGTTCCCAACACTGGCATGAAGGAGGCCTACGAGAAATGAGTAGAGCAGATTTGTTTGCAGCAGCCGCGAAGTCTCCCGACCCGGCTCTCAAGGTAGAGAACGGGAAGAACTACAGGAGGCTGGCTTCCGCAGTCTTGACGCAGGCTCTCAGAGACGCGAGGGAGGGGGTCGAGCTGCCCTACCTCGAGACGTGGGTGAACAAGGAGCAGGTGGAGTTGCTGTGTCTGATGTGCGAGACCGACGTGGGGTACTACAGGAAGCAGCTGCAGAGCATCCTCGACGAAAAGAAGAGGGTAGCCAATGGATGAAAAACTGAGCAAGGCGTACGCCGTGTACACCACGCTGGCGCTGAAGAAGCGCAGCACTGACGAGGAACTCTGCCTCGCCCTGCACATGGACAAGGAAGCCGGAGGAGAGCTCCGCCTTACTTTCGACGAAGAGAACGGGAAGGTCTACGTTGAAGCGGTGTACCCCGACGGGAAGTACGCAGTGCTGACCAACTGGAGCGCGACCGCATCGGAGATCACGGACATCATCAGAAGGAGCGACCCGAGCAAGATGAAGCAGTTCATGCTCGAGATGCTCGCTCGCAAGGACATCATGTACAACTACCCTGAGGAGGAATGAGGACATGACAGCAACAGTAATCGACTTCATGGAGAAGACGAGAAAGAAGCTCCCGCCTTACGCACAGTACATGGGCAAGACCATCCAGATCGACAACATGGCAGGGGAGCCGAACTACGTCGGACGCACCGGCAAAGTCACGTTGGTGGATGACAAAGGCCAGCTCCACGGAACGTGGGGAGGGCTCGCTGTAATCCCCGGAGAGGACGCCTTCCATGTGGTGAAAGGTCGTTGAGAGCCGAATATGCATCATTTATGCACGAAAATTTTTTGACATAGGGAGGATTTTTCAAGTGTCGGTATATTCATCCACGAAATGATGTCGATATGCAGACACTATGCAGGAATGTCCGTGGGAAAAAGGCCGGTGAGCCCCCTGCGGAGGTGAGCGGATATATGTGGTAAATCGGCCACATGTTAGAGCAATTGAACTACCGAACGGTAGGGGAGTAACTCCATATCACATAAGGAGTTACTACGGGCGAGGGGGAGGGCGC
>Ga0310786_10013529_pt1 | contig 10071 bp, 8 predicted proteins | sample AusTroGonzalo_MG_FD_203881 | JGI IMG/M metagenome (GOLD analysis project Ga0310786, IMG submission 203881) | Bovine rumen microbial communities from tropical cattle in Woodstock, Queensland, Australia - Gonzalo_03 (v2) (version 2) | ecosystem: Host-associated > Mammals > Digestive system >... | reverse complement strand
TATCATTAACATCATCTTTATTAATCCAAACGATCATTCCATTAGAGTTAAAAGCCGTTGTATGTTTACTTGTCAAGATTAGAGAAATAGGCCCTATCGAACCTATTTTTCTTTCATCTATCAAAGAAGCTTTATTTTTTTTAATGTCATTATAAATTCTATCCCAATTTTCATAAAAACCATCTACAACTTTTTTTTTCTCGCCATCATATTTCAATCTTTGTATATTCCTTCCATCTAAAGGAACGCTTTTTTTCACATCGGCTGTTTTACTTTTACATTGCACAGCCTTTTCGCCCATCACATCAGCTTCGTGTTCCAATGCAGCATTGTCATTGACGGGCATCCCGTTAATGTTCGTAGTGGGGGTAACACGGCCTGCCATTTGCTGGGCAACATGCCACGCTTCGTGCGGGAGGCATTTTTCTTGGCCTGGAGCAACGTGAATATCTGTTCCCTGTGTGTATGCAAGCGCCCGCACGGTAGCGGGTTTAGAACTGTTGAAATGTACACGCACATTGTCCATCGATAATCCCGAAAGGCATTCAATACCAGATTTCAAATTATCCGGCATTCCTGTATTGTTCGGTCTTAGAGTTTCATCACGCTGCACAGCATTATTCGCCATATCAGCCTTACGCTGGAGGGATATACCTTGCGCAGACGAATCAAGAACCGTTGCAGCTTTTGATGAAGACGTCTTTTGAACTGTAGAGGACTTTTGCACGTATGTTGATTTCATAAGAACTTCTTTGCATAACATTAAACAAATGTGTAACCACCAATTCTGCGAAAAAAAAATGCATCAAAGCAATCCATTTAGAACAAGAGAAAGAATTCCTTGTTCAGCTACATTATCGGTCAATGAAATAGCAGTACAAATCGCATCTAGATTACTCCACGCAATAGTCTTTAAATTAGTACGAGCCACCATATATTCATTAGTGCCAGGAGTCTGATTCGCTAATACAGAAGCAAAAACAACCGCTCTCGTAGAAAGTGTTTGAAAATCCAATTCTTCAGAATTAAAGTGTTTTAATTTCATATCACGACCATCAGCTTGCTGATATGATTTTTTTATAGCCGAATAAACATTCGCGTTTTGAGCATAAACATTCGCCCCCCATCGTCCATACTGATCAATTTCAACACCACCTGTAAAAGACTGATCACCATATCCAATGGGAATAGCACGTTTAGAACATTCATTTTTTACTTTAGCATCATCTTCAGGTGTTTGAGGTTTGAACATAGCTTCAATTGAAATCAATTCTCTTCGTTCAGCATCAAACAAAGCATTTTTTGTATCCGTCCCTTCACCACCACAATAAGCATGTGCAACAAACTTATCCTCAGCCCCCAATGAGACAAATGGATCCGACGTTGGATCAATAAGAGGTTTTACATCTGTGGCTGCTTTTTTAAAACGAAAAGCCACCATTAAGCATCCCGTAAAACCAGGACTTTTTATTTCGCCTCCATGATATTTTGTAAAAATGATCTTTCCAAGATCAAAAGGAAGCTTTGATCTAAAATAAGGATTTCCTCCCATACGTACTATTTTACCGTTAAACGCAAACTGATCATAACCATCAACATAAACATTATTTTCAAGATTTGCTACATACCGAAACTTTCCATCAGCCTCACCTAACCTCTGCACGACACCAGTATCTCTCTGCACGACTCGCTGAGCGGCACAATTTGCCATATCAGCCTTGCGCTGGAGAGACGCACTCTGCGAAGACGAGTCAACAACAAAAGCTGCATTAGAGTCAGCATTTTTTTGATCTGTAGAGGATTTTTGTGCGTATGTGATGGGCATTAGGCAGTTCCTTTTTTATAGCGGGCGATTCCCTCCCGGAACGGGGTCCGGGATGACAAAGCAAAAAGCAGGTTGGCAAAACAAAACATGTAAGGCGACCCCGGAATACATCCGGGGTGACACAAGGCGATTCCCTCCCGGAACGATGTCCGGCAAGACATTCACGACAGCGCACCGTATTTACGCGAGTTCTTCTTCCTCGGGAATAGCGGCACGTTGGATGAACTTGCCTTGGACTGGTTCTTCATCTTCATCGATGACTGGGGCACATTGAATTGCGCCGCCCATCATATCGGCTTTGCGCTGGAGGCTTGCGCCTTGTGCGGAAGAGTCCATAATGCATGCGGCGTTGTGGGAGGCCATACGCTGGAGGGCATCGGCTTTTTGAGTGTAGGTAGAGGTCATTTTAGTGTTCCTTTTTTAAACTGTGTAAGGTGGCCCCGGCACAAGGCCGGGGTGACAAAATAAGGTGGGGTTAAACCGCGTAAGGTGATGCCGGATCGGTGTCCGGTATGACATTAAAGGCGGGTGGAGTTATTTTCCTTTGAACTTTTCGCGGCGTTTGGGGATGTCGTTTTTGCGGTAGACCTGAATCAAGATGATGGCGATTACAGTCAGGAGCAAAAGGAGGATGGGAATCAGTCCGAAGGTGCCGCGGTAGGCTGCAACGGAGGGATCAAAGCGGGAGATTATCGTCATCATCACGGCGGAAGGGGCGACGACAATGCCGAGCAAAAGCGCCAAGTTGCTGTTGAAGAAATCCGCAACCCTGAACGAGGTAAAGTACGCCACGAGTACGCCTATTGCGATAAGGAACGTGATGATGTTCAAGAAGCGGAATACCCAGCGGTGCGTGCAGAAGAACGACGTAACCGCGCCCTGGCGCAAGCCGTCGCCATCTTCGTTCTCGAAATGCTTGAGCATGCAGGCTCCAAGGTTTCCCGAAGCGGCACAGGATTCCTCGGCATCAAGGGCCGTCGCATACGGGCCAATTCCCAAGTTGTAATACGTATCGTTGTAATACAGAGCATCTTTGCTAAACTGGTTCCATCCGACATTGTCAAACCAAACGAGCGGAACCAAGGAATGCAACATATTGCGGCGATCAAGGCTGTCCAGCTGCAAATTCAAATCGTTCAGGAGAATCTGTTTATTCCGGGAAGAGGGTTCGTCAATCACAACATACAAGTAATTTTTCAATTCTTCACGGATCTGCTTTCGGCTAATCTTTCGATCATTATTCTTATTCTTGAGCAATCTCAAGAAGTTACTGTATCTATAAATGCCACGATAAGATTCCGGCATCACGCTATCAGCAAACAACTGTCGTTTGTCAATCGCCAAATCAGAGCGATCCATCATCAAGTTCACATGCACATACTCATTTTTTTGAGCAAGCCTATTTTTCAGGTTATCAAAGAAATCATTGAATAACGATGTACTACTTTCATCTTTCGGGAAATTTTTAAAATACAAAGTCACGCCGTCGCCTCGATTTTCATATTCATCGGTATAGAACGTGAAGGCATTCACAAAGCGCTGGAAATAGGAATTAATCTTTGTATTCAAAAGGGTATCGATTTCAATGGTCAAATTATCAAAAAAGTTCTGTAATTTGACACCTTTCCAGTCATCCCTAGAAATGACCCAATCCAGCTTTACATTATGGCGATGAGCCTCATTGACAAATTCATAATTTTCTTGCTTATCGAAATGCATAAGTGCAGATTTTCCCGATGGAGTCGCAAGAGTGCCGTCACCGTTCACTTTCAGGCCATAATAGGCCAACCGAGTAACCCCTTCAAAGTCGACCCACTTGGTCGTATCACCGGCATACCAGTACGGGTAAAAACCGATCACTTCACCATTCAACTCTTCCTTGTGGCTGCATCCGCAGGTTTTACGGTTCATATCAACAGGAACCTTGTCATCAAACCCGACAGTTTCTACAAGCACCGAATCAACGACATCCGAAAGATGTAATGAATAAAGCGTGTCAAGCCTACCAAAGGCCCTTTTCCATAAATCATCGGAACAGAGTCTTCCGCGATAGCTCTTTAAAAATTTTTCTTCTCTTTCGATTTCAGGAACTAATAAATTTTGAACAATTTTTTTGATATGTCGCATACTAAATGAATGTTTCATACATTCACTATAATCATTTCTATGTTCACACTTCCTTGCAGCAACATCTCTCAAAGAATCAACAATATGTTTTTTCTTTCCCCTAAAAAAATTCTCATCTACGATTTTTTTATTCACTTCAACGCCATCTAGATTTTCCGTATGTTCGCAAAGCCCATAAGAACGAGCCAAGAGAGTTTTTGCGTAACGGTGTGCAAGCTGCATATCAGGGAAATCAATACCTTCCATCTGTCGGACAATATCATATGCCTTTTCAGAAAAAACCATTTGATTTTCCAAATCATCCACCATATACCACTTCAAAGAATCGATGCCGAATTTCCCAACCATATAGAGAACATCGGGCATATCCAGAGCATCGACGTTTTCTTCGGTGCGAATCATATATGACGCCCTAATAAAGTTGTTTACAATTTTATGGTATTTAGGATATTTCTTTAACCTTGTTAAAAAATCATCAGCCATTTCAATCTTTGATTCATAATACCTTGCTTTACACGAATCGACTATCGTGAACACTTCGGCTGTATCTTGAAGTAAATCTTGCTTGGTATACTCAGCCACCTTTTCTGGCGACACAGAATAATATGTAATCTGTTCACTTTTCGCAAACGAAAATACGGTAAGCAAACAGGCAACAAAGCCTATAAAAGAGTTCTTTATTTTCATAGGATTTTTCCTTCTTTATGTAATTCCTTAGCCAAGGCCCTAACAATGTCTTCGTTACAAATTTTCTTGCGATTTTGCTGGGCTGCGCAAAGCGCTGCATAACGCGCAACGTTTGTCAGCGCTCCCCCTGCGAGTTCATACTTTTCGGCAAATTTGTTCAAATTGACATTATCTTCAAGTATAGCTTTTTTCGAGAAGATGTTAGACCAAAGTTTCATACGTTCTTCGGGTTCCGGAAGCGGGAAGTAGATGGCGTTCTGGAATCTGCGCGAAAAAGCCTCGTCAATATTTGACTTTAAGTTACTTGCAAGAATGACGATGCCCGGGAAATCTTCAACGCGCTGCAACAGGTACGAGATTTCCTGGTTGGCGGCACGGTCATTCGAGCTGTTGGTTTGCGTACGCGCGCCAAAAAGCGAGTCTGCTTCGTCAAAAAACAGAATCCAGTTGCGGTGTTCGGCCTGGTCGAAAATATTCGAGAGGTTCTTCTCAGTTTCGCCGATGTACTTGGAAATGACTTGAGACAAGTCCACACGGTAAACATCCATACCGACTTTTGCACCGATGAGCGTCGCGGTGAGCGTCTTGCCGGTTCCCGGTGGGCCGTAAAAGAGCGCCCTGTAGCCGCGCTTTAGGTTTTTGCGGAGTCCAAAATCATCCAGCACCACATCGGAATGTTCAATCCAAGTCAAAAGCTGGTTGATGTCATCCAGAGTTTCTTCGCCCAAGACAAGGTCGTCCCATTGCAAGTTGGTCGTGATGAGCTTTGCCGGAAAATGCATACTAAAGTCGGGCTTGTTTCGCACGCCAGTCGTAAAAAATTGCAGGTATTCCGACGAAACACGAAGTGCCGCCGAGTTCGCAGGCTCGCCCGGTTCACCATATTCCAGCACCAGGATGCGTTGCGCAAAAAGCACCGACGAATGGTCAAACAGCGACATCATCCGCAAACGCTTTTCAATATCGTGGCCAGCCAACAGAAACAGCGCCGTTTCGCACGTGGGCAAGAATCCCGAATGGCTTTTTCCGTGCCAGCCACCAAATTCCGTATAGGGGCGACCAAGCGTACGGTTGTTCAGCAAGAACGAATCCAGCGCCTGCGGGCAAAGATGCGGAATGAGCGCAAGGGCAACCACAAGGCGTTCGTAAAAGCCGAGTTCAAACTCACGGACAACGCTCCCATACGGAGACTCTTCATCAAGTTCGGGAGGGGCTAGCATCTCGATTTGCAGCTTTTTGTCTTCGCTATCGTCGGCAGAAAAATACTGCGAAAAACGGAGGTCAATCACCGCCTTGCACCATTCGATTTCATTAGTCAAATCAAGATTCACTAGAACACCTATCTCACACAAAAATCTGTCATACCCGCCTCCGAGCGGGCACCACCTTTTTTACAAAGGCAAAGGAGATTCCCGGTCAAGCCGGGAATGACATTTTTATTATCTCCACTTAACATTTAAAACCTTTTTCATCCACGGGTGCTTTATCATTGAATACCCCCACGGGAGCTTATCCAACAGAATGTCAAACGTCTTCTTCTCGACGGTCAGCTGGTCAGAAGCGCCATCAGCATCAATGGTTCCCTGCCGCACAAAAAACGTAGAACGGAGTCCATCGGGCGACATGCTCCCTACAGCCTTCCAATTCGCGACAACCGCCTGCAACAACCCATCAACCAGTTCCTTTTCGCCATCCGAAATCTTGGGGAGTTCATCCACGTAGAACACCGGCGAGGCTGGTAAGCCACAAAGCAAGTTCATTACAGCCGAGTTTTTAAGCGGTTCTGCATAAGATCCAAATGTTGCATACTTAAGGATCGAAAGCGCCTTGAGTTTCGCATCATCCGTCGCGAAGGTTCCGTTTTCAAGGCATTCCGCACGTTGGAACAGTACCGGGATATACGGCGACAGCAACACAAGCCCAGCATCGGCCACCTCGTAAACCACATTTGCAACACCATTCGAAACATTAGACGCCTGTGCGGACCCCTGGCAGACTTTCTGAGACTTTTGCGGGCTCCTCATCTGCATAATTCTCTGATAAACCACGTAGGCGATTTGCTGTATGTCGAGTTTCGGGAATTCCTGCTGCATATTCTTGATGACAGCTTCGGCCAATGCAAGTGGCTTGAAATCCTCTCCAGAATGTTCATTCCGCCAATTTTCGGCAAACGAGTCAAACCGACGTTCGATATTGAACGATTTTTCCATCGGCAAATGGTTTCGGTAAACATCGGCCAGCATATTCGTAAGTGGCGCACTCTGAGCCCGAAATACCGCAGAACCGATTTTTGAATTCAGGGCTGTTCGCAGTGCACTTGCCAACTGTTCAAAGGGATCGCCAGAAGCACTTATGTCTAAATCCAGTGTCAGCGAATCAACCACAACATCGCCCTGGACTTTCACTCCGCTAAGGACATCGTCAAGAACTTCGGCAAGCACACCATGCGCAAAATTGTAGAGATTACGCTCCGAAGTCAGTTCCGGGGAGGAACTGTCAAGCGAAAGACGCAATTCCAAATTATCAACGATGTTCAGCGCTTCGCTCATAGCCAAATCTTCTTCGAAATAAAATATTTGTGAGCCAAGAGCCAATTCATCATACGCGGAGACATCGTAATCTTCATCGGTCCATCGTTTTCCCATTCGTCATAGAGAGCAGCGAAAGAGCGGCATTCTCCCTTAGGAACCCAATAGATGACCGGGAGCAAATGCGCCGGGACTTCATTGCAAATGAAACGTTCTACCGCATCGGTCGTTTCTTCGTCCATCAGAATTTCGCTAAAGAGGACTATATGGATGCGGCCCGCCTTTTCGTTCGCGAAGATGCCATCGACATTAAAGATTTCAAGCCGGTCAATGGAATCATGGAAAATGCCAAGTATCAGTTCGACACGACGACGCCACGAAATTCCGGAGCGATGCGTTAAGAGTTCCGGCAGTTCACGCAAGTACTGCACCTTAGAGCGCACAAGCCTCGGCAAATCCACAAAGCCAAAATGCGGAAAGCGAACACCATACATAGCAAGCATCTGGTCCAGCGCCAAATTGAACTGTTCCAAATTCGCCGAAACCTTTTCAAAACCGATTGACCGTACAGAAAAGAGCTGCGGAAAAGAATCGATCAGGTTCAAGAGCTTCTTGAAGACGAACTCGATGGGCGCAAGATATTTCTTTAAAGGTTGCGCGCTCTCCCCTTCCCTGTAAATCGTCGGGAAGAGTTCGATCATCGGCAGGAATTCAGTCACATCACGATGCGTCCCGCTTGGCATTTCATCATTTTGCAAAGGTTCCTCGACGTCGACATACCTCGATTCTCCTCCGAGCCACTTGATACGGACATCACAAACATGGTCTCCCATACAGTGCCACTTGCGCCACAGCCTCCAGAACTTTGCAAAAACGGATTCGCTCACCCCATCATTAACGGTTCCTGTCACAAAGATTTCGACTCGGTAAAAGCCATTTTCATCCACAGAAAAATTGACCTTTTCGCAATTAATTCTGGACTTGAAAAAAGTCGAATACTCTTCGAGAGTCACCGGGAACGCCTGCGTTACAAGGGACGGGGCATACAGCGCCTGCGATTCATAATCAATTTTTCCGTCAGCATCGGCAAGATAATCCGCTACGTCAAAACCGGTCTTGTAGCCGAGTTCCGTCAATGTAAAGACGATCTGCTCCAAGATGGTCACGCCCGGATCATGGACGTTGTAATCCGTCCATATTTTTCCGCTCAACTTTTGAACGAGCCCGATCGCTTCTTCGCGAATCGAGGCGTAATCAAACGGGCGTTTTTCCTGACGGGAAATTGTTATGGATTTCAATTCGTTCATTTCGAAATCGAGCCCATCATCTGGGAATCATGCCAGAGCTTGGTAATGTGATAGCGAACTTTGATTTTGCCTTCTTCATCGTACTTGTGGCGCACACGCATCTGGAGCGTATATTCGTACTTATTCTGGCATTTGCACCAACGGATATCAATCTTTGCGCCACGCCCACCGCTATACGACTGGGTCAGATTCACCTTCGGGTTGCTATTGAACGTATTCACGGCGATGGCATGCGCAAGGGCAAACTTTCCATCGCCTTCCTTGCCACCGACCCCCGCCACGACTTCAAAACAATGGCACCCCGTCAATACATCCGTCACGTTATGCCACAGGCCATCGGCAGCCACCTCAAAGCGGTCACTCGAACAGCCCATGCGTCCTTTCGATGCAATCAGGCCGTTCACGTCAAGTTCGCACTGAGGATCCGCAGAGCCAATCCCCACACGAGTATTCAACTTTTTGTGAGAATTTTCGGAATACGAGCCTACGATCGTCACCGCAGATTCTTCGGCACCCATATTCGGCGTTTTCACGTTCAGCGAGCTTTCGCATTTTTCGACATTCTTGCGGAGGTTCAAGAACCAGTGCGGCTTATGCTCTGCAAGGTTTGCAAAGAAGCTCGCCAAACAGCCGCTATCCTTTTTCTGCTTGATCTGCAAACCGTTTTCTTCGTTGACATCGAAGCCTTCGTCAATAGAATTCACCACGGAATCAATCAAACTCATAAAGTCTTCTTCTGTCGGCATACGCCCAGCCTTGAAGCGTTCCTTTAGCTCCCTACGGCTCAACTTGAGATATTCCATATTCTGTCCAGCCATCACGATTTCCTTATGATAAATGTTTGTCCAATTTCAAGACCGCCATAACCATTATTGACGTTATCCTCGCTCGACACCGAGCAAGATTGCGCATCGTTGATAAAGTGCTTGCGCATAGGAACGGCGATACTCCACGGGAATGTACCGTGCAAGAGTTTGTCATCTGTATTTTCGAACAGGTTCACGCTAAACCTTTGTTCGTCCGTCGATGCAATTTTCATAATGGTAAAATCGTCACCGACATAATCCACATAATCCAGGCTTTCGATATACGACTTGAGGCAAGCCTTATCAAGAGTCCAGCCAAAATGCTTGACGATTCCGCCAGCCTTCGGGAACCACGGCGATAAAAAGCGGTTGATTTTTTCGTTCAAGTCCAAGAGGACTTCGCCTTCTTTCCCGGAGCAGCGCAACTTGACATTGCAGCGGATCTGCAACTTGTCGAAATACGGATTGATGACGCGCACCTTAGCCATTCCCGTCACCTTGTGCTGCAAGAATTCGCGGATATCGCGCAATACAGAGCCGTTCAGGCAGGGATCCCACTGGTAACTGCCATCGCAGTACATCGAAGATACCGGAACCACCAACAGGTTGCCCGGGCTCGCAAAGTCATAGCGCTTCGACGATTCGTCAATTTTGATATGCGGGAAGCATTTCACCTTATAGACTTCGGGGAATTCTTCCAAGATCATACGTTCGTAATCTTCCATTCGAACGCTTCGATTTCTGTGATATAGCGTTTCGGCCACACGCACACGCATTTTGCTATCGGATTC
>Ga0310786_10013528_pt1 | contig 10071 bp, 11 predicted proteins | sample AusTroGonzalo_MG_FD_203881 | JGI IMG/M metagenome (GOLD analysis project Ga0310786, IMG submission 203881) | Bovine rumen microbial communities from tropical cattle in Woodstock, Queensland, Australia - Gonzalo_03 (v2) (version 2) | ecosystem: Host-associated > Mammals > Digestive system >... | reverse complement strand
CCCGCAATGATCCGGCATCACTGCTGGACCGTATCGGTCAGGAGGTCGAGGTACAGTTCGCGCTGGCATCCGGAACACAGAACAGCGAGAAAGGTGACATCCTGCTCGCTGGCACTGCTGTCATCGCCGACGTGCAGATCACAGCTCAGAACCGCGAGTCCGGCACCTACACGGTGTCACTGACTGGCGTCAACGACCTGCTCTTCCCGCTTGGCGTGCTCTACTCAAGTAACTCGCTGCGACTTGTCACCAGTGACAACAAGATCCTCGTGGCACCGGTCGCACCGTAATAACTCAGGACTATGAATTTTATGAAGAGATTTGCTAAAAAGGCAAAGGATATCATCACCCCGAAGCCAAGTGCCGCTCCTCAGATCAAGGGCGGCAAGACCGTAGCCATCATCCACTTCAATACACCGGAACTGACCGAAGCTGCGATCCTCTCCCTGCGTAAGCACGGAGGGGCATCGTGGCCGGTTGTCATCTTTGACAACAGCGACCAGCGCCCCTGGACCAAGGAGATGGATGGTGTGACTCGTATCGATAACACCAAGGGCCAGTACGTCAATTTTGACGCTGAGCTGGCCAAGTATCCGGATAAGCAGATGGAGTACAACCGTATCGCCAACTTCGCCAGCGTCAAGCACATGCTGTCTGTGCAGAAGCTCTGGGATCTCATCCCTGGCGGCTTTATCCTCCTGGAGAGCGATGTCCTGCTCCGCAAGGATATCAGCTTCCTCTGGGATGAGAAGTATGCCGCCTGCGGTAAGGTGCAGTGGTTCCACGGCCGCCGTATCGAACGTGACCGTCTGATACCCTTCCTCTGCTACCTGAATGTGCCGATGCTCAAGAAGCATGGTGCTCGCTACTTTGATCCTAAGCGCTCATGGGGCCTGATGAAGGATGACTCCAACCCCTGCAACTGGTATGACACCGGTGCCTGCGTGCTGGAGGATATCATCAAGACCAAGCCGGCTCTGGTGGCACGCCTCTATCCCAACCTGGAGCAGTGTTACCTCCATTTTGCCAACGGTTCCTGGCGCCGCAACAGCAAGGACGAACACATCCAGTGGCTTAATCAGCATAAGGACCTGTGGCAATGAGGTACACTGTACTGACATACATCTTCAACGGTTATGAGATAGTCCAGGAGATCGAAAAAAAAGATCCCGATGCCGACTACGTCCTGGTCACCGATGATCCCAATCTGAAGAGTGACACCTGGCGTGTGGTCCTGGACCAGACTCGTGGCCGTTCTCCTTTCGGCAAGTGCTATGAGGTGAGACATCACCCCTTCCGTTATGTCAACACCGATATCGTGGTACGTATCGACGGCAGCATCAAGCTGCTCCAGTCACTCAAACCCATCGTCGATGTGTTTGAACGTGGAGGATATGACCGCTGCCTGATGATACACCCGCGCCGTAACACTCTGCCGGAGGAGTATGATGTATGGGTGAACTGCCGCCGGTACCCGCGCTCCCAGGCTACCCGCTGCCTGACCGCCATGCGTCAGATGGGATATGACATGAGCTATCGTGGTCTTTACCAGGGATGCTTCGAGATCCTGCGCAACAGCCAGATCAACAACGCCATCAACGACCAGACCTTCGGCACACTGTGCATGCTGGGCTCCTATGGCGTCATCGAACGCATAGACCAGACCGTCTGGAGCATGATCATCAACCGGTTCTACGCTGATCGCCTCAAGGTGCTGCCGGTATCAGAATCCATCGTCACTGACGGCAAGCTCATGCAGTGGAATAAACACAAGACCACCATACCGGTGCCGGAGGTCAAGGACGCCATCAAGCCTTTCCTGTTCAACCGGCCTTGCAAAACATGGCGGTAAACCCTATGACAGCATTACTCCGTAATGAGGAATAAACTTTATCAAATCGCTATATGATCAAGAAATTAAACCGACAGATCGACTTCCAGATATGCGGACTGCATGTCAGGGAAGCTGAAGGTGAGGAGAAGAGCCGCACCATCGAGGGCCACGCCGTGGTCTTTGGCCAGCGCTCTGTCAACCTCACCCCCTGGTCATCATACCGTGAGGTGTATGAGATTATTGAACCAGGCGCCATCACCAAGGAGCTCATTAACCGGAGCGACGTGGTCCTCACCGCCTTCCACAACAACGAGATCATCCTGGGCCGTTCGGTCAACGGCAAAGGAACCCTCTCGCTGACCTTGGATGACAAAGGCATGAACTGCCGCTGCACCCTGGCTGAGACCGCCACCGCCGATGAGCTGCTGTCAGCCATCGAGCGCGGTGATATCACCGGCATGTCATTTGCCTTCACCGCCGATGAGGATGACTCCGAGAACGGTGTGAGCTACGAACGTGTCGAGGCACGCAACGATGACGGCAAGGAGGTCTGGATACGTCACGTCAAGAAGATCACCGGTCTTTATGACGTCACCATCGCCGGCCACCCCGCCTATCCCCAGACTGACATCGCCCAGCGCGAGATCATTGACAAGGACCTGGACGCCAAGATAGGCGAGCCGGAGGCCCTCAAGACACAGCGTGAGGCCGAGGAGAAAAAGACTCAGGAGCGCAATCGCGCCATTGCAGCCCTGAACCGCCGCTCCATCCGCCGTCACCTGACCGAGACTGATATCGACAACTTTAGTTATTAATCCCATTAAAACGTTTTACAATGGAAAAAAGAACAAAAGCAGAAATCCAGAAGCGTCATCACGAGATTCTGGTCGAGCTCGACAAGATGGAAGAGCTCGCAAACAAGGAGCAGCGCGAGTTCACCAAGGATGAGGCTGCCAAGTACGATGCCCTCGTCCGCGAGGATAACCGCCTGCACATTGAGATCCAGGCTCTCCTGGATCAGCGCGAGCTGGCCAAGTTCGAGGCTCAGAAGTCCAAGAACCAGCTCTTCCGCGAGATGATGATGAACTGCGTCAAGGAGCGTGAGAACGCCACCACCATCCTGCAGAACGCAGTGACCACCGGTGATGACCAGAACGCCACCGCCAACATCGAAGCCTCTGGTGCAGTACCTCTCACCATCCATGAGCTCATCGACACCAAGGTCGAGGGCCTGGAGCTCCCCGCTGACCTGCGTATCCTCACAGGCGTCATCGGCAATGAGATCTGGCCGTACAGCATCGATGATGTTGAGTTCACCGTAGCCGGCGAGGTTGAGAAGACCAGCGAGCAGGCTCTGAACTTTGACAAGCTGAAGGCTAATCCTGAGCGTGTCACCGCCAGTGTTGCTATCAGCAACCGCGCCATCGACAACGCTGACTTTGATCTGCTGGGCTTCGTCACCTACAAGTTCCAGAAGGGTATCGCCAAGTTCAAGGCTCTGCACGTGTATTCACACGCAGCCTTCAGCAACACCCTCAAGTCACCGTTCGCCCTTGTTGAGGCCGAGGAGATCAACCTTGATGCCAACATCGGTAAGAACCTGGCCAAGAAGGTAGCTGCTATGTATGACCTCGGCTTTGAGGGTGTGCCTTACATCATCATGGATAAGGTCATCGAGACCGAGCTTCTCTTCACCAAGGCCATCCCCAACAGCGCCGGCGACCGCACCGTCATCATGGACGGCAAGTGCTGCGGTTATCCCTACGTAGTGTCCAAGTACATCAATACCACTCTGGACAGCACCGGCAAGCCCGTACAGGACTCAGACCGCTACATCGGTATCGGTCACTTCGGCTACCTGTCAATGGAGCAGCACGGAGAGGTTCGCATGACCATCGACGCCACCAGCGCCGCAGTCGCACAGCGTAACTCAACCGTCATCACCTTGAACACCGACTTCTCACTGACTGAGCTCTCCAGCAAGGTCAACGGCAACAGGAGCGGCAAGCCCCAGGCTTTCAAGCTGCTCAAGGTCGTAGAGAGCGAGGAACCCACTACCGTCTAAACTTTAGCCGGTATCCACTTCGGGAGTATTCATAGTTCTAAACTCCAGGCAGCGGGTGAGGTGTCAGAGGTAACAGCCTGACCACCCGCTGCTCCCGAAGAGGAATATCAATCAACAGAGTATAAACCACCACACAGCAGTACGATGAGTCTGATCACAGACAAGGTCTTCTACAACGCCCTCAAGAGCAGCTCCGAACTTCTCGAAGCTGTCGGCAACCGGATAGAGAACACCTCTATCCCTGTCCCTGATGAGGAGCTCCCCAACGAGCCGGTCCCCTACATCATCATCACCTTCGATGGTCTGCAGAACGAGGGCCTCACCAAGGATAACAGCTATGAGGGTGATACCGACAGGGTGACTGTGAGCATCGAGGTTGCCGCTCCGGACCGAGAGACACTGGGCGATATCACCGATCTCATACGCCAGACCGTCATCGCCTACTTCGAGGATACCACATCCCATGAGGTTGATGACTATGATCTGGTCCCTGAGAGCTATCAGTTCAGCGCCGGACCTATCCAGTACGACTCCATGAAGCCTTGTTTCTTTCAGACTCTGAGCTACGACTGCGTGACCAATCCGTAAACTAATATGGCTATAATCAAAGGACAAAACCTGCGTGTCATGGTTGGCGGCAAATGCGTAGCAATGGCCACCAACTGCACCTTCCACGTATCGGCACAGCTCGATGACGCCTCCACCAAGGATGATGCCAACGACTGGACCAAGCAGGAGATTGTGGGCCTCTCATGGGATGCCTCAACCGACTCTCTTGTTACCCTGACAGACAACGGATCAAACGGCGAACTGCCTACCGATCTGCTGGGCCTGATCATCAACAAGACCGAGGTGACACTGACCTTCGACCAGACAGCCGGTACCAACAACCGTGTCGGCCAGAACAGTGCCATCAAGCGTGTCGGCCAGGCTTTCCTGACAGACTTCAATATCTCTGCCCAGAACAGAGCCAACGCCGTCTGCACCTGCCAATTCACCGGCAACGGTCCGCTGGCAACAGCCTGACAGCAGCTGCTCATTCACAAGCCCTGCAACCCCACGGCTGCAGGGCTTCTTTAACCGCTAACGCTTAGAACTATGAATGTAGAACGTACAATCAACATCTGCGGCAAGGAAGTGTTTATGTGCTACTGTGCCGCCACCGAGACCGGTTACGAGACCATCAGCGGTAAGTCATCGGTCATCTTCGTGCCCAAGGTCATCAAGGACGCCAACGGCAAGGTCCAGACCGTGGAACCCAACTGCAACATGGCCGACTGCATCACTCTGGCTGTGGCCGGCATCATCGCCTCCTATGACTTCCGCAATCAGGAAGCTCCCATCACCTCGCAGGATATCCTCTATCATGCCGCACCCCAGGAGGTCCAGAACCTCATCACCGCCATCCTTGAGATGCGCAACGAATGGTACCAGGTACCGGCAATGATCAAGAAGGAAGATGGCAGCCAGGATCAGGAATCCGAAGCTGCCGGAGACTCTGACAATCAAAAAAACTGATAACCGCCCACGAGAGGTATCAGTACCTCGTGGGTGAGATAGGGATCTCCAGGCGAGAGTACCTATATGAGCTGCGCTACTGGGAGATCCTACTGATTGTAAGAGGCTATGCACGACGCAACCGTGAGATGTGGAGCGCCATCCGCTGGCAGACCTTCAGCCTCATGTGTGTGTCGGCCGACCTCAAGAAAGCCGGCATCTACAGCCCCACTGACCTGATCCGGTTCCCCTGGGATAAGACTGACCTTGACGGAGCCGGCGGCCTGTCACCGGATGACATCGCCGAACTGCAGCGCCAGATGAAGGAGTACAACGACCAGCAGCAGGGGTAAGCCCCAGCACATCAATGGAGCGTATTACATAGAGATAATACGCTCCATTGCTTATGTTAGGACTCGAAGTTAACGATGCCGTCGTCATTGACCAGCGCAAGTTCCTGGAACAGGCGCTCTCCACAGATCCCAAGACCGTAAAGGTCCTGCAGGGCCTCATCCGTGAAGTCATACTGCAGGCCCGCGCTCGTGTCATCAGCCAGATCGACTTCCAGAACGGCGATCCGCGCCGCAGCCGCCGTGCTGTCCGCACCTCCGTCTATAAGCAGATCCTGGGAGCCAACATCAATATATACAACTCCAAGCGTCGTCACGGTACGCAGAACTACACACCGCCCCACACCCTGCGTCCTGGTCAACGCGGTGGCAACCGCCGCCCGCAGTCACAGCGCACTATTGATCTGCAGAGCTATGCGCCGGAGGATCGTGGCTTCATCCTGCGGTTCGTCAATGACGGAACAAACGATCGTGTGATCCCATTTACTCCTCATGAAGACCGTAAACCCAGCAAGTGGAACAAACATCCCAATACCGGTAACAGAGGTCGCATTGGGGGTACCAACTTCTTCGGCCGTGCCGGTGAGCGTGCCATGACTATGGCAGCCGATAAGCTGGCCGACCTCATCGATGCCGAGTTCGAGAAGATAATGAGTAACAATTAAAACGTGATATATGGCAGATTCAATCCTTAGACTCAGGGTAGAGTCCACGGAATATGATTCCAAACTCAAGAAAGCCTCACAGGGCCTGCAGCATTACATCGACAACTGTCGCAAGGCCGGTGGCACATTAGCTGTCGTGGAAGACAACACCCTGGCTTTCGTCAGGGCTCTGGGTGACATGCCCACCGTAGCCCAGGGTAGCACTCAGTCACTGCGTGAGATGACCAAGTCACTCACCGACCTGACTATCCAGTACCGGTCACTGACCGATGAGGAGAAAAACTCACCCTTCGGCCAGGCAATGGCTCAGAGCATACAGACTCTCACCGCCCGCGCAGGTCAGGCACGTGATGCTGTGGATGATGTAAACGCAACAATCAAAAACGCCGCATCTGATACCCGCGTCTTTGATCAGATCGCCAGTGCTGCAGGACTGGCCACCTCCAGCTTCCAGACGCTGCAGGGAGCCTCCAAACTCCTTGGCGTGGATTTAGGAGATAATGTCGAAGTCATCGCCAAGCTGCAGGCTGCTATGGCCGTCACCAACGGCCTGACTCAGATCCAGACCGCGCTGCAGAAAGAGAGTGCCCTGATGCAGGGCATCCAGACTCTGCAGACCAAGGCTCTTGCTGCAGCTCAGGCTCTCAACGCCACCAACACCACTGCTGCCACCGTAGCGCAGGGTGCTTTCAATGCCGTAGCCAAGGCCAACCCCTACGTCCTCCTGGCCACCGCCATCATCGCCGTAGGTACCGCTGTAGTTGCATACACCAGACACACCAAGGAGGCCGCCGAGGAGACCAAGCAGAGCGAAGCCGCCATGAACCGTGCCAAGGCCGCTGCCGACTCATACCGCAAGTCCATGTCCAGCAGCTTTGCTGACATGATGACCAAGTATGATGAGCTCAAGCGTGCCTGGCTCTCACTGGCCGACACACACCAGAAACAACAATGGATCAACGACAACAAGAAAGCCTTTGAAGAGCTCGGCCTGAGCATCAATAACATCAAGGGTGCCGAGGATGCCTTCGAGAACAACACCGGCAAGATCGTTGACTCCTTCCGCCGCCGTGCTCAGGCTGCAGCACTCGCTGCCAGAATGGTCGAGCTCTACCGTCAGAAGATGGATCTGGAGCTCCAGGCCAAGGAGGTGTATGACAGCAAGAGGGTATCAGCCTATGATGTCGTAGGTAACCGCGTCACCTCCTTCACACGTGATGCCGGTGCTGACACCTTCAACGAGGGGCGCTATGGAATGAACGCTCAGGGCCAGTATTACTTCACCGCCAAGGGCGCCAAGGACTACAACGACCAGCTGTTCAAATCCAACAAGCAGCTCAAGGACATGAGCGATCAGCACAAAGAGATCAATCGCCAGATCGATGAGAGCAACGACAAACTCACCAAGCTGCAGTCCACCGTCACCACCATCACCGGCGGTGACAGCAACAAGAAAAAAATCTTACCTGTCGGCTCTATCGCTGAGCTGACTCAGAAGATGCAAGATCTCAAGAACGCTCAGTCCCTGGTCACCAACAATGATGACTGGGTAAAGTACCAGGAGCAGATTAAGCATGTCGAGTACCAGATCAACGCCCTCAAGGGCGAGTGGGAAAGAGGACTCCAGGCTACCTTTGACCTGGGCGCCAGCGAGCAGTTCCGCAAGATGACCGAAGCCGGTCGTCAGATGCTGGATATGTTCGGTGACGGCAATGTTGACCTCCTCACACGTCCGCTGGTCGATGCCGCTGAGCTGGTCAAGAAGGGATGGGAAGATGCCGGTACCGGTATCGCCACAGTATTCTCCTACCAGCGCCAGATAGAGGATAGCAACGGCCATCCCATTGAGATCCTGGTCACACCCATCCTTCCGGACGGTACCGTGCTCTCCGAGGATGAGCTGAACCAGTACATCGATGAGAAGATCTGGGGAGCCAATGACATCCTCGCTGCCGATGACAAAGGCATCATCATTAAGGTCGGTGCCTCTGAGGACGGCTCGATGGGAGAGGTGCTCCATGACCTCCAGGCCATCTACTACATGACCGACCAGCCCATTGACCTCAATGTCGATGAGGCCCGCCTGCGCTCCATCACCTCCCTGATGGCCGAGTATATCCGTGACGGCAAGATCAAAGGTGTTGCTGTTGACAACGAGAATATCGCCATATCCGTTGACACCGCCGAGGCATACAATGACATGCTGCAGCTCTCCAAAGAGATGGACGGTACCACCGTCAAGTTCATCGTCAAGCCGGAGGTGGACCGTGAGCTCGGCCATAGCATCACCACATCCTCCGGACTCAACGACTTCATCAGCGGCCTTAAGAAAGAGATCCAGGATGCCGACTTCGGCTCGGATCTATATAATGCGCTGACCGCAAAGCTGGCCGATGCCACCATGCTGCAGAACCTGGTCAAGGAGTCCTTGAGTGTCGGCCTCGGCACTGCCCTCTTTGATATCGCCGATGAGAATGGTCAGGACTTTTGGGACCGCATCCTCAATCCTGAAGGCGTCGAGAACGCCGACTGGCAAGCCATCGCCGATGCCATCAACCGCAAGCGTAAGGAGATGGGCCTGGATGCACTCACTCTGGACTTCAACACAGGCAATGTAGGCACCAAGTCCAGCAACAGCAACACTAATACCGAGCTCCTGGATACCGGCAAGAAACTGGTCGGCGGTCTCTCGCAGGTCAGCAGCGGCCTTGACAATATGGGCATCAAGATCTCCGATGAGGCCAACCAGTTCCTCAGCACTGCCCAGGGAGTCATCAGCGTCATCGAAGGCTTGAAGGCCGTGGCCGAGGTCATCACTGGATCATCCACCAGCGCCCTGGTATCTACTGGAGTATCACTGGTCCAGGCTCTCTTTGCCAACACCTCGGCACTCTTTGCCAACACCGCCGCCACCACTGCAGCTGCTGCTGCCGATACAGGTGAGGCTGTGATGGATGTGCTGAAGGTAGCTGCAGTCGCAATGGCTCACGGTGGTATGGTTCCGCACGCCGCCAAAGGCTATGCTGTACCAGGCCGTCACTACAGCGGTGACGTCACTCCCATCATGGCCAACGCCGGAGAGCTCGTACTGAACCGCGCCCAGCAGGGTAACCTGGCCAGCCAGCTGCAGGAAGGTGACCACCAGACATCCGCACCGGCAAGACCATACGTCACCGGACAGGATATCTTCCTGGGCCTCAACAACTACCTCACCGGCTCCGGCCAGGGTGAGATCATCACATCCAAGAACATCAAATCATATCTGAACTAATATGGCACTAAAAGGCAACAACCTACTGGTATTCCTCAATGGCACAGCCATCGCCGGCGCCACCGTCAGTGACGCTCAGGCTGGTGTTGACCTTCTGGAGATAGGCTCACCCATCGGCAGCGGTCAATGGAGACAGTACATCACCCGCCGCAAGTATTGGAGCATCAACGTCAATTACCTGGTGCTTCAGAACACCGGTGTCAAGGACCTGCTCTCTGTCGGCACCACCTATACACTCAAATTCAAGGAACGCAGCAGCTCTGATAATACTGGAGTAAGCGGACAGGCCATCCTTAAGGTCTGCCGTATCACCGCCCAGAAGGGAAATCTGGTGCAGGGCAGCTTCCAGTTCCAAGGTAACGGTCAACTCTCTTAATACAGCATCATGG
>Ga0310786_10013527_pt1 | contig 10072 bp, 9 predicted proteins | sample AusTroGonzalo_MG_FD_203881 | JGI IMG/M metagenome (GOLD analysis project Ga0310786, IMG submission 203881) | Bovine rumen microbial communities from tropical cattle in Woodstock, Queensland, Australia - Gonzalo_03 (v2) (version 2) | ecosystem: Host-associated > Mammals > Digestive system >... | reverse complement strand
TAAATACAATTAATGAGATAATAGGTTGGTTAGGAATTGAGATATATTCTCGAGATTTGGATAAAGTAAAAGATTTAAAGTTAACGTCCGAAGAAATAGATAATATAATGATAATAAAAAGATTATGAATAGATATATTAGCTTGAGATTTAAAAGAAATTAAGGATTTAAAAATAAATCCAGAACAACTTGAGAATATAAAAAGGATACAAAATAAATTATGAATAGAAATATCAGCTTGGGAGTTAAAAGACATAATGAATTTAATATTAACGGAAGATCAATTAGATAATTTGGAGAAAATACAAAAAGAATTGTGAATAAAAATAATGGCAATAGATATCAAAAAAATAATTAATGTTTCGGCTGAGAAAATTGAAAAAATAAAAAGTTTGGAAAAGGAATTTTGAATAGATTTTGATTTAGATGACCTTAGTTGTATTGATTTTGATGAGTGTGAACAATTATTAAGTATAAAAAGTGAAGATTTTTATGAAAGATACAATTATTCTGAAGAAGAAATACAATTACATCATCATTATAAAAAATGAAGGATAATAGAGTCTATTCAAATGTATGTACAGAGTACTATAGTTGAAAATAGAAGTATTTGAACAGCTGAAATTATTGAAAAAATAAGATCAGATTTGGTTACTTTACCTGTACAAGAAAGATTTTGTTTGATTTCATGAATAAGTAAGGTTGTAAATAAGTTTAATACAGTCCGTAAGTATCTTAATTTTGAAAATTGATTATATAAGACTCCAAAAGAATTATTGTGTGCTATGAGGTGAATAACAGATTCGAATATTATTAATGGAATAACTGATGATATAACTGTGATACAGCATTGAACATGAATGACTTTTTTTGTATGAGATGAAAAGTCTTATCAGACAATATATGATATGAGTTTAACAGATTCTGGGCGTAGAAGTGGTGGATTTAATATATGAGGATGTGTGATAAAAGAGTTGGAATGAACATTGTCCGTTGTTAACTGAAAAAATCCTGGTGAAAATACCGAAGAATATGAGTATTGAACAATGTGGCATGAATGACAGCATAATTGGAATTCTTATTTTATGTCTGATAAAGAATTATTTGATCCGATTACACGTGGAAAAGATGAAATAACAGCATATTTAAGAGAATGAAATACATGTAAAACTATTGAAAATATTTTAACAAGACAAGCAAAATATTGATGATTATATCAATATGGCCTTGAGTGAGAAGAATGGGAAAATCATAAAAGACAAATAAAAGAATTGTTGGGGTATGTACACGTATTATTGGAGCTTACAAATCGTAATATGTGATTAACTAGGGAAAATGTAATAAGTATGTTGAGTGATACTCCTGTAAATGAACGAAAATTATTATATGAAAATTTTAGAAAATCTATTAAATTTTACGATATTAGTTTGTGGTTAAATGAGTATTTGTGAGTGAAAAATATTGAAAATAATGGTAATAATAAACCTCTTGAAGAAGTTCATGAAGTATCTTGATGATTATGATATAATGAAAATACATTAGAATTTAATATGGAGGATTTTCGATGGACATGAAATGCCACAAAAGAAAATTTAGAAAACGAGATTCAAAATGCTTGATCTTTAGATGAATTAAAACATATTTTGAGTGACCCCAAATATAGTCATATAGGTCGATGACCAAACAATGTATGATGAATTGAAATTTCAGTAATGATAGATAATGTTGTAGAATGAAATATGAAAATTACATTCATACCTACAGAAATAAGGTCGTATGTTCAAAGATTTATTAATTAAAATATTTATTTATTCATTAATAATTACAATATGGAAAGAGAATTTATGTTTTATTTAGATAAATTAAGTGATTATATTGATGAGTGACAAAAAAGTCCTGAATGGACGGATTGACAACTAACAATGTTTAGAGATAACTGTAGAGATTATTTTAAAAATGAATTAGATACTCTTGAAACATGTATAATCACAATAAATGACGCAACTCGTGATATAACAATAAATGGTGAAAGTAATTTACAAGACAAATTTAATACAATACCAACTTGGTATGAAATTGATAATAAGACAAAACTGTATCGCCAAGTAAAATTTGCAATGGATGAAGCAAAAATGCGTGGAATATACGATGAAGTTTTTAAAGAAATTAAGGAAAATTAATCGTTCATTGTGTTAATATTTCTGACAACTTCTTGCATTTTCAAAATTTTCTTTTGATATGGGTATACTTTTGTCCTTACTCACAAAAAATTACTTATCAAAAATAAATGTAGTCTAGTACTTATTACTATTTCTGCATTTGCTAATTTTTCAGCAAATTTTCAGAAATTTTCTTCCCAATCCAATATTTCAAATTTGTCATCTTTTTTGCAAGCGGTTTTTATCTTTTTCAAATAATATGTATCACTATATTCACCAGTTTTTCACTTTGCAATTGGTACATAAAGTACTTTGTATCATTCATCCAAATAATATTTTACATCTTGTATAATATCATCCAAAAATTGTTCACCATTTTTATTTACATTCACTATTATGTATTTCTGTCTGATATTTTTTTCGTCTACAGATTTTCGATCATAGGCAAAATAACTTGTGTCCATGAAAAATTCTGCATTTTCAAATCAATATTTTTTTAATTCGTATACACTTTCCAAATCTCTTGCGTACACATAGTCTACCTTACTCATCAAATATTTGAAGAACTTCTTATTCCTTTTAATTTGAGGTACTTGAATTCATCACATCAAATAAATATTCGGTTTCTCCTTTTTTTTCAAACATGGCCGAATTGATACTAATCGATACCAATAAGAATTTGGTGTCTCTTCCGTCAAAATCTCTCATCATCAAATAATTACACTATCTACTTCTTTATATTTTTTCAGAGTTCTACTGCTTTTATCTCTGATGAATCTAAAAAAAGACCTAAATCATTTAGGAATTTCTCTCAAAAAATTAATTTGTTCTACGTTTATAAACTGAGATAAAAATGATTTCAACCAAGAAATATTATAAGCAGAAACATAAATTTCTTTTTCTTGCTCCAGTAATAGCTTAATAGTTCAAAGTAAAATTAATTCATCTCACATATTTTTGTATGACCAATTTCATACAATCAAGACTTTTTTTCATTCGATCTTCAACTGCTTTCCGAGATCCATGATTATTTTTAGTGTATAAAAAATCGCTACATCTTTCAGTATAACGATTTTTTATTGAAAATCAAATAAGATGGATTTATTAGCTGATACATAATTATGTAGAGCTTTTATACATTCAATTATCTTTATTATTTAAGAAATCCAAGAATTTTTGCTTATTACCTTCATTATAAAATATTGTTTTTATTTTATATAATTCACCATCTACTGTATATTCGTGACCACTAAGATCTTTAAATATTAAATTACCCCAAAAATCTGTTTTGAATGGCTTTCAGCTTGGATCTCAAAAAATATCTGAATAATCATCTTTTATTTTTTTTAATAATATTTCTGTCTTTTCCACATCTTCTTCATTATAAAACTTAATACCCAAATTTTGTGTTTCTGGATAGGAAGTATAATTAGTAAATTCAGCTGTTGTTTGCCACCATGCATTTAAATAATCGGCATAAAATTTCTTATTAGCAAGAAGTGTGGTAAGATCTTTCCTATCTTTCCAATTTCTCACAATTGTTGTTTCATTCTTTAGTATTTCATACCATTTTGTATTGTTAAATTCAACGTTTCATGATATTTCGTCAACATGAAATGGAGTACTGTCACCAGGATTAGCCGGTCTTCATTCAAAGTTACGTTTTATTTTCTCGGTCATATATACTACATCAAATAATTCCTTGTATGTGCTAAATTTTACTTCATTTGTAGGGTTTTTAAATCATACCATAGTCATTGTATCAAGATTTAACTCATCAGGGTGCTTAGAAACCATTTCTTTTAGTGTATAACCCTTGTTTTTAGCGTCAACAAGTTCTAATAATCAATCAGTAGTCATCCATCTGATAATTAAATTATGTATACCTGTAGTATCTTTTTCTGCATTATATTCAGTGGTTATTGTTTTCAAAGCGGTTGGGTCTTTAGCGATAAGTCAATGTTTGTAAAGTTCCGCATTTACTCAATTTTCGATTTGTTCCTTATACTCGTTTATACTTGTTTGTATCTGTGGTGCATCTCATAATGTCATTGTGACATCTCAATTCATTATTCTATTTAAATCTTCTATAGTATTTATTCAAAAAGTCGAAAGTCACAAAGGTACGGTGGTTCCATCATTTATTTTTCTTCAATATTCCAATAGACTTTGCTTCTGTTTAGGAGAGAAGCTTTGTGAGTTGATATAGTTTTCATAATTATGATAATTAAAAGCTATTCATCAATTATCTTCCTGTAAAATACTATTGCGCTTTAGCTCATAAATTGGTATAAAGTGTAGTGCTGATAATGTAGCAATAGGTAGAGTAGAGAGTCTGTTTGCATCCTCTTCAGAAAATCAGTACTTAGTGAATAAATCAGTAACAACTCTAGACCTTTCTGCTGGATGCCAACCAATAGCATCTTCGACTACTTGGATTAAAGTGTCGCTGTTTATTATACCCAAAGTAGCTGCTCACCACAAAAATGCTTTTCACCATTCTCTTTCTCAATTCTTATCCTTTTCTCATTTTTCATTCTTTTTCTGTAAGCTTTTTATTGTTTTGTATCATGTAAATATAGCTCATCAAATAGCAAGTAGGCTTCATACATTTGTCCATGCTTCTTTTTGTCTAGGATCTCTATTCATCCAATCAGGAAATATTTGTTCAAGCATATTTGAAAATCTTTCACCAAATTTTCTAGGGAATCAGAGTCATTTTTGACGACAGCATCTATTTCATAAACCACCATTTTGTCTAGAACCTCCAGATGTGACATATGTGTATCAATTCATATTTTGATTAGAAATGACTGACATCGGCGCTCAATTTATACTAGTTTCAAGGTTTTCTTCTAGCTGTTCTCAGATTCTATTTTGAGATGCAAGTACAGCACCATCCATTAAAACATCATTCATCCTTTCTTGGCGTTTTGCTGCCATTTTTTCATTCTTTTTAGCTCTTTTTGCATCCCTCAATGAATCAATAATTTGATGTATTCAAGATGTATCTCATCATAATTCAATAGTTTGGCATACATTTTCATAAGATGAGTAGTAGTAGATTAATTCTCAAAGTCTTGATTTAAATGTCGTTAAATCTTCGTATTGGAAACCTCTTCTTTCCTTTCTTTCTATTGATCCTTTCATACGTCTTAAGCTTCTAATATTGTCTTTTAATGTTCTTTTTAACCGTTTTCTATCTTCATCATTTCATTCAGCACCTACTATTCATTTACTTAGCTTTTCATATTTTTCTAGGTAAGTATCTACAAGAGTTTTAAACTGTATTTGGTCTAGTGCTGAAAGATATCTCTCTGCGTCAGCTTGACTATTAAAATTATAGGTCATTGATTGTACTGTGTTCGTCGTTTGCATCGTGTTTAAGTTGTTTTGTGTTTCAGTTTCAACCTTGAAAATTGCAATATTTTTTGCAGATTTATCTATTTCATTATAATATGTACGTAAAGTTCATAGCCAACTTTTTTCAATAAAAACAGAGTCGATATTATTTCAATTTCTTTTTAAAAATGAGAAATACTGTGTACCATCATTTCACGTATAATCAGGTCATGCTTGGTAGGTTTTTAAAACATTCAAAACTTCTTCTGGATCTGTTTTTACCCTGTTTGAATCAAATTGTATACTAGGTATATCTTTTACTTCAGCATTTTGCATCATAAAATATTTGTATATAAAACTTTACACATATATTATATTCAAAAAAATATAAATATACAAAAAATGACAAACATTTATTAATATTTAGATTGTCATTTTATGTATTTATGATATAATATGTTTTATATTTGATTTAATTTAATGCTTTTTTAATTTCATCTGTCATTTGCTGCTTTTTATCTGGTAGCCCGTTCAATAAATTAAATTCTACCATAATATAATATAATAAATTTAAAAGATTTTCTTTACTAATAGGAATATTGTCATGATGTTTTTTTGATAAATCTTTTATATACAGCATATAGTTATTTATCGAAATATTTCATTGAGGTAAAATATCGATATAATAATTATCTAAATTGTATTCATGTATTTTGTCTTTAAAAAATGGTGCGAAAAATCCAATAATTACAATATTATTTATTGTCTTCCTGAGGTATGTAGCTCAAGTTTTTGAATCTGTAACTTTAAAAAATGTATTATAAATTGCCGATATAAGTTCTTCAGATGTTATATTTTTTAGCAAAAACTCCAAAAATTTTGCCAAATTATTATTTATTGCTTTATCCTGTTTTATTTGAGCTTGAATTTGTTTTGCCTGAGCAGAACCTGCTTGTACACGTTTTACGGCCTCTTCGGTTACTTGGTTCACATCTTGTCTGACTTGTTCTCAATCATCAATTCATCATATTACATTTGGATCGGACATATTAATAATTAATAATTAAAAATTAAGAATGAATAATGGATGGATTATTAAATACTTCATTATTCATTATTCCATGTTTCATCTAGCAATTCATCAAAAAATGTTTCCATTAATTTGTGTCTTTTTTCAGCTAAATTTTTTCATGTTTGTGTAAATATTTTGTCTTTTATTTTACTTAATTTTACTACATATTCTCTGTAAGCAGTATCATCTTTACTGTATTCGGTGGTGTTTTCAACATCAACTCACTTTTCATTGTGCAATTTCGCTCAAATTTCTCATGCACACATAAAAGCTCTACCAATTCAAACAGCTCAAATACAATCTAATTTATCTGCATCAAATAAAATTTTTGCTTCCAAAGTTTCTGGGGTATTTCATTTTCTAAATCTATGTGTCGAGATACAGTATACAATATTGTCTATTTTATTTTGTTCTAATCAAAGATTTTGTAAAAAATCTTTTGCTAATTGTGCTCCATATTCTGCATGGCAAACTTCTCATTTTGTTTCAAATTCCTTTGGTCTTCATATATCATGCAATAATGCTGCAATTTCCAATATTTCTAAATCTGCTCATTCTGCTTCTCATATTTTCATGCATAAATCACGAACTCTCAAAGTATGATCTATGTCGTGACTAGATCAATGATTTCAAAGCATATGTGCCATATATTCTATGATTTTTTCTTTCATAGAGGTTAATTAAAAATTAATAATTAAGAATGAATAATGTTGGTTCTTTTAATACTTCCATAATTGTTAATTATTCATTTTTAATTTTTAATTATTTTTATTGTTTTTTGCTTGAATTTCAAATAAATTTCTATATACATAATTAGCTCAAGTTTTTGAGTAAGATTTTTTGTATGGAGAGGTGGATGAGTGGTCGAAGTCAGCTCACTGCTAACGAGTCGATCGGTAAAACGATCCGTGGGTTCAAATCCCACCCTCTCCGAATTTGATCGTCATTCGTAAAAATATATTTTAATTTATTCAGAAAGCTTAATTATGGCAAAAAAGAAATGAGGAAGACTTACGGTAGCTATGCAATGTTCTACTTGCAAAAAAGTAAATTATTTCACTAGTTTAAACAAGGCTACTACTCCAAAATTAGAAGAAAAAAAGTATTGTAAACAATGTAAAACTCATACAGCACACACTTCTAGAGAAAAATTAAAATAATTTCAGTGCTGTTTTTTAATTATGTAAATTTTATTAAATGTTAAAGATAAGATTAGCAAGACATGGTAGAAAAAACTTACCATTTTATCGTATAGTATTGACAGAACACACTAGACCAGCTCAAAGTGGATACAAGTTGGTTTTAGGATGGTATAATCCTATAGCTCATGAAATGGATGTAAATTTAGATGAAGTAAAATTGTGGTTATCTAAATGAGCACAATTATCTGAAAGAGTTGCAAAATTATTGTATGCAAAAACAAAAGATGATATGTTTAAAAAATACTTTACAGAAAGGACAAGTACAAAAGCATTAGAAATCCACAATAAGAGAATTGAAGAAGAAAAAGCAGCGAAAGCAGAAAAAGCTGCAGCGGAAGCAGAAGCTAAAGCTGCTCAAGAAGAACAAGCTGCCACACCTGTAGAAGCAGAAGCCCCAGTAGAAGAGGCTCCAGTTGAAACACCAGAGGAGACTGTTGAAACACCTGCAGAGGAAACTCCAGCAGAAAATGAATAATTTTATAGATCTTTAGAACATTAAAGATTAATCTATGTCACCAACATCAACATATGGATCTGATACAGTATCAGAAATAATACTGTTTGTATTGGCTATAATGGTTATTTTAATAGCGGCATGATGTATTTTTGCGTTTGTTCGTGCTATATTTTTCTTTATCTTCTCACAAGGTAAAGAAGAAAAAATTAAAAAAGCCTGGAATAGTATTAGATATATGATTATAGGTATATTTCTGACAATAATATTATTATATTTATTTCCACGAATTTTTAGGTTGGTTTGATTAGAAAATTATGAAAAATATAATGCAAAAAGTATTTTTAATAAAGCATGAACTATATTAAGTAATGTTTTTGAACTGAAAAATGTAATAAAAGAAAGCCAGGAATTAGATATGTATAATAGTCAACTTTATAATCAGCCCAACACCCCACAAATAATTGAAGATTATACATTATAATAAAAAATATTTATATTTTTTGAAATAATTATGAAAAATCAAAATTTCTCACAAAAAATGTTAAAAGCTATTCAAAAATTCAAAAGATATAGTAATAATGAATTGATTTTTTTGGGGTATATGATAGTATTATGCCTTTTTTTGTTAATTGGTCCAATTGTAAAAATGGATCCATTATGAGGAGACCCTATAAAGTTTAGACTATTAAGTGGAAGTTTTGTAGAAACAATGATTATAATACTTTTATGTTTGATAGTTTTGATTTGATGGAATTTCAGTACAAAATTTAAAAATTTATTTTTAACTTATTTCTGAGGAAGAGAAAATGATTCTTTGATAAATTTTTTGTTTTTATGTATCATGATTACAGCATTTTTAGCAATAAAAAATGCTACTAGCATAGCGAGTGGTGCAACATCTACTATAAAATATGCGCGATGATGAAAATTTATGCTTGTATGGCTTTTTGTAGGTATAGTTTTTTCAGCAATATCAGTAGTAAAATGAGCACAAAAAACATGAAAAAAGACTAAAATAATAAATGTAGTAGATGAAGAGCATTCACAGATGGAATCAACTAAAGAAGAAATAAAAAAATGATTATTTGACGAAGATACAATGAAAAGAGAAAACATCTAAGACATTATAAATAAAAAAGCCGTTAAACAATTAGTTTAACGGCTTTTTTTTAATCCAAAAATTCTTTAATATAAGTTGGTATGGTTTGATTATATATTACACTCATTGAGCTATCCCATAAGATAGCTTTTATTTTGTCATTTATATTTAGAGAATTTGCAAAATCCGCATAATTACAAGGGCATGATAAACATTCAGATGGTATTATAGGTTCATCTGTTCCAATTATGTCACCAGGGATAGGAATGTCTCATCATGAACCACCTCATCAACCTCATCATCATCAAGGATCACAATCAGGATCACATACTTGGAAGATTCATGTAGAAGTTATTGTTCAACTAGCATTTATTACCGTCCAAGTACATTGTCTACAAGGACAATCTCAAGGAATTTTGTTAGCAAGAGAAAACCTTGATGAATCAATTCCACTCCAATGATAAGTTAATCATGTATTACACTGTACAATTACATCATTTGGTCATACTCAAGGCGGAATATCAATACACGAATCAGGATCATCTAAACATTGTAAACATAAAGGATCTCAATTACAAGGATCAGGAGGAGTAGGTTGGCAACCAGGTGAGCAGACTTGGAATTCAGAGATAGGGCTTTGAAGTCAATTAGCATCGGTAACGAATCGAGAACATTTAGTACAAGGGCAAGATCAAGGGATCTTGTTAGCGAAACAGAAAGAATTATAATTGATATTAGATC